>Ga0308415_1000519_pt1 | contig 16935 bp, 17 predicted proteins | sample HotsprSampleOS55_FD_203465 | JGI IMG/M metagenome (GOLD analysis project Ga0308415, IMG submission 203465) | Hot spring phototrophic mat microbial communities from Octopus Spring, Yellowstone National Park, Wyoming, United States - 20090730_OS55 ... | reverse complement strand
AGAAGCTCAACGAGGCGCTTCAGACCCTGCAGCGACTGGCGCAGACCTTCCAGCAGGAGCTGGCGGGGCTGGGCGTCGATGTCGACACGCTGAAGCGCGACTTCGCGTCGCTGCGCGCCCGCGTGGATGCGCTCGAAGGCAAGGAAGAGAAGTTCAAGATGAGCGGCGACCTGACCTTCGGCGTGTACGGCGCGCACAGCATCGACGGCAAAGATGTCTACACCCTCAACCGCACGCGCCTTGGACCTGGCAAGTTCCTGGAAGCGATTGCTGTCCCGCACGAGCTGGGGCTGACCTTCAGCGGGCAAATCAACGACGAAGTCACTGGCTCCGCCACCTTCATTCTGGGCAACTACCTGCCGTATGTGAAGGGGGCGGGCAAGAGCGCCTTTGCCAATAATCCTGTAATACAACAAGTCTCTTCAATCACAGATCCGTATGCTATTGGCAACACCGACATTGTGATTTGGGAGGCGTTTGTGAAGGCACCGCTTGACATCTTCGGCGCGAAGGTGGATGTGACTGTTGGTCGCTACCCCGCGAAGATTACGCCGTTCACCCTGCAGCGCATCAAGCCCGACTACTACCTGAACTTCCCGCGCTACGGCGACGGCGCGTTCCGCGTGGACGGCGGCGCACTCGGCTTCGACTTCGACACCTTCCGCCTGAACCTCTGGGCGGCGCAGGTGAACCAGCAGTCCAACAACGGCGTGTTCAACCAACTGTTTGTGCAAAATCACAACTCGTCTGTCGTTGATCCTACCACGCCCTTGCCTGGCACGGCTCCGCCTCAGCCTACTCCTGTCGCTATTGACCAGTTCGCGGGCGCACGCCTTGAGTTCGACGCCATCCGCGGCGAGAACACCAACCTGACTGTTGGCGCGACCTACTATGCCGCAGGTATCGGGGCTGGGCGGAACTTCCAGTTCGGCACGCTGGGGACGACCACTCCCGCCGTAAATATCGACCGCGTGGATGTGTTCGGCGCGGACATCAAGGCGCGCTTCGCTGGGTTCAATATCGGCGTCGAGTACGCCCAGAGCGACTTCCTGCGCGACACGAGCCGCGTGCTGAGCACGGACAACTGGGCGCTGAACGCGAACCTCGGCTACAGCTTCGGTCCGAATCTCGGAATCACGGCTGGCTATCTTGAGGTGCGCCCGTACTTCGCCGCGCCGGGCGCATGGGGGCGCGTGGGCTACCTGTATAACCCGTCCGACCTGCGCGGCTTCTACGCGGGCGTCAACTACACCGCCTCCGAAGACCTGAAGATCAACCTCTCTGGCGCGTTCCTGGAGGGCACAGGCCGCGCTCGATTGGGCAACAACATCGTTGGTTACCGCACCAATGATGAGGTGATCCAGGTGCTGGCGGGCGTCGACTACCGCCTGTCCGAGCGCTTCACCGTCTCGCTCAACTATGAGGGCGTGTTCTGGAACCTTCAGGGCAGCGGCGGCGGACTCAAGCCCGTGTGGAACTACTTCACGCTCGGCGTCGGCTACAACCTCGGCGAGAATACCGCGCTGAATGTGCTGTACCAGATTCTGGACACCGACGGGAAGGGCACGCCTGTTCCCTTCAGCGGCGGTCCCGCCACGGGCAAGAACAGCGGTGCGGTGGCTGCCACCACGCTTAGCGTGAAGTTCTAACCCTGTTCCTCACTCTGTAGCGCGACAGCCCCCTGAAGTCAGGGGGCTGTTCGTTTATGCTTTATTGTCCCGCTTGATCCCTGAAGCAACTGCGCCCGTTCGCCGACAATTCGCCCAGTGGAATGGCTAAGGGCGCTACTGCGGCGTTGGGATGACGGGGCGAATGCGCCTTACGAGCGCGAACTGCTTGCGGGCGCGCTGCGCATTTTGGGCGAGCATGCGTTCGAGACCCATCGGCGACGGGTGCAAGAGGCGCGGGAGGCGTTTCTACGCCTGAGTGAGCAAGCCTACGCGGGCGAGTACGGCGGGCTGTTCCCGTTCCTCACAGAGCAGCGGCGCGACGAGCAGCAATTTGTGCAGGGACAACTCAACGACCTGCGCGAACTGACCTGGAACCTACTCGACGCGCTTTCCAAAATAGCGCTGCAAGAAGCACAGGATGACGCCGTTTTAAGCCAGCAGGTACGCCAGATGAGCCTTCAGGTGCAAAAGTCAGAAACGCTGGATGTCCAATCGCTCCGCCAGACCTTGCAGACTATCACAGAAATGCTCACTCAGCGCGAGCAGCGCCATCGACAGACCCTTCAGCAGTTGGAGCGCCAAGTCAGCCGCCTCATGCGCGAGCTGGAGCAGGTGCGTCGCGAAAGCACCACCGACCCGCTGACTGGGCTATACAACCGCCGCGCGTTCGAGGACTGCCTGAACCACACGGTCGGGCTGAATCGGCTCTTCGGTTACCCAGCAACGATGATGCTTCTCGACATCGACCACTTCAAGCAGGTGAACGACACCTACGGGCACGCCGTTGGGGACGCCGTGCTGAAAGCCGTCGCGGAGCAGATTGTGCGCGTGTGCAAGCGCAGGAGCGACTTCGCCGCCCGCTACGGCGGCGAAGAGTTTGCCGTGATTCTGCGTGAGACCACCCTGCGCGAAGCGCTACGGATGGCGCGTCAACTGGCACATCAGGTACGCCAGCAACGCATTCCGATACCCAATGCCGAGCCGATACAGATAACGGTCTCTATCGGCATCAGTGAGCTGGGCGATGGAGAAAGTGCAGAGGCGTGGTTCCGTCGCACGGACGCGCTCCTTTATCAAGCAAAGCAAGCGGGGCGCGATTGTGTCGCCGCGTAGGCGACGCAGGGAGCAGTGCGCCCCCCGCGTCACAACGAGAGCCGCTTACGAACCCGAACTCCACTGAGTCCAGTTGAGGACTCCCTCGCGTATCACGCCTGAGAAATTGTAGTTGTAGGCGTTCACACCCGTACCACGCTGGAACGAGAACTCGATGGTGTCGTTGCCCTCCTCATTGTCAACGATGGTAAGCGTGAAGTCGCCCAGTTGAGGCGCGCCGCGTCGCCCGCCAATCGGCGGGAAGCCGAACTGACCCAGCACACCCTTGCCAGAGGCGGTAATCACGACGGCATCGCCGCTGTCGTCTACCTCCAACGACTCGATGCGGTGGATGCGCATCGCTTGCGTGCGCCCGTTCTCGCTCCAAGCGAAACTGCCAAAGCCTAAGTAGCGGTGATTCGTACCCTGACTGCGCTTGAGAACGCCCAGTTGGAAGTCGAGCCGTCGGTTGCTCGCGTCAGTCGCGTAGCCGCGCGCCTGCACGCGCAGGAATGTAATCGTCGCAAACGCGGTACTCACCAAAATCAGCGCCGCCACGGCGCCCAGTGCCTTGAATCGCATCACTATCCTCCCTCTGTGTAGCGTGGGGGAACCCTCCCCAACGGGATTGTTCCACAACACGCGGAAGGCATGCCCGTGCGCTTACGGGTTTTCGCGCTGCGCGGGCTGAACCTGCGCCGTGCGTCGCATCGGCATACGCCGCCCATAGGTCAGGCTGCGCCAGAGCCACTCCATCGGTCCGTAGGCGTACTGCGAGAGCCAGAGCGTACTCACGACCACCTGCGCGCCCCACAGCACAACCGTAATCAGCACGCCCTGCGCCACGCCGACCTTATCATGCAGCCCCAGCCCGTAGCCATAAAACAGCAAGGTACATACAACCGATTGCGTCAGGTAATTGGTGAGCGCCATGCGCCCTGCGGCGGCTATCGGCGTCAAGGCGCGTTGCAACCCCTCCGCCGCCGACCAGAGCCATCCGAACGCGCCAATATAGCCCACCGCCAGCACGGGACCGAAGACGATCCCCAGCGATAGCCACGCGTAGGTTTGCATCTCGTTCTCGGCGCGCACGGCGTTCAGCAAGCCGAATGCGTACAGCGCGTTCAGCGCAACACCCACGGGGACGCCCACGCCCGCCAGAAGCCCCATCAGCCTGCGATGCGCCGCCAACTGCCCGAACACGCCCTGCTTGCCGAAGTAAAGCCCCAGCAAGAACATCATCAGCACATTCGGCAGGAAAAAGACGGCGTTGAGGAGCATCAGCAGCCACTCCACGAATCGGAACTGCTGCGCGACCCAGTAGCTGGGCTGGGCATACGCCTGTCGCCCCTGCTCGATGTACGCCGTGAAGAAGTCGCCGCCTGCCGCCTCCGAGCCGCCTGTCGCTGCCCACCAGAGCGTTATCCCGCTGCAGCTAAGGCAGCATAACGCCTGCGCGCCCCACAGCCCCAACACCGAATACAACACCACACGCGCACTGAGCCGCACAAACAGCAGCAACACCATCCCACTCAGCGCGTAAGCGAGCAGCACATCGCCCGTCCAGATGAACAGCCCGTGCAGCGCGCCAATCGTCAGCAGCACCAGCAAGCGGCGTAGCATAATGCCTGTCGGGCTCACTCCACGCGCCTGTAGACGCTCCATCTGCAACGCGAAGCCCAACCCGAACAGGAACGCGAAAATGGGATAGAACTTGGCAGCAAACAGGGCTTGTATCAGCAGGAAAGCCGTCTGGTCTGCGGGTTGTGTAAGGCTCTCCGCGCGCGGGAAAAAGTCCAGCGTGCTAAGCCCCTTGAACGACGCCATGTTCACCATCAGGATGCCCAGCAGGGCAATCCCGCGCAGTGCGTCCAGCGCGTGAATGCGCTCCCCCTCGCCAACAGGCGATGGTTGTGTCGTTTGTGTCATTGGGTCCCCCTCTAACACGGCGCGCCGTGTCGGGGGTGTATTCGAGACGCTCGCGTGGACTCCTGCAGGAATGCGCACAGTTGTAGCGAATCGCCCGCCTATGACCCGCGACGCGCTAATTCAGTGGATTGACGACCACACCGACGAGATGGTTCGCGATTTCCAGGCGCTTTTGCGCGCCGCGAGCGTGCGCAGTGAGGAGCCTTTGCCTAGCGCGCCGTTCGGCAAGGGCGTGCGCGAGGCGTTGGACATTACGCTGGCGATGGGCGAGCGGTTCGGGCTGAACCCGCGCGACTTTGACGGCTACGCATGCGATATGACGCTGGGCGACGGGGCGGAGATGGTCGCCTCCCTGAGCCACATCGATGTCGTGCCCGCAGGCAACGACTGGACTTACCCGCCCTTCGGCGCGGAGATTCACGACGGCTACATCTACGCGCGCGGCGCGACCGACAACAAAGGCGCGACGCTGGCGAGCATCTACGCCCTGCGGGCGCTGAAAGAATTGAACGCGCCCCTCCAGCGGCGCGTGCGCCTGATTATCGGCTGCGATGAAGAGAGCCGCTGGGAGTGTATGCAGCACTACCTCCAGCGCGAGCCAGAACGACCTGTGTGGGGCGTCAGTCCCGATGCGGGCTGGCCGTTCATCTACGGCGAGAAGGGCATCGTGAACCTGTACCTGATGAAGGAGATTGCGCCGTCCGACGGCGTGCGCGTCGTGTGGGTGCGCGGCGGCGAGCGGCACAACATGGTTCCTGACCGCGCCGAGGCGCTGGTCAACCTCGCGCTGCAGCCGCCGTCTGCGCCCGAAGGCGTGGAGTGGGTCAGCGACCCCGCAGGCTGGCGCGCCGTCGCCAAAGGCAAATCGTCGCACGGCAGCTACCCCGAAGGCGGCATCAACGCCGTGACGCGCCTGCTGGAAGCCCTCGAGCCGCTGAACCTGCCCGACAACGAGCAGTGGCTGCACACCGTGCTGGAGTGGTCGCGGTCGCTGGACGGCGCGGCGCTGGGAATCGCGCACAGCGACGAAGCGTCGGGCGCACTGGTCAGCAACCTCGGCGTGTTCGAGTACGACGGCAGGCGCGTGCAGTGCGTGTTCAACATCCGCTACCCCGTCACCTGGTCGCTAGAGGCGTTGCAGGAGCGGCTGCAGCCGACGCTGGAGCGCACGGGCTTCCACCTCAGTGATGTGCGCCACACCCCGCCGCTGTATATCCCGCCCGACACACCGTTCCTGCAGGCGATTCTGGAGGTCTACCGCGAGGAAACGGGTGATTACGAGTCGCAGCCGACGACGATGGGCGGGGGCACTTATGCTCGCACGATGCCGAACCTCGTGGCAATTGGCGCGGCGTTCGAAGGCGACGGCGAAGCACACCAAGCCAACGAGCGCATCAGTATCGAGAGCCTCAAAAAACTCGCGCGCTGCTACGCGCGAATCTTCGAACGGCTGGCGAATCTGGAGGGGTAAACGAGGGTCGCAGGGCGTTTGCCCGACCACCCTTGACTGGTCGCGCCCATCGCTCCCAACTCCAACCACTCGCCCAGCCCCCTACTCTTGTGCCATTCGCGCCCTGCCTTGAATTGATGTCCGTGGGGCGGTAAACTTCAGTGGGTATACTTCCAGCCGTCAGGGAGGCACTTATGGCAACTTACGAAGCGGATGTGGTGGTGCTGGGCGCGGGACCAGGCGGCTATGTGGCTGCCATCCGCGCAGGGCAACTCGCCAAAGAACACGGCGGCGGCAGCGTGATTTGTATTGAACGCGAATATTTAGGCGGAACCTGCCTCAACTGGGGCTGCATCCCCAGCAAAGCGATGATTGCCCACGCCGAACGCTACCAGCATGTGCTGCACGCACAAGAGATGGGCATCCTCATCAACGGCACAGTGGACTACGATTTCGAGCAGATGCAGGCGCGCAAAAACAAAATCGTGCAGACCCTGCGCGGCGGAATCGGCATGCTGTTCAAGAAAAACGGCGTGCAAAGCGTCGAAGGCACGGGCAAACTGATTGACCCCCACACAATTGAGGTCGTGCGCCCCGATGGGAGCAAAGACCTCGTGCGCGGCAAGAATATCATCCTCGCCACAGGCTCCAGCGTGATGAAAATCAATATTCCCGGGCTGGAAGGCGAGCATGTGTGGACGAGCGACGACGCGGTGAACGCGCCGTTTGTGCCCGACAGCATGCTGATTCTGGGCGCGGGCGCGGTCGGCGTGGAGTTCAGCTTCGTGTTCAACGCGCTGGGTAGCCATGTGACGGTCGTGGAGATGATGCCCCACATCCTGCCCACCTTCGACGAGGAAATTGCCAAAGAGGCGGAGCGCGCCTTGTCGAAGCAGGGGATTCAGTTCATCACGGGCAGCACGCTCAAATCCGCCGAGCGCATCGGCGACCGCTGGCGCTGCCATGTGGAGACGCCCAACGGCATGCAGCAGTTCGATGTGCAGGTGGTGCTGATTGGCGTCGGGCGCAAGCCGAATGTAGACGGCATCGGGCTGGAGACGGTCGGCATCCAGATGAACAAGCGGTGGGTGGCGGTCGACGAATACATGCGCACGAACATCCCGCATATCTACGCGATTGGCGACATCACGGGGATTGCGCCGCTGGCGCATGTGGCGAGCGCACAAGGCATCGTCGCCGCCGAGAACTGCTTCGGCGCGGCGCGCAAAATGGACTACCGCGCCGTGCCGAATGTGGTCTACACTGTGCCCGAAGTGGCGGGCGTCGGCTTGACCGAGCAGCAGGCGCGCGAGCAGGGCTACGAGGTGCGTGTCGGCAAGTTCCCGCCGCGCATCTTAGGGCGCGCAATGGCGGTCGGCGAGCGCGACGGGTTGGTCAAGGTGGTCGCCGACGCCAAGTACGGGCAGATTCTGGGCGTCCACATCTGCTGCGGGCACGCCAGCGACTTGCTACAAGAGGCGGTGCTTGCTATCAAGCTTGAAGCCACGCTCGACGAGCTGGTGGACACCATCCACCCGCACCCGACGATGGTGGAGGCGCTGATGGAAGCCTTCCACGACGCGGCAGGGCACTGCATTCACAAGGCGTAGCACGCGCTTTGAAGTGCGGAAGCAAAGCTTCTGCCTTTCGCTGAAGCTTGCGCTTCAGTACTCCATAGAGAGGGAAGACGGTATGCTGACCATTCGTGGCGTTTATGACGGTAAGACCATTCGTCCTTTGCCAGGTGAGCCTCTGCCCGAAGTGGAGGGGGAAGTGGAGGTGCGCATCATATTCTGCGAACCCGTGCCCCCTTCGAATGCCTCGCCTGCGGAGTTGCTATTCCGCATCCGCGACTCGCATCCGCCGCTGCCCCATCCTGTGAGCAAGTTGATTGAGTATGAGCGTAGCCGCTAAAGCGATTGTCATAGACGCCTCTGTCGCACTCAAGTGGGTGTTTAGCGACGAAGAGGGCATAGAACAAGCCGCTCAACTGCTCATAGATAGTGTCGAGGGTCGGCTGGCGCTGCATGCTCCTGACCTTCTGGGCTACGAATGGGGCAACGGGCTATGGGCGGCACTGCGCCAGCAGCGTATTCTCTGGGAGGAAGCGCTGACCGCGATGAGCGCCCTGTCGCTACTGAACATCCATTTCCACCCGTTTAGCGAGGTAAAAGACCTGACTCTTGAGTTAGCACACCGACATCAACGGTCGTACTATGATAGCGCGTACTTGGCGCTTGCCCAGCAATTAGGCGTCTGGTGCTTCACGGGGGACAAGCGGCTCTACAACGCCCTAAGCCAACAACTGGATTGGCTTCGGTGGGTGGGCGATTACCGCTTGGACAGTCTACCGTAGGCTCTTTCTGCAGGCGGACACCATCCACCCGCACCCGACGATGGTGGAGGCGCTGATGGAAGCCTTCCACGACGCGGCAGGGCACTGCATTCACAAGGCGTAGCACGCGCTTTGGAGCGCGGAAGCAAACCTCATGCCTCAGCGTTCCAAAAGTGTGGCATACTCGTGCAGGAAGCGCGATAGCCCCGCCCGCAGCGACTCGTCCAACTCATACACCATTACCTGCTTGAGGTAGCGTTCGCACAGGTCGTGTGGGATGCCCGTGCGCCGCGACTCCGCCTCGACAAGCGCGTCGATGTGCGCCTTGCCCCACTGGTAGGCGCGTCGGAGGAGGTCTGCAAGCGGCTGGTCGGGCGTCTCGGCATTCACAAGCCACAACGCCCACACAAACGGCAGCCCCGTGTAGGCGCGCCACGCGCTGCCCAAGTCCACCACCTCGCGCACTTCAGGGTGCGCAGCGGTCATCCCCAAGTCGCCAATCAGCAGCGCGGCGTCCACCTGCCCAAGCATGGCGTCCAAGTCGGGCGCGGCATGCCGATAGTTGGCGTGGATGCCATAAACGCGCGTAAGCAGAATCTGCGTCAGCGCAGCCGAAGTCAGCGAGCTGGTGTCCAGCGCGACCGTGCGTATTTGGCGCAGGGGCGTTTTGCAGAACAGGCGCACGCTCAGCACGGCGTCGCGCGAGCCGATACACAGGTCGGCGACAGGGCGCACATCGTCGCGCCGCGCCAGCTCCACTGACGACACCAGCGCGACATCCAACTCCCGCGCCTGCAACTGCCGCGCCAGCACCGACGGCGGAGCATACACGACCTCCACATGCGGCGACGCCTCGTCGGTCTCCAGCCAGCGCGTCAGCGGCGCGGCGTTAATGTAGGGCACACTGCCCACGCGCAGCTTTCGCATCAGAACACCCTATCGAGAAGCGCAAACCCAAACAGCCCGATACTCACATAGCCGTTCAGCGTGAAAAAGGCGACATTCAGACGGCTCAGGTCGTTGGGCTTGACCAGCGACTGCTCGTAAGCCAGCATCAGCGCGGCGCAGGCGACGCCGACGAAGTACCACATCCCTGCCCCCAGCGCGACGCCCCCAACCACGAATAGCGCGATGCACAGCGCGTGCGACAGGCGCGAGACGAGGATCGCCCGCGCCGCGCCCAGCGTCTGGGGCAAACTGCGCAAGCCATACGCACGGTCAAACGCTTCGTCCTGCAGGCTATACAGGATGTCGAAGCCTGCGACCCAAAACATCACGCCCAGTGTCAGCCACACGGGGGGCAACTCCAGCGTGCCGCGCACGGCAATCCATACCGCACTCGGTGCAATCCCCAGCGACAGCCCCAGCCAGTAGTGCGACAACGGCGTGAACCGCTTGGAGTAGGAGTAGCCCAAAATCACCGCCAGCGCGACGGGCGCAAGCATCAAACAAAGCGGGTTCAACTGCCACGCCGCGTACAGGAAGACGAGGATTGAAATGCCCGTCGCGGTCGCCATTTGGCGCGGGGTAAGCAAGCCTGCAGGCAAGGCGCGCGTGCGCGTGCGCGGATTAAGCGCGTCGATCTCACGGTCTGCCAGCCGATTGAACGCCATCGCCGCCGTGCGCGCGGAAACCATCGCTACGAGAATCCAGCCCGCCACCCGCGCAGGGGGCAGCCCATCCGACGCATAGAGCAGGCTCAGCAGCGCGAACGGCAACGCGAAAATCGTATGCTCGAACTTGATGGCTTCAAGGAAGATGCGCACTTTGCCCCAAGACGCCCGCAGGCTCGGCTTAGACATCGCGCGAATTGTACCCGATAGGCTATAATATAGGCGGGTGAAACCATGCGTTCGAGATGGGTGGTGTTTCTCGCGCCGTTGCTCGCACTGGTAGCGTTAGGCTTCTATCGCCCTGCCGCGCCTGAGCCGCGCGCTTTGTCGCTGAGCATCGTTTTCGGCTCGGAAATCAACGGCTACATTACGCCCTGCGGGTGCAGCAAGCCGATGGTCGGCGGCATCCCCCGACGCGCGACCTTGCTCAAACAACTCGCCGAGAAGCACACGCTGCTCAAACTCGAAAACGGCGACCTGACCAAAGCGGCGGGACGCCAAGACGAGCTGAAAGCCGAGGCGCTTATCGAGATGCTGAACGCGATGGGCTACGACGCGCTGAATCTGGGCAAGTACGACTTCCAACTGGGGATGGACTACCTGCGCGCGTTGCAGGCACAGTTCAAAGGCGCGATGCTCTGCGGGAATGTGCAGGAGGGGGGCAACCCCGCGTTTGACGCCTTCACGCTGGTCGAAAAACGCCACCTGAACCGCCCCGTGCGCATACTGATTGCGGGGCTAATCTCCGAGAAGTACGCCGACGCGATACGCAAGCGCAACCCGCACCTGAGCGTCGTTCCCGCGGCACAGCACCTGGATGCGCTGCGCCCGCAGATTGAGTCGATGGGCGACCTGCGTGTGCTGCTGTTCTACGGCGCGGAGCAGGAGGCGGCGCAGGTAGCGCAGGCGCATCCCTACTTCCACCTGATTGTGTACGCGAACGCGGGCGACGGACCCCTGCCCACCAAGCAGGTCGGGCAGACGCGCCTGGTGTTTGCGGGCAACGACGCGAAGTTCGTCGGGATTGCGCACCTGAGCGCGGACGCGCCCTACGAAATCGCCCGCGTGGAGCATACGCGCCTGACGGAGGACTTCAAGGACGACGAGCAGGCACTCGCGCTCAAGCTCGGCTACTTGGCGCGGGTGGAGGCGGAAGACCTGCTGGCGATGGTGCCGCGTCGCCCGACAGTCAACGGCGACGCCTTCGCGGGCAGCCGCGCCTGCATGCCATGCCACTCGGAAGACTACCGCATCTGGCAACGCACCGCCCACGCGAAAGCCATGCAGACCCTTATCGACCAGAAGCACGACAAAGACCCCGAATGCGTCGTGTGCCATGTGGTCGGGCTGGAGTTCGAAGGCGGGTTCCAAAGCATGCAGAAAACGCCCACGCTCAAGGATGTCGGCTGCGAGAGCTGTCACGGACCCGCCCGCAAGCATGTGCAAGACCCCGAAAAGCATCGGCTGGGCAAAGCGGGCGAGCAGTCGTGCATGACATGCCATGTGCCCGCGCACAGCCCTGGCTTTGACTTCCAGACTTACTGGAAGAAGATCGAACACGGCTTCAAAAAGTAGCGACGGGTATACTTGGGGCGCTATGCGCACAGGTCAGCGTTCTGCCACGCGGATTGCGATTGTTGTAGTTGGGGTGCTGCTCGCGCTCTACTTGGGGAACATCGGCATCGGCTACTATCAGGCGAGTCGGATGCAGCTTTCGAAGTTGCAGCCGTCGCGCTTCACAGTGTTCGGCTTCCCCGCGCGCGCGATGGAAGAGCGCCGCTGGAAAATCATTATCACGCACGAGGTGCCCAAAGTGGTGGAGATGTTGCGCGAGGTGGACTTCGCGCGCCCTGAGTACGGCGCGGAAGACCAACAGAACTTCAAGCGCGTGCCGATAGAAGAGGTCATCCGCACGCTGCCTGTGGTGCTGACCGAGCAGCATATCGAGAAGGCGTGGGTGGAGGAGCGTCCTGCTGAAACGCTGCGGGCGCAGGGGCGGTTTTTTATCGTGCATCTACGCCTTAGCTCCGAGGGGCGCGCCCGTCTGTGGCACTACGCCCGCGAGCAGGTCGCCCAGTTCCGTGCGCTCGGCGAGAAACCGCGCGACGAACGGCTCCTGATAATGGTCGGCGAGCAGCCGTGGGCGTCGCCGATTATCAGCTCCGAAGTCGGCAGCGGCTGGTGGCTGATGAGCCGATTCTCGATGCTCCAAAGCTCCGATGTGCAAATCTTCCCCATCTACGACGAGGAAATCGCACAGGAGATTGTGAAGGGCTTCGAGACGGCGAAGCAGCAGGGGCTGGCGCAGGCGGAGGACGCGCGATGACCATACGGCTCGGACACAGCCCCGACGCCGACGACGCCTTCATGTTCTGGGCGCTCGCCGAAGGCTTGGTGGAGACCCCGCTGCAGTTCGAGCATGTGCTGCGCGACATCCAGACGCTCAACGAGTGGGCGCGCGAGGGCGTGCTGGAGTTCACGGCGCTGTCGGTGCATAACCTTGCTTATGTCGCCGACCGCTACTGCGTGCTTGAGCAAGGCGGCAGCTTCGGCGACGGCTACGGACCGATGCTGGTCGCGCGCGAGCCTATCCCGCTGGAGCAGCTGTGGGACTACACAATTGCTGTGCCAGGGTATCTGACCAGTGCGTACCTTGCGCTGCGCCTGTTCCTGCCCGACGCGCAGACCGTCGAGATGTCCTTCGACGCGATTATGCCCGCCGTGCAGCGCGGCGAGGTTCCTGTGGGACTGTTGATTCACGAGGGGCAACTGACGCATCGCCAAGCGGGACTGCACCTGCTGGTGGATTTGGGCGTCTGGTGGGGCGAGCAGACAGGTGGACTGCCCCTTCCGCTGGGGGTTAACGCCGTGCGCCGCGATTTGCCAGAGTGGGTACGGCGCGAGATTGCCCGCGCCTTCCGCGAGAGCATTCGGCTGGGGCTGGAGAACCGCGACCAAGCGATGCGCTACGCGCTGCAGTTCGGGCGCGGGATCGACCCCGACACTGCTGACCGCTTTGTGAGGATGTATGTGAACGCGCTGACGCTGGAGATGGGCGAGCGCGGCAGGCGCGCGATCGAGGAGTTCCTGCGCCGCGGCGCGGAGGCGGGGATTGTGCCTCGTGGTACTATCCACTATTGCTCGACGGGATAGCGGCAGCGCTAGAGGCGCTTATTCGCCGCCCAACTCGCGCGTAAGCCACTGGGCAAAGTCAGTGTTCACGCTGGCAAGCGGAATCTCACCCACAAAGTGCGTGTAGTCGATATGGCGGCGGGCGACGGCTTCAATCGACTCGCGCACGCCCGCCCGCGCTTTGACAATCAGCACAGTCTCTGCCTCCTGCTGCACCGCGCCCTCCCACAGGTAGGCGCAGGTAATGGGGAACCAGTTCGTGCAGACAGCGATTTTCTCGTGCAGCAGCTCATGCGCAACTGCCTGCGCCTCTTCAGGTCGGCTAAAGGTTAGGTAATACAACGCGAGCATAGCTATCGTCGGACTGATCTGCCCCCGCGCACCATGCGCTCCACAGCATCGGGTTCACGCGGCAAGGCACGGCAGAGATTCTCAACGCCCCGCTCCGTCACTAAATAGTCATCCTCAATCCGTATGCCGATGCCTTCCGATGGGATGTATAGTCCTGGCTCAATCGTAAACACCATGCCTGGGCGTAGGGGCTGGTTCGGGTCTAAGTCATGCACATCCATGCCCAGCATGTGCGACAGCCCGTGGACGAAGAAGCGGTCTAAGGTCTGCTCGTTGCCGTTCTCGTCTTTGGCGCGCAGTTTATGGTTGCGGAAGAATTCCACCACCTTCTGGTGGAGTTGCCCCAGCGTGATGCCTGGTTTGGCTTCCTTTTCGGCATATTTCATCGCGTCCAGCACGGCGATATACAGTTCGCGTTGGCGGGGTGTGAATTTGCCCGATGCGGGGTAGGTGCGTGTGATGTCGGCAGTGTAGTAGGAGTATTCCGCGCCGATGTCCACCAGCACCAGTTCGTTCGCGCGCACTTGACGCTTGCTCGCGTTGTAGTGCAGGATGCAGGCGTTGGGTCCAGAGGCGATAATCATTGGATAGCCCTCGCGTTCGGAGCCGTGTCTGCGGAACGCCTCTTGCGCCGCGCCTTCCAGTTCGTACTCGTAGACGCCAGGTGCAAGCCGCTGCGCAAGCGCGCGATGCCCTGCGATGGTGGCAGCGACGGCTTTGCGCATCAGCGCGATTTCAGCGGGCGATTTGACCACACGCAGCTGCGCCATCAGCCGCTCGACGCTGCCCAGTTGCGCCTCAGGGTTCGCCTCGCGGATTGCATCGGCGAGCAGTGCGCGTGCAGGGCGGTTCACCAGCACGCGCGGATGGAGTTTGAGCGCCTCGGTGAGAAATGCGCGCAGCTCCCCGCGCTCCCGAAGATCGTCGATGCCCGTCTCGCGGCGAGTCTGGTCGTTCGGCTCAGGCAGGGGTCCCTCGAACAGACGCGACACACGCGACTGGCGCGGCAAAAACAGCACAACCCGCTCCTCCAGCGGACTGTCTTGAGGTAAGAGGATTAGCACGCCATTCATCGCCTCCAGCCCCGTCAGGTACATGAAGTTGCTGTCTTGGCGGAACTTCAGGCGTGTGGGGGGACTGGTCTCGCTGGCGAGAATCGCGATTTGGTCGCTCTCCAGCATCTGGCTGAGTTGCTCGCGTCGCTGGGCGTATTCCGAGACAGGGATGCCCCACAGAGTGGGCGTCTCTCCGACCGCGTACAGGCTGCTGCCCAACAGCACCAGCCCCAAAATCCATCCGACCGATTGGCGTCGCATGATATAAGTATACCTGTCTTCCCCAGATAGAACACTACCCATGGATAAGGGGTTTCAGACTTGAGCAGTCCGTCGGCGGAAACAGAAGCCAAATCCTTGACAGCATCGTGGACGACGCCGACCTGCTGACCGCGCTGTTCAACTTCGGGGCGGGGTGCTAATCACCTTATAGCCGCTTCAGGTAGGGTTCCAGCTGTTCTTGGGCGAGCAGGCGGAAGCGGTTCTCGCGCAGGGTCTGACGCTCCAACACGCCGACCTCTACCTGCGCCTCGCCGAGCATCTCACGCAGGCGGCTGCGCGCTGTATCTTCCGAGACGGCATCGATGTCTTCCTGCTGCGCGGCTTCGTAGGCGACGCCCCACGCAATGAGCGCGATCGGCAGCGCGCTCTCCAGCGTCGGCAGGCGCGTCAGTTGCGCCTCCAAGTAGCGCGTCGCTTGCTCCTCGGCGGTCGGCGTACCCCCAATCACGGCGAACCGCTCGTAGGGCAGAAACTCGCCGTCGTAATTGAGCGTGTAGAACTGGTCGCGCTCAGGGGCGTCGTGCAGCTCGGCGAACAGCGCGCGCGCCACAAACGGCGTCGTGAGCGGGTCACCGAACGCCTTCTTGAGCGCGGGCGAGAGCGCGAATCCCACCACCCGCTGAATCGTCACATCGTCGGGACTGCGCACGAAGCCCTCTTGATGTGCGAAATCGATCGCCGCCAAGCGCAGGTTCTCCACATCCGCCTGATTGCCAATCGCAGAGAACATCAGGCGGTCGTAGATTTCGTACACCTTGCGCCCGCGCCGCTTGAGCGCAAGCAGCAGGACACCGTTGTCGTAGCTAATCCCAATCACGGGGCTGCCCGCGCGCAGACGATTGCGGATATACTGCGCCCGCTGTTGTAGGTTCTCTTGAAAATCATACGGGGTGAGCATCAGCCGTCGCCTCCACTGCGAATCGATTGCACCATCTCGCGGATGGTCGCTTCGGGCACTTCGAACACGCCCTCGCGGTTCACATAGCGCGCGGTGGGCAGCACCTTGTCGATGCCGCCCGTCGCCGCGTCCAAGTCGGCGGCGATGTCGAGCAACAGGATTGCCTCGCGCAGCGCCTCTTCCAGCGGGCGTTGGCTGAACGGTCCGCGCGTCTTGGTGATGTAGTCGAACACGCCGCGGATGCGTTCCGAGCCAGAGCCTGCCGCCCCGTATTCGGGGGTCTCGAAGCGTGCGCCGCTCACATCGTAGAAAAAGATGCGCCCGCTGTCGCGGTCAGGGTCGTACACGCTGAGGATGGGGATAAACAGCCCGATGCCGCCCAGCGCGTTGGGCAGGTTCGCCGACAGCGCGCGTGAGACCTCTTGGAGTTTGCCGTCCAGGCTCATCGGCTGGAGCTGACTACGGGCGTAGTATTTGAAGGCGTGGCGCAGGTAGCGCACGACCTCCATCGCGCGTCCATATGCGCCCGCGATGGCGACCAGCGTGTAGTCGTCCAGCGGGATGATTTTGTCTGCGCGGTCGTACATCACGGCGTTGGCGGCGGTGGCGCGTCGGTCGCCCACATTCAGCACACCGCCCTGAAACTTCAGGGCGATTACCGTTGTGCCATGTACCTCCAGCGCGGCGTTGGGCGCGGGGTTCGGCGCGTCGATGGGGCTAAACAGCGGCAGGCGCACGCCTGTCTGCGCCTGATAGCCCTGCAGCAGCTCGTAAAAGTCGCCAGAGTGGGTTCGCGTCGTCATCGTCTCTCGCCATATGGTTTGGCGGACGCCCACGAAGGTTGCAGGCGTCGCGCCCACTTGTTCGGTTGCACCGAAGCGCCCGCTCACTGTCCGCTGCGCTGGCGGTAGCGGCGCGCCTGCTCAGGGTCGATGCGGCGCATGCGCTTGAGCAGCTCGTTCGTGTCGGGGCGCTTCACATCAGGCTTGCTGGGTCCGTCGCCGTCGCCGCCTGGTCGCGTCAGCGGCTCGGTCGGCACGGGACGCCGAATGCGCTCCTCCGCTCGTGTCATCATTGCGGTTCCTCCTGTTTGGGTTCGCTCGCCCTATGGGGCGCGCGGAGCAGTTG
>Ga0308415_1000515_pt1 | contig 16964 bp, 21 predicted proteins | sample HotsprSampleOS55_FD_203465 | JGI IMG/M metagenome (GOLD analysis project Ga0308415, IMG submission 203465) | Hot spring phototrophic mat microbial communities from Octopus Spring, Yellowstone National Park, Wyoming, United States - 20090730_OS55 ... | reverse complement strand
GGCGAGCTCGTCCAAGAGCCGCTCGAGCGGACCTTCGTGGTGGATCAAGAAGCTCGCCGTGAGCGGGTTGGCCTCGACCGCGCGGATCCCGTCGAGGAGCGCGAGCTCGAGGGCGACGGCGTCGAACCAGGCCCGATCGCCGCGCCGGCCGTCGACCTTGAGCCGGACCCGGCCGGGCAGCCGGTGGACGAGCCTTGCCGGCTCCGGCTCAGCCATCCGACACGGCCTCTTCGGCCGCCGTCGTGGCCGCTGCGGCGGCGCGCGCGGCGGCGGTCTCCTCGGCGAGCTCGGCGCGGGCTTCGGCGAGCATGTCCTCCGCCACTTCCGCGAGTTCGGCGACCGTCTCGCGGGTCGTCTCGTAAGCGAGGATGACCCCCTTGATCGCCGCCTTGGCGATCGGTCGGCCGACCCGCGCGATCACCGGCAGCAGGACCGGTGCGAGCGCGAGCGTCGCCACGCCGACGAGCACGCCCGTCACGATCGACTCGCCGCGTCCTCCGAGCGGTCCGAGCGCCATACCCACGTCCCCCGTGCGAAGATGATGCGAGGTCGGGGAATGCCACGTGCGGCAGTGGAGGTGCAAGCGCGCCCGGGGCGCTTATGATGGCATCGCGGCGCCCGAGCGGCGCGGCGCCGGAGCGGAGGAGACGCGATCATGGCGCTCGGCGAAGAGAAACCCCGAGGACACGGCCCGCCTGGTCATCGAAACGTCACAGGGCCGCCACGAATTCGCCTTTGAACAGGCGGAACTTGCGACGGTGACATCGGCCCACGTCGTCGTCCTTTTGAGCAACGCCAAGGGCGAGAAGGCCCGCGCCGTGCTCCCCAAGTCGATGCTCCGGAAGGTCGCCAGCCTGAAGCTGCTGTGGTGATCGTGGCCCTCCCCGTGGCCCCCCTGCCCGCCCCCTCGCTGCCGCGCGAGGCCCTGGACGAGCTCGAGCGCGCCTGGCTCGCGCTCGAGCGGCCGAGCTTCGCCGCGCAGCTGTCGAGCATCCTCGGCACGCCCCTCGAGCAGATCATCCGCCTCTTGCCCGCCGAATGGTCCGCGCGGCTCCGGGGAGCCGCGGAAGCGGCGGTCGTTCGTGCCTACGATCTGGCGCGCCCGACCCTGGACGGCGGCCAGGCGACGAGCGGCCCCGCGGCACACCGGCTCGCCGCCGCCGCGACCGGCGCGCTCGGCGGGTTCTTCGGCCTGCCGGCGCTGCTCCTCGAGCTTCCGACCACGACGCTCTTGATGCTGCGGGCGATCGCGGACGTGGCGCGGGCCAACGGCGAGGACCCGGCGAGCCCGAAGACCCGGCTCGCCTGCATCAAGGTCTTCGCCCTCGGTGGCCGCAGCCGAGCCGACGACTATGCCGAGCTCGGCTACTACGAGCTGCGGCTCGGCCTCGCCTGGCAGTTCACGGCCGTGCCCGCGCTCGAGGCCGGGGCCGCACCCGCCCTGCCCCAGCCGATCGGCCTGTTGCGGGCGATCGGCGCGCGCTTCGGCGTGGTCGTGACCGACAAGGCGGCGGCGCAAGCCGTGCCGATCCTGGGTGCCGTGGCCGGGGCGGCGGTCAACGCGCTCTTCATGGACCACTTCCTCGCCGTGGCCGACGGCCATTTCACCGTCCGTCGGCTGGAGCGTCGGTTCGGCCGGCCGGCGGTCGAGGCCGCCTATCGGGCGATCGGCGCCCGCCACGGCAACCCGCGCGGGCTCACGCGAACGCCACGACGCAGGCGAAATAGACGAGCAGCGTGAGCAGGTCCTGGACGACGGTGGCAACCGGCCCCGATCCGTAGGCCGGATCGAGGCCGAGCCGGCTCAAGATCCAGGGGAAGACGAGGCCGACGCCGGAGGCCGTGGCGCCGGCCGCGAACAGCGCCACCGCGACCGCGACCGCGAGCCCGGTGCTCGCGCCGAGCCACAGCGCCGCCGGGATCACGGCGAGACCCAGGAGGATGCCGAGCATCGCCCCGGTCGCGAGCTCGCCCCAGAGCACTCGGCCCAAAGGCGCCTGCTCGAGCGACAGGCCGCGCACGGCTACCGCTTCGCTCTGGGTCCCGATCGCATCGGCCAGATAGACGATCGCCGGGACGAAGAAGGCGATCGCGACCTCGGCCTGGAGCCGGGATTCGAAGCCCGCCATGACCCCCGCGGCGAGGATGCTACCGGCGAGACCGACCAAGAGCCACGGCAGCCGATGGGCGACGCGGCGCACGGGTGGCAGGGCGAGCGCACCGGTCGCATGGTTGGCCGAATCGAGGATGCCGGCGAAGCGGCGAAGGTCTTCTTCGTGCTCGCGCCAGAGCACGTCGATCAGCGCCGTGGGCGGCACCACCCCGAGGAACCGGCGCTCCGCGTCGACCACCGGGACGGCCGCGAGCCCATGCCGGTGGGCCACGATCGCCACCCGCTCCTGGTCGGTCTCGGCATCGACCGTAGGCGGTGGCGGCCGCATCAGGGCGCCCACGGGAATGTCCCGCGCCGCGGCGAGGAGTTCCGCCGCCGGTACCACGCCCACGAGCCGCCCGGCCTCGTCGACCACCCAGACCGGATCCAAGACGGCATGATGTTCGGTGGAAAGGCGCGCGACGACCTCGGCGACCGGTTCTTCGTCACGACCGACCGGCACCCGCGGTTCGAGATGGCCGCGGGCGGTCTCGGCGACCGGGTTCGGTCGTACCTCTTCGGCCATGTTCCTTCTCCGCACCGTGCCGGCTCGGCGGCGGCCCCTGCGACCGAGCACCGCAGCCGAGCGTCCCGCGGCGCAGCAGCTGCTTCGCAGCGCATCATGGCGATCGTGTAACGGAAGTGCTATCCGAAGCCCCGCTTCGGGCCATCGAAACGCGGAGACACCCGTGCACGTCGCCAACCTTCCCGGAGTCGAGATCCGCGGCCCCGCCGTTGCAGGTTTCGAGCGGGTCCTCACGCCGGACGCGCTCGCCTTCCTCGCCGACCTCGAGCGCCGCTTCGGCGGCGAACGGAAGCGGCTTTTGGCCCTCCGGGCGGAGCGGCAGAAGCGGCTGGACGGGGGCGAACTTCCCGACTTCTTGGCGGAGACCGCCCACATCCGCGCCGCCGAGTGGAAGGTCTGGCCGGCCCCGGCCGATCTGCAGGATCGGCGGGTCGAGATCACCGGTCCCGTCGACCGCAAGATGGTGATCAACGCGCTCAATTCGGGCGCCTCCTGCTACATGGCGGACTTCGAGGACGCGACCACGCCCACCTGGGCCAATCTGATCGCCGGCCAGATCAACTTGATGGACGCGGTGCGTCGCACCATCACTTACGACGACCCGCAGACCGGTAAGGCCTACCGGCTCGTCGAGCGGCCCGCCGTCCTGCTCGTCCGCCCGCGCGGCTGGCACCTGCCGGAAGCGCATCTTTTGGTCGACGGCGAGCCCATGTCCGGGGCGCTGTTCGACTTCGGCCTCTTTTTCTTCCACAACGCGAAGGAGCTCGTCGCCCGCGGCAGCGGCCCCTACTTCTACCTGCCCAAACTCGAGAGCCATCTCGAGGCGCGGTTGTGGAACACGGTGTTCCACCATTCCCAGGCCCGGCTCGGCCTGCCGGTCGGCACGATCAAGGCCACCGTGCTGATCGAGACGATCCTCGCCACTTTCGAGCTCGACGAGATCTTGTGGGAGCTGCGCGAGCACTGCGTCGGCCTCAATTGCGGCCGATGGGACTACATCTTCAGCTACATCAAGAAGCTGCGGGCCCATCCCGATCGCCTGCTGCCCGACCGGGCGGTCGTGACGATGACCACGCCCTTCATGCGCGCCTATTCGCGGCTCGTCATCGCGACCTGCCACCGCCGCGGCGCGCACGCGATGGGCGGGATGGCGGCGCAGATCCCGATCCGCCACGATCCGGCCAAGAACGCAGCGGCACTCGAACGGGTCCGGGCCGACAAGGAGCGCGAGGCGAGCGACGGACACGACGGGACCTGGGTGGCGCATCCGGGCCTCGTGCCGGTCGCCAAGGAGGTGTTCGACCGGCTGATGCCGGGACCGAACCAGATCGGCAGCGACAAGCAGCGCGGTTTCACCGCGACCCCGGCCGAGCTCCTCGCGCCGCCGCCGGGACCGATCACCGAACAGGGCCTGCGGACCAATTGCAGTGTGGCGATCGGCTACATCGAGGCTTGGCTGCGGGGTATCGGCTGCGTGCCTTTGAACGACCTCATGGAGGACGCCGCCACCGCCGAGATCAGCCGGGCGCAGCTCTGGCAGTGGCGTCGCCACAGCGCCCGGCTCGAGGACGGCCGGCTCGTCGACACGGCGCTGATCCGCCGCGCGGTCGAGGAGGAGCTCGAGAAGCTCGCCGCCGAGGTCGGTCCGGAGCGCTTCGCCGCCGGCCGCTTCCGGGACGCGGCGAAGCTCCTCCTGGAGATCGTCGAGGCCGACGAGTTCGTCGAGTTCTTGACCCTTCCGGCCTACGAGCGGGTGGTCGCCGAAGAGCGGGGCTGAACGCCGCGCCCCCGGTTCCCGGGGGCGCCCTCTGGACTGCGTGAGGTGCGCGGACGATCTCTCCCGCGGGTCGCGCATCGTCGTAGGTGCGCGGCCGGAGTGGAGCGCCCGACATGGTTCCGCGCCGCCATCTGCGGACGGTGACGATCTTCCTGCTCGCGGTCGCGACCCCGGTCGCAGCCGAACCGCCGAGCTGGGCCGTCGAACCCGCGACGAGCCGGCTCGCCTTCACCGCCCGCCAGGGCGGCCAATCGATCGAAGGCTCGTTCGCGCGCTGGACGGCACGGATCCGCTTCGATCCGGCCGATCTCGCCGGCTCTTCGGTCGAGGTCGTCGTCGATCTCGCGAGTGTCGTGACCGGCGACGCGAACCGCGACAAGCAGGCGCAGGCGGCCGAATTCTTCGATACCGCCCGGTTCCCCGAAGCGCGCTACCGGACCCTCGCCTTCGAGGCCAAAGGCGACGATCTTTTCGAGGTCGTAGCGGAGTTGTCACTCAAAGGTGTCACCCGTGCGCTGCGCCATCCCGCGCGGATCCGCATCGACGGGGCGCGGGCCACCGCTTCGGGTGAAGTGATCGTGCGTCGCCGCGATTTCGGCTTCGGATCGGGGGTCTTCGACAGCGAGCAGATCCTGGGCCCCGAAATCCTGGTCCGCTTCGTCGTGGAGGCTCGCCGCTCGTGAGCTGGCGCAGCGACCGCGAAAGCTGGGGGCTCGGCATCCGGCTCTTCCATTGGACGACCGCGGCTCTCGTGCTCGCCCAGTGGCTCCTGGGCCGGTACATGACGAGCCTCGGCCCCGACGCTCTCTCCGAGAAATTCCTCCTCTACCAGCGCCACAAAAGCCTGGGCTTCTCGATCTTCGCCCTCACGATCCTGCGCCTCCTCTGGCGGTTGAGCGAGCCCGCCCGACCTGCCCTCCCGCCGACCATGCCGGCCTGGCAGCGGAACGCGGCGGTCGCGAGCCACGCGCTCTTCTACGTCCTCCTGCTCGTCATGCCGGTCACGGGCTTCCTCGCCGCCGCCGCCTCGCCACTCGGCATCCCGACGATGCTGTTCGGGGTGATCCCGATCCCCCATCCGATCGCCCCCGACGCCCGGCTCGAGGCGCTCTTGCTCGCCGCGCACCGGGTGCAGGGATGGCTGCTCGCAGCGTTGCTCGCGGTCCACATCGCCGCTGCCCTGAAGCACCATCTGATCGATCGGGACCGCGTGCTCGTGCGTATGATGAGCGGCCGGTGAGAGCCGACAACGTGCCGGGCCGGGTCGATTTCGCGGATCTCGCGGGCGTGCTACGGGGCGGGGTACGTCGAGGGGCACACGGAACCGGTCGTCGGGTGTCGGTCGGAGGGAGCGCGCGAGCCATGACCACGAGCCTCGGGCGGAGCGTTTCGTGACGCCGATCGAACGGGGAACGCGGGCCCGCGTGGTGGCTGCCGAGCGCGTGCTCTCGGGCGGCGGTACGTGCCTCGTGCGCGACGGCGAGAGCGCGATCCTCGTGCACGCGGTCGAGCCCTTGGACGAGCCCGGGCTCGCCGAATGGCTCGCGACGCGCCCCGCTCCGACCCTCGTGCTCACCGGTACGCGCGCCCAGGCCCTGGGTCTCGCCGTTCCGGCGGCGAGCTGCGCCGCGCTCGAGCTCGAGCCGGGTACCACGCCCGCCGGCCTCGCGGCCCTGGTCGGGCCCGGCTTGCCGAACGGGCCGCGTGGCCTGCCCGAAAGCTGCACGCTGCGGCTCGGTACGCGACTCGAAGAAGCGGCGGTCGATCTCGCCAAACGCGCCGGCCTCATCCCGGCCGTCCTCGTCCGCCCTGCCGGCGAAGAGAATCGCGCCGACGTGAGCGTCGAGGCCGCGGCGATCCTCGCCCGCTCGCGCGACGATCTCGCGACCTTGCGGCCTCTGGTCGAAGCGCGGCTTCCGGTCGCCGCGACCGAGCACGGCCGCCTCGTTCTGTTCCGCTCCGCTTCCGGTGCCGTCGAGCACTTGGCCTTCCTCGTGGGCGATCCGGCCTCGGCGCCGGCGCCGCTCGTCCGCCTCCATTCCGAATGCTTCACGGGTGACGTGTTCGGCTCCCTGCGCTGCGATTGCGGTGAACAGCTCGATGCCGCTCTCGCGCAGATGGCCGAGGAAGGGGCCGGGGTACTCGTCTATCTCCGGCAGGAAGGTCGCGGCATCGGGCTCTTGAACAAGCTTCGCGCCTACCGGCTGCAGGACCAGGGCCTCGACACGATCGATGCGAACACGCATCTCGGCTTCTTACCGGACGAGCGCGATTACGCCTTCGCCGCGGCGATGTTGCGCGCGCTCGGCATCAACCGGCTGCGCCTCATCACCAACAACCCCGAGAAGCTCGAAGCCCTCGCCCGCCACGGGTTGGAGATCGTAGAGCGGGTCCCGTCGAGTGTCCCCGTCAACCGCCACAATCTCTTCTATCTCGAGACCAAGGCGCGGCGCAGCGGCCATTTGCTGCGCGCCCTCGGCGTCGGGCTCGGCGGGCTGCCCGCCGGCCGCAGCACCGGCTGACCCCGCTTCTCCGTCCCTCGGGGAGGAACGACCGTGACCGCTCATCGGATGCTCGCCGCTTTCTCCCTCGCCGCCACCCTCCTCGCGAGCGCGCCGGACCCGGCCGAGGCCGAGCCGCGCCGCTGGCGGATCGACCCCGAGCATTTCGCGATCGCCTTCGAGGCGATGCACATCGGCTTTTCCAAGGTCCTGGGCCAGTTCCTGAAAGCCGACGGCAGCTTCGTCTTCGACGAGGCGACCCGCACGCTCCATTCGGCCGAGATCCGGGTCGATGCGCGCAGCGTGTTCACCAACCACGAGGCGCGCGACAATCACCTGCGCGCCGCGGACTTCCTCGACGCCGAGGCGCATCCGACGATCACGTTCAAGATGACGCGGGCGATCCCCGAGAGCGAGACGAAGGGCCTGGTCGAGGGCGAGCTCACTTTCCGTGGCAAGACCTTGCCGCTCACGGTCGAGGTGACCTTGAACAAGATCGGCAAATATCCCTGGGGTGAGAACTACGTGATCGGTGTGAGCGCGCGTACCGTCGTCAAGCGCTCGCTCTGGGGCTCGACCTACGCCGTCGAGAACGGCTGGGTCGCGGACGAAATCCCGATCCAAATCGAGTTCGAGGCGATTCGCGAGTGACCAACTCGGGCCGCGCGCCCGAGCCCGCCGAGGGGCCCGGGGCCAACCGCCTCGCGCGCGCCTGGGACCGACTTTTGGCCTGCGCGCACGGCAGGGGTGACCTTTCGACCGTGCCCCTCGACGGGCTCGGCCCCGATCAGCGGCGCCTCTTCGCAACCTACCGCGATTTCCTCGCCCCTTGCCCGGACGGCCTCGTGGTCGTGGCCCATCTCGGCCAGAGCCTGGACGGCCGAATCGCGACCGAGCCCGGCCATTCGAACTTCGTCACCGGCGCCGAGGACTTCGTCCACATGCACCGGCTCAGGGCCCTCGCGGATGCGGTGCTCGTGGGTGCCGGCACGGTGGCGGCCGACGATCCCCGCCTCACCGTCCGCCTCGTGCCGGGCCCGAGCCCCTTGCGCATCGTGCTCGACCCGGACCGCCGGCTCGGCCCCGACCGCCGGGTCTTCCGCGAACCCGACCCGCCGACGCTCCTCCTTTGCCGCGCCGACCGGAAGGACCGTGACCGGCTCGGGGAAGCCGAGGTCGTGGGCCTGCCCGCACCGCAGGGACGGCTCGAGCCGCGCACCGTGCTCGCCGCGCTGCGCGACCGCGGTATCCGGCGCCTCTTCGTCGAAGGCGGCGGGATGACGGTTTCACGTTTCCTCGCCGCCGGCTGCCTCGATGCCCTCCATCTGTGCGTCGCGCCCGTGATCATCGGCTCGGGCCGCGACGCCTTGAGCCTGCCGGCGATCGCCCGGATGGAGGAGGCGATCCGCCTCGCCCCGGAAGTGATGCGGCTCGGCGAGGATTGGCTCTTCTACTGCCGGCTACGCCGCGCGCCCCAGGACACGCGGCAGCCGCAACAGATCGACATGACCGACGCGGCACGCGAGGGCGCCCGTCGCGACATCGTCCAGGCGTTCCCGGCGCCATGAATCGATCGCCTCGGCGCGAGCAGGTGCGATCGCGGCCGCAGCCTCGGCCCAGCTCGCGACCAAGGCGGTCGTGAAGGCCCGGGCTCCGGGCTCGACCCGCCAATCGGAAAGCGCCGAAAGCGGCTGGTCGCCGGCGGCACGGAGGGCGCGGGCGAGCTCGGTCCCGGCCGCGGGCCCGAGTGCCGGGCCGAATCCTTTGTCGGTCCGTTGGTGCCGGTTGACGAGGGTGATCACCTCGCCGTCGAGCGGACGGCCCGGCGCGAGGTCGACGCGCCCGTCGTAAGTGAGCACGGCCAGGAGCGCGAGGTCGCGCGCGAGGACGATCCGGAGGAGCCGGTCGAGCCAATCGGCCGAGACCAGGTCGAGCAGGGCCGAACAGGTGACCAGGTCGACCGGCCCGGCCAAGACCGCCTCGAGCTCGTCCACGAGATCGGCACGGTGGTAGCGGGCCCGGATCTCGCGGCTCGTCGGCAGGCGTGCTTCGCCCGCGGCGATGAGCGCGGGGTCGTGCTCGATCAGAAGCCAATCCTGGGCGACCGGCAGCCGAGGTGCCAGATGGCGGAGATTGGACCCGGTCCCCGCACCGAGGTCGACGATCCGCAAGGGCGCGCCGCGGCTCTTCGCCCAGCGCGCGAGGCTCGCCTCGAGGGTGGCCGCCCGGGCGGCCGCATCGAAGGGCTCGCGAAGCTCGAGCCAGTGGGCCGAGAACCCGCTCACGCCGCCGCCTCCGCGAGCAGGACCCGTTCGGCCAGCACCGCCTGCTCCTCCCAGCGCGGCAGCCCGCCCCGCGCCGCGATCGCCCCTTCGCGCAGCCGGAGGCGGAGCGCCGGATCGGCGATCGCCAGCGCCAGGGCGTCGACGAGCGCGGTCTCGTCTTCGGGCCGGACGAGAAGGGCGGCCTCGCGGGGCAGCCAGTCGGCGACCGCCCCACCGGCCGCCGCGACGATCGGCAGCCCGCGCGCCAGCGCCTCGGCGAGGGCCATGCCGTAGCCCTCGTAGCCCGAGGCCGAGACGAACAGGTCGGCCTTGTCGAACGCCGCCTCGAGCGCCGCGCCCACGAGCTCGCCGCGCAGCTCGACGCGATCCTCGACCCCGGTCTCGGCCATGGCGCTCCGCAGCTTCGCGGCCGCTTCCGGCGAGCGGTCGAGAGCACCCACGATGACGAGCCGCCAGGGCAGATGGCGGAGCCCCGCCAGCGCGCGGACCAGTCGGTCGAGCCGCTTGCGCGGGATCACCGACCCCACCGCCAGGAGCCGCACCTCGGGTCCGCCCGATCCGCGGGCGAGCGGGGCCGGATCGGTCCCGGGCTCGATCACGACGAGCCGCCGGGTCTCGACCCCGAAGTCCGCCTCGAGGGTGCGCGCGGTCGTCCGCGAGGTGCAGAGGATCCGGCGCGGCCAGCGCAGCGCGGCGCGCTCCTGTTCGATCAGGCGCGCCGCCGTCCCAGCATCCAAACCCTCCTCGTAGCCGAGCGGATGGTGGACGAGGCCGAGAAGCCGCAGCCGCCGGCTCTCCCGCTCGACGAGCTCGCCCAGGACCCCGAGCGCGAGCCCGTCGATCAGAAGGAGCCCGCCCTCGGGGAGGGCCGCGAACGCTTGCGCGCTCGCCGCGACCGCCGCGCCATCGGGGAACGGGAAGCCGTCCGGCAAGCGCAGCCAATCGACCCGCCAGCCGCGTGCTCGCAGCTCCTCGGCGAGCCGGCGGTCGTAGATCGTCCCACCGGTGCGCAGCTCCGGGTCGCAGGGTACGGCGAGGGCGAGCCGGCGGTCTTCCACGGCGAGGATTGCTCAGTCGAGCGGAGCGCGAAAAGCGGCCCAGGCGACGTCGCTCTCGGCGAGCTCGACCGCGAGGGCCGTGAGCCCCGAGGCGTGCGGTCCGAGCCGGCCTTCACGGATCGCGGTCCGGATCTTCTCCCAGATCCACTTGGCCATGAACTCGGTCGTCGTGTTCACGCCGCGGAACTCGTCCATCTCGTCGAGGTTGCGGAAGGCGATCGTGCGTAGCGTCTCCGCGAGCACCTCGTGCGCCCGGCCGATGTCGACGACGATGCCGTCCGGGTCGAGCTCCGGCCGCTCGAAAGTCACGTCGACCAGGTACGTGGCGCCGTGCAGCCGCTGCGCCGGGCCGAACACCTCGCCACGGAAACTGTGGGCGATCATCACCCGATGGCGCACCCGCACGCTGTACATAGCTCTCTCCTCACGCTCGATAGCCGATACGCAGGCAGCCGCGGCGCGGTTGGCGCAAGAGTTCGGGAAGCCGCGAGGGTGCCTCGTCGAACGGCACGATTTCGTCGAGCAGGGCCGCGAAGGCGGGATCGGCCAAGAGGGCGAGCGCCTTCTCGAGCCGGCGCCGGTGCGGCCAGCGCGGCCGCATGGCCGGGGCCACCGCGCCCACCTGCGAGCTCACGAGGCGCAGCCGGCGGCTGTGGAACGCGCCGCCGAGCGGCACGGGTGCGGCTCCCGCCCCGTACCAAGACAAGACGAGGACGGTCGCCTCCTCGCCCGCCGCGTCGAGGGCTGTCGCGAGCGCCTCGGGCCGGCCGGTCGCCTCGATCACGAGGTCCTGCTCGCCGGGCGCCTGCTCGGGTGGCGCGAAGCCGCAGCCGAGTGCTCGGGCGATTGGCCGGACCTCGGCGTCGCGATCGACGAGCGTCACCTCGGTCCCGGGCAGCCGGGCGCAGAGCCGAGCGGTACAAGCGCCGACCACCCCGCCACCGAGCACGAGGATCCGCATACCCGGCAAGGCCGGTGCGTCCCAGAGCGCGTTCAAAGCCGTTTCGAGATTGGCCGCGAGGACCGCCCGATCGGCCGGAACCTCCTCCGGCACCGGGAGCACGGCCTCGGCCGGCACGACGAAAGCCGTTTGGTGCGGGTGGAGGCAGAAGACGGTTCGGCCGAGGAGCTCGTGCGGCCCCGCCTCGACCCGGCCGACCGCGCAATAGCCGTACTTCACCGGGAACGGGAAGGTACCCGCCTGGTGGGGGCAGCGCATCCGCGTCCGCTCGGAAGCCGGCACCCTTCCTGCGGCGACGAGCGCTTCGGTGCCGCGGCTCACACCCGAGAAGCTCGTGCGGACGCGCACCTCGTTCGGCCCCGGCTCGGGCAGGCTCTCCTCGAGGAGGATCGCCTCGAACGGGCGCGTCCACCAGAGCGCGTGGGCGGTGCGGGCGGGATCGTTGGTCGGCATCGCGGTGCGCGGCTAGCATGCAGCGGCGACGAGAGCCAGAGACGAGCGTGGCCCACGAGGTTCGAGCACGCGGCGGCACACCGGCCACGAGCTTCCTCGAGAAGCGTGGGATCCCCTTTCGCGTCCACACTTACGCCTTCGAGCGGAGCGCGGGGCCGATCGGCGAGGCCGCCGCCCGCGCCCTGGGCGTCGCCCCGGCCCGGCTCTTGAAATGCCTGATCGTGCGGACCCGGGAAGGGGCACTCGCCGCGGTCCTGCTCGCCGCCGACCGAACACTCGATCTCGACGCCGCCGCCCGAGCGCTCGGCAGCAAGCGGGTCGAGCTCGCGCCCTCGGCCGAGGCCGAGCGGGCGACTGGCTACGTGGTGGGCGGGATCAGCCCGTTCGGCCAACGGCGGCGTTTGCCCATCCTGCTCGACCGCGCCGCCCTCGACCACCCGACCGTTTTCGTCAACGGCGGCCGCCGTGGGCTCCAGCTCGAGCTCGCGCCGGCCGATCTCCTCGCGGCGAGCGAGGCCCGGATCGCGGCACTCGCCCGCTGAGGCGACGCTTGCGACCCCCGACCGACTCCGATAGCGTCCCCACCCACCAAGAAACCGGGCGCGCCGCGATCGGCGCCGTTCGGAACTGGAGGCTTGCGATGCTGGGAAGACGTCTCGTCCTCGGCGCCGCGGCGGCCGGCGCGCTCCTGCTCGGCGGCCCGGCGCGGGCGGCGATCGAGCTCAAGATCAACGGGTTGCACGCGCCCGACCATGCGCTCTCGATGACCCACGAGTTCTTCGCCGAGCGCGTGCAGCAGCTCACCAACGGCGAGATCAAGTTGGACGTCCACCACGCCCGCGGCCTCGGCGACGCGGTCGAGTCGGTCCAATCGATCCGCAACGGCACGATCGCCTTCTTCACCGTCTCGGCGGCCAACCTCTCGCAGGTCGATCCGCGGATCGACATGTTCTCGCTGCCGTTCCTGTTCAAGAACGCCAAGCATTATTGGTGGTACCTGACCTCCGACCGCGCCCGCAACTTCGTGAAGCCGCTCGAAGAGAAGGGCATCGTCGTCCTGGCCTTCATTGATAGCGGCGCCCGCAGCTTCTTCGCCAAGGACGAGATCACCGATCCTTCCAAGCTCGCCGGCAAGAAGATCCGCACCATGGCGAGCCCGGTCCAGATCGCGATGATGGAGGCCTTCGGTGGCACGGGCGTGCCGGTCGCCTGGGGCGAGCTCTACAACGCCTTGCAGACCGGTGTGGTCGACGGTGCCGAGAACAACCCGCCGTCGATCCGCTCGATGAAATTCTACGAGGTCACCAAAGTGCTCGTGCTCAACGAGCACGCCCGGATCCCGGACATCCTGATCGCCTCGAAGCGGGTGATGGACCGGCTGACCCCCAAGCAGCGCGAGGCGATCTTCCAAGCCGGCCGCGAGGCCGAGGCCTACATGCGCGGCGCCTGGGCGGCGGACGAGAAGGCCTCCTTGGCCTTCCTCAAGAGCCTGCCCGACTTCAAGGTGATCGAGAACGTCGACAAGAAGCCGTTCCTCGAGAAAGTCTCGGCCCTCCTCGACCGTGAGGCCAAGCGCCTCGGTGTGGAGGACGAGGTCAAGTACATTCTCGAATCCCAGAAGAACTTCTGAGTCCCGAGCCCCCGGCCGACCTTGGGTCGGCCGGGTGTCCTCGGCCCGCTCCGGAGGGCGCTCGCTTGCGCACCTTCAACCGCGTGTGCGACCTCGTGGGGCTTTTGGCCCGCGCCTGGACGCTCGTGCTCGCCGCCGCGCTGTTCGTCGTGGTGATCGCCACCGTCGTGCAGCGCGGCACGATCGGCAAGGTCCCCTCCTGGTCGGAGGAGGTCCCGCGCTATCTGTTGATCTGGGTCGGCTTCATGGCCGCGGCCTGCGGCGTCGACCTCAAGGAGCACATCGCCCTCGAGCTCCTGATCGAAAAAGCGAAAGGCCGGCTCGCCACGGTCCTCGCCTCGCTCGTCGACCTCGCGATCCTGGCCTTCGGCCTCGTCATGCTGGTCAACGGGATCGGTTTCGTGCGCGAGTTCGGCTCGGACTTCATGGAGTCGATCCCTTATCGGAACGTCTGGTACTACAGCGCGCTGCCGATCGCGGGGGCGCTGATCGCCCTCTTCGCGCTGCGCGACCTCTTGAACCTCTGGCTCGCCCCCGAGCTCCGGACCCGCCGGCTCGAGCTCGTCACGACGGCCGACTGAGCGGTCATGATCGTCCTCCTGCTCGTCGGCTCCTTCGTCCTGCTGATGGTCCTGGGCGTGCCGATCGCCTTCGCGATCGGCCTTTCGGCCGCCCTCGCGAGCCTCGGTTACGCTTGGCTCGGCAACCCCTTCGTCGTCGACGAGGTCACCCTCGTCCAGAAGATGCTCTTCGGGATCAACAGCTTCCCGCTCTTGGCGGTGATCTTCTTCGTCTTCACGGGTGCCGTGATGGCGCACGGCGGGGTGGCCAAGCGGCTCGTCGCCATGGCCGAAGTCCTGGTCGGCCGGTTCCCGGGCGGGCTCGCCCAGATCAACGTCCTCTCCTCGATGTTCTTCGGCGGGGTGTCGGGCTCGGCCGTGGCCGACGTCTCCTCGATCGGCCGGATGATGATCGGCGCCATGGTCGCCGACGGCTATTCCAAGCCCTTCGCGACCGCGATCACCTTGGCCTCGGCGGTGATGGGCCCGATCATCCCGCCCTCGATCGCGATGATCCTGTTCGCCTACCTGGCCGGCAACGTCTCGGTGGGTGGCCTCCTCCTGGGCGGGGTCGTCCCCGGGATCCTGATCGGGCTCGGGCTCTTGGCCGCGGCCTATGTCCACGGTCGGCTCTACCATCCGACCCGGACCGCAGCACTGCCGACGGCCGAGAAGCTCCGCCGGATCGGCGCCGGGCTCGCCGGCATGGCGACGCTGCTCATCATCCTGGGCGGCATCACCTTCGGCTTCACCACCGCGACCGAGGCCGGGGCGATCGCCGCCCTCTACGCGCTGTTCCTCACGATCGTGGTCTACCGGGAGATCGGGTTGCGCGATCTGCCGCGGATCCTGTGGGAGACCTGCCTCACCACCTCGGTCGTCCTGTTCCTCATCGCCACGACCTCGGTCTTCAGCTTCATCTTGGCCTACGAGAAGGTCCCCGCCTGGATCGCCGAGAATTTCCTGTCGCTCGCCGAGGATCGCTGGGTCCTCCTCCTTCTGCTCAACGTCCTGCTCCTGCTCACCGGCATGGTCATCGACATGACCCCGGCCTTGATCATGATCGTGCCGATCATCCTGCCCTTGGCCCAGAAGCTCGGCATCGACCTCGTGCACCTGGGCGTGATCATGGTGATCAACTTGGCCTTCGGCCTCGTCACCCCGCCCGTGGGCACCTCGCTCTTCGTGGGTTGCCGGATCGCCGGCTTGCCGATCACCGCGGTGATCAAGCCCATGCTGCCCTTGCTCGCCGTCATGATCGCCACCCTCTTCCTCGTCACCTTCGTCCCCGAGCTGGTCCTCTGGCTGCCGCGACAGTTCGGCTTCGTGAGCTGAGCGGTCCCGCCCGGGTGCGAACCCGCCCGTTCGGAGCCCGGCCATGCGTGCGCTCGTGCCGCTCCTCACCCTCGCGGCCCTGTTCGTGACCCTTCCGGCCCGGCCCGACGGCCTGCCGCAGCTGCTCCGCTGCGGCGAGCGCGTGATCGAGATCCCGCCACGCGTGGGCGGCCTCCGCCTCCGCGCGGGGTTCGGCCGGTCGCTCGCGATCCGGATCGAGCCGACCCCGTAGGTCGACAGCACGAGCGGGATGCCGCATCCCGCGAGCGTGACGCTCCGGCACGGCGCAGAGCGGCTTTCGGGCTGCGGCGGCGATCCCGGCGCGCTGCTCCACAGCAGTGCCTGGACCCTGCGTGCTCTCGACGGCGCCTGCCTCCCCTCGGACCGGCCGCTCGAGCTCCTGTTCGGCACCGACGGCCGGTTCGCCGGCCAGGGTTCCTGCAACCGGCTCCAGGGCGGCTTTCGGCTCTCCGGCGAGGCGCTGCGCCTCGGGCCGGTCGCCAGCACGATGATGGCTTGCCCGGAGCCCGTCATGGCGGCAAAGCGGCGCTGGGTGGAGGCACTCGCGAAGGTCCGCGCCTTCGCGCTCATGCCGGAGGGTGAGCTCCTGCTGCTCGGCGAGGACGGTACGCAGGTCGAGCTCGCCCCTTGAGTGGACGAGCCGCGCGCGGCGCTTGGCGTCTTGCCGAGACCGTGTATCTTAGCGAAGGTTGATCGTCACGCATCAACCCAAGGTAGCAATGGACCGCGTGCGATGCAGGCTACCCTCACCCTCGTTCTGTGTCTCGTGAGTGCGCCCGACCAATGCGAGGTGCGCCAGAAGCGGGTCGACGCCCAGGCCTGCTTCTATAGCGGCGCCAACGTCGTGGCCGCCGAGACCCCGGCCGGCTTCCGCGCCGTGCACGCCCGCTGCGACCCCGACCACAAGGGCAGCCTCGCCCCGGCCTCACCGACCCGCCACACGGGCTGAAACGCCGCCCGGGCTCCCGCGTACCTTGCCCTTTCGCGTCGTCGCCTTGCGCGAAGGCCGAGGCTGTAGGGCTCCGCGGTGCATTCGGCCGCGTTCGGTGCGGCGCGGCGATCAGCCGTCGTCGTCCGCTGCGATCCGCCTTCGACGCGGATTGCCCCGCCCGACTTCGAGCCGGTGACCTAACGGGTGCCGGCTCGACGGGGTCGGGCCGGGCGGCACCGACCGCCGGCATCCTCGGGGGGAGGCGCGTCTCGGCCACCCGTTGGTCGGGCGGGGCTCCTGGATCGCCTCCTACCGCGGTGTTCCACGAGCCGCTCTCCTCGTCCCCGGTCGCGTTCTTCCGAACCGGGAGCTGAGGCGCCGGACATTTCTTTGTCGGATCGTCACCCGGGCCGTCTCGATTCTTTCTTCGTCAGGGCGGAGAGCTGAAGACCGCCGGGGCAGACACACTCGCCGACGCTGAGGCGTCTTAATCCCTTCTTCGTCAGGGCAGAGAGCTGAAGTCGCTTGGGCCGATGACAATTCGGCCCGAAAGCTGTCTTAATCCCTTCTTCGTCAGGGCAGAGAGCTGAAGAACTGATCGCTTAGTTACCTGCGTGCGAGCAAGGTCTTAATCCCTTCTTCGTCAGGGCAGAGAGCTGAAGGCGGCGGCGACTTGGAAGCTTTGATCGACGAATGGTCTTAATCCCTTCTTCGTCAGGGCAGAGAGCTGAAGGGAGCGACCGGTGGGAGGTTCACCGGCGCAATGGGTCTTAA
>Ga0308415_1000504_pt1 | contig 17117 bp, 13 predicted proteins | sample HotsprSampleOS55_FD_203465 | JGI IMG/M metagenome (GOLD analysis project Ga0308415, IMG submission 203465) | Hot spring phototrophic mat microbial communities from Octopus Spring, Yellowstone National Park, Wyoming, United States - 20090730_OS55 ... | reverse complement strand
AGCGGTGCTCGACGAGCCACGGCTCCACGCCGCGGTGTCGCACGAGGATCTTGACCAGCTCGGCCCCGCTGTAGCCGCGGAAGCCGACTACTCCGACGCGTAACATGTGATTAAATATTCCCGTTGCTGAATAAATATACCACAGCCGGCCCTACCGCTGCTCGGCCAGCGACCGCTCGGCCAGCTCCCCGATCACCGGCAGCCGATAGGTCTCGCTCTGGCTGGTCTTCACCAACATGAAGATCCACACCAGAACCAGCAGCGCTTTGAGCAGCCCGACGATGGCGGCGCGAAGAGCCGAGCCGGGCGCCAGCGCAAAGAACGGCCCGATTGCCCAGTCCACCAGCAGCCAGACCACGAACAGGTAGAGCCCCTGAAAGGCGTGGAAGCGCACGGTGCGATCTTTTTTGAACCGCTCCGAGGCGAGCACGACAATGGCGGGAATCCATCCCACCACGGGGATGTAACAGAGCAGGGAGGCGTTGCGCGAGGAGAGACCGGCAAAGAGGCTCTCCGGCGGCCGTACCCCGGGTTGCCGTGCGCCGCAGTGGGCGCAGAAGGCGTCAGTGTCTCGGACCTGCGCTCCACACTGACAGCAATATGGCATGCTTCGCCTGCGCCGGTCGGCCGGCTTTCCTCATCCTAATTCCTACGGAGCCCAAGCGGCTGAAGTTCCCGGGACTCGGATTGCTATCATAACGGAAAAGTCGTCTTCTGATCTCTGCGGGCAATGTTGCTGGAAGCGCCTTCTCACGAGTGGACTGCCGAGGAGATCCGCAGCCTGATTCGCAGCCGCTTGCTGCCGCACTTTCCCGAGCTGGCCCGGTGCCGTTCGACGCGCGAGCTGCACTCTAGCGCCGTCTACCGACGGCTCGAGCCGGTCATCCGCCGCGTCATGGACTCACCCGAGATCGGTCACTTCGGTCCGGAGGCGCCGCCGGTCAAGGACGCCTATCGGTTCCTGGCCTGGAACATCGAGCGCGGCATCCGGCTGGACGGCCAGATCCAGGCGTTCCGCTCGCACCCCTATTTGAAGACCTGCGACGTCCTGCTGCTCACGGAGACCGACGTCGGTATGGCGCGCTCGGCCAACCGCGACGTGGCGCAGACGCTCGCTCGCGAGCTCGGCATGCACTACGCGTTCGTGCCCTGCTATCTGAACCTCGGCAAGGGCTCCGGCGTCGAGCGAGAGGTCGAGGGCGACAACGAACTCGGCCTGCACGGCAACGCGCTGCTCAGCCGCTACCCCCTGCGCAACGTTCGCGCCATTCGCCTGGAGAACGGCATCGACAAGATGTCCAGTCGCGAGCAGCGCATCGGTTCCCAGGTGGCCGTCGCCGCCGAAATCCAATTTCCCAACCTCACTTTGACGGCGGTCACCGTGCACCTGGACGCCAACTCCAGCCAGAGGCATCGGTGTGAGCAGATGCAAACCATCCTCGATAGCATTCCTCGCGAGGGTCCGGCCGTAGTCGGCGGGGACTGGAACACCAGCACCTACAACTCCTCGAGCGCCTTTCGCGCCATCATGGGCTACTGGCTGCGCGTGCTCATGGGGCCGACCAACGTCATTCGCAACCACTACCTCCACCCCGACCGGCGGTTCGAGCGCAGGCTGTTCGAACTGCTCGAGAATCGCGGCTTTGATTACAAACAGGCGAATTGTCTCGGCGAGTACACCGTCTACTACGATTTCGCCGACTACCGCACCTATCGCGGGCTTTCCGAGTGGGTGCCCAACTGGTGCTTTCCGTTCATCCGCTGGGCGCTGCGCAACCACGACGGACGCTGTCCGCTCAAACTGGACTGGTTTGCCACGCGCGGGCTTCGTGTCCGTAACCCTGTCGTCATCCACGACTTACGCGAGCGAGGGCAGGTGCGACTCTCCGACCACGACGCCATCGGCCTGGACGTGCTCGTCTAAAGAGGGACCGCCGCGGTCGCGCCTTTACTGTATCATGAAGAGTTTATGGAGGATCCGGCAGGCGGCGTTCCCGAGAAGTCCCTCGCTGAACAGATCTTCGAGCTCGAACGCCGATACTTGGTGCAGAACTACGCCCGGCTCCCGGTGGTGATGGAGCGCGGCCGGGGCTGTTATCTTTACGACGTTTCGGGCAAACGATACCTGGATCTGATCACCGGCATCGGAGTCAATGCCCTGGGTCACGCTCACCCGCGGATCCTTAAAGTGCTTAAGGATCAGGCGAGCAAGCTCATCCACTGCTCGAATCTGTACTACCACCCCTTTCAAGGCCCGCTCGCCAAACGCCTGGCGGAGCTGAGCGGCTTGGAGCGCTGTTTTTTTTGTAACTCGGGCGCCGAGGCCATGGAGGCCGGCTTAAAGATGATCCGGGCCCACGGCTCGCGCCTGTCTCCGGAAAAATTTGAAATCGTCTCGCTTGAGAACTCCTTCCACGGCCGCACGTTGGGAGCGATTTCCGTGACCGGCCAGCCGAAGTACCGCAAGGACTTCGAGCCCCTGTTGGCCGGCGTGCGCTTCGTGGCGCCGAACGACACGGCCGCGCTCGAGCAGGCGGTCAGCGACCGTACGGCAGGCATTCTCTTGGAAGGCATTCAGGGTGAAGGCGGCGTACGTCTTATCGAGTCGGCGTTTGTTCGCAAGGCCAAAGAACTGGCCGAACGGTTCAACGCCCTGTTGTTGTTCGATGAGATTCAGTGCGGAGTCGGTCGCACCGGAAAGTTCTTTTCCTATCAGTTGCTTGACCCGCCGCCCCTGCCGGACATTGTGACGGTGGCCAAGCCCCTGGCGTGCGGCCTGCCGTTCGGCGCCGTGATCGCCAACGAGAAAGCGGCCTCGACGCTGCCCGCGGGCCTGCACGGTTCGACGTTTGGCGGCGGCGCGTTGAGCTGCCGGGTGGCGCTCGAATTTCTTGATATTTTAGAGGAGATTCTATCATCTATCCCGCGCATTGGTGGATACTTTCGCCTCAGGCTGGAGGATCTGGCGCGGCATTATGCTTTCGTCCGGGAGATTCGCTGCTACGGGCTGATGATCGGCATCGAGCTGGCGATCCCTTGCAAGAGTCTTGTGGAGGAGGCTCTGGCGCGCGGCCTCCTGATCAACTGCACCCAGGAGCGCGTCCTGCGACTGCTGCCGCCCTACATTTTGACGGAGGCCGATGTCGACCGCGCCATCGACATCCTCGACAAGGTCTTTCGAAAAGGGCGCGAAATCTACGTCGCCTCAGGTCTTGCCGACGAGCTGCTCCGACACTGACACCGAAGCCGCCCGAGCGCGCGACGCGATGCGCTTGAAGGGCCCGCCCGCCGGGCTGTATGATTGGACGCGGTTATCGGAATCCTAAATGCCAAGGTCGGGGCGCCGACGGCCGCCCGGCGGAGTCGGCCCTTGCCTTTACGGAGACAATGATGCTCGATCGCAGAGAGTTCCTTCTTTCGGGCGGCGGCTCGCTGGCCCTGGCGGCCACCTCCTGCCGCCGGCGGCTCGGCAAACCGCTCAAACCGGAAGCCGTTCTCGGCGGATTGCGCCGCGAATTCGGCCCGGCGCCGATTCCCGATGCCCAGTGGTTTGTGGCCGAAGAAGCAGGCGACGGCTTGGACTATCGCTTCGCGCCGGGCACGCTCTCCGGCGCCCGATACCTGGTCGCCGACATGCTGCTTGACGGCAACCACCTCATCATTTTCACAATTACGCTTCAAGAAGGCGACAAAGGCAGAGCTTTCCATTTCCGCTTCGGGGGACTCAACCAGTGCGGTCTGCGCATGCGCCTGCCGTTGAGCCTCGTGGATCAGAACCGCTGGGGCATCGAGCGCGAAGGCGCTTTTCTGAAGCCGCGCTGCGCGGGCGACCGCGTCGATCTGGCCAAGGTCGATCGCCTCACCTTTCGCGTCTCGCGCAAGAGCCCGCTGCCGGCCCGCTGGTGCATGACGGATCTCGTGTACGCAAGCGGTGAGGTCGAAAAACTCACCCAGCCGGTCTTGCCCAAGGGTCCGCTGCTTGATGAGCTCGGCCAGAGCACATTGCACGAGTGGCCGGGCAAGACGCGCAGCGTGAGCGAGCTCAGCGAGCGGTTGCGGGCGCAACTGGCCGCGGCGCCCAACCAGTCCTGGCCGGAGACCTTCTCCCGCTGGGGCGGGTGGAGGGCGCGCCGCCTCACCAAACCGCAGGGCTTCTTCCGCACCCATTACGACGGCAAGCGCTGGTGGCTGGTCGATCCCGACGGCTACGCCTTCTGGTCGGTTGGTCTGGATTGCGTCCGCGTCGACACGACGGCCCGCTACGACGGTCTGGAGGCCGCCCTCACCTGGCTGCCCGAGGATGCCGGCGAATTCAAGGACGCGCACTCGATCCGCGAAGGCGCCCAAGGCCAATTCATCAATTATCTCGCCGCCAACTTCATTCGCACGTTCGGCGCCGAGGCCTGGCGCGAGAACTGGGCGGCGATCGCCCTGGCCGAGCTGCGCCGCCTGCGCTTCAACACCGTGGGGAACTGGTCGGAGTGGGAGTACGCCCGCCGGGCGCAACTGCCGTACGTGCGGCCCATGCACTTCGTCCCGAAACGCGTCCCGCGCATCTGGCGTGACTTTCCCGACGTCTACCACCCGGATTTCGAAAAGGACGCCGCCGACTACGCCTCGCAACTCGCCCCTACGGCCAACGACCCCGCTTTCCTCGGCTATTTCTTGATGAACGAGCCTGAGTGGGGCTTCTCCTCTGAGCTGCCCGCCGTAGGGATGCTCTTCGTCACGCCGTCCTGCGAAACGCGCAACGAGCTGGTGCGGTACCTCAAGACCCGCTATACCGACGAAGCCGCCTTGGCCCGGGCCTGGGGCGAGGGCGTCACCTTCGAGCGCATCGCGCAAGGGCCCTGGAGCGGCGCCTTCACGGAGGCCGCTCTCAAAGATCTCGAAGCCTTCAGCATTCGCATGACGACCCGCTACTTCCAAGTGCTGTCCGAGGCGTGTCGCAAGGTGGATCCCAACCACCTCAACCTCGGCATGCGCTGGGCCGGAACGCCCCCGATGTGGGCCGTCGAGGGCATGAAATCCTTCGACGTGTTTTCGATGAACTGCTATCGACCGCGCGTGCCCGCCGAGGTCACCGCCAGGATTCACGAGCTGCTCAAGATGCCCGTACTTGTCGGGGAGTGGCACTTCGGCGCGCTCGATGTCGGCCTGCCCGCCTCCGGCATCGGGCACCTGAAGAACCAGCAGGACCGCGCCAAAGCCTATCGGGTCTATCTTGAAGACGCTGCCGCCAACCCGCACTGTGTGGGCGCCCACTGGTTCACGCTCTACGACCAGTCGGCTCTCGGGCGCTTCGACGGCGAGAACTACAACATCGGCTTCCTGGACGTCTGCAATCGCCCGTACGAAGAGCTGGGCCAGGCCGCCATCTTGAGCCACGAGCGGCTCTACGAGGTCGCTGCGGGGCGTCTGAAGCCCTTCGACGAGCCACTCGAGTACCTGCCCAATCTCTACTGAGCGCGCGGCTCCGATGAAGGACTGCGTTTTCTGCCGCATCGTCGACGGCCGCCACGAAGCGCCGATTGTCTTCGAGGACGAGGAGACGCTGGCGTTTCTCGACCATCGGCCGCTGTTTTACGGCCACACGCTGGTGATTCCGCGGCGGCACGTGGAAACGCTCGCCGAGTTGCCGGAGGAGCTCGTGCCCCGCCTGTTCCTGACGGCGCAACTGATTGCCCGCGCTATCGAGACGGGTCTGGCCGCCAAGGGGACCTTTCTCGGCATCAACAACCGGGTGAGTCAGAGCGTGCCGCATCTTCATGTCCATGTGGTGCCGCGCAACCCCAAGGACGGCCTGCGGGGATTTTTCTGGCCGCGGCGCAACTACGATAGTCCGGAGACGATGCGCCGCGTTCAGGAGACGCTGCGTGAGGCCGTGGCGCGGCTGCTCTCGGCCTGAGCGCCCTGCGCTTCCATAAAAGGCTGGACTGAACCCCATGGAGTTCCTCCGCAAAGCGGCGGGCCGGCCGTCAAAGCTGGGGATCCTGCCGGGCGCCTTTCATCCGCCCACGCGCGCGCACCTGGCCTTGGCCCGCGCGGCGCTCGCGGAGGTGGACGAGCTCGTCTTTGTGCTGCCGCGCGCCTTCCCGCACAAGCAATACGAGGGGGTGGGCCTGGCCGAGCGCGCTCGGCTGGTGGCCGCCGCCACGGCCGGCGAGCCGCGCTTTTCCGTCGCCGTCTCCGAGGGCGGCCTGTTCATCGAGATGGCCCGCGAGTGTCGCGACGCTTACGGTGCGGGGGTGGAGCTGTGGTTCGTTTGCGGCCGGGACGCCGCGGAACGCATCGTCAACTGGGACTACGGCTGGCCCGGCGCCATTGAGGAGATGCTGAAAGAGTTCGGGCTGCTGGTGGCCGAGCGCGACGGCCGCTACGAGCCGCCGCGGGAACTGGCCGCCCGCATCCGCCATCTCAGGGTTGGCGAGGACTGCTCGGGAGTGTCCGCCACGGAAGTCCGACGCCGCATCGCCGCCGGAGAGGCCTGGGAAGAGCTGGTCCCGGAGTCGATTCGCGATGAGGTGCGCCGGCTCTATCGCGCTCGCAGCTAGTCGCGCGTGCCGAGATCGAGGAAGCTCCGCAGCCGGTGGCTGCGGCTGGGATGCCGGAGCTTGCGGAGAGCCTTCACCTCGATCTGGCGGATGCGCTCCCGCGTGACCGCGAAGTGTTGCCCCACCTCCTCGAGCGTGTGTTCGCCGCCGTCCTGGAGCCCGAAGCGCATCTTGACGATCTTCTCCTCCCGCGGACTCAGCGTCTTGAGCACCTCGGCCGTCTGCTCGCGCAGGTTCATCTTGATGACGGCCTCCGAAGGCGAGACCATGCGGCGGTCCACCAGGAAATCGCCGAGGTGCGACTCTTCCTCCTCGCCCACGGGCGTCTCAAGCGAAATCGGCTCCTGCGCGATCCGCAGCACCCGTCGCACCTTGCCCACCGGCATCTCCATCCGGTGCGCCAGCTCCTCGGTCGTCGGATCTCGTCCGAGCTCCTGCTGGAGCAGCCGCTGCGTGCGCACCAGCTTGTTGATCGTCTCGATCATGTGAACCGGGATGCGGATGGTGCGGGCTTGGTCCGCCACGGCGCGCGTGATCGCCTGGCGCACCCACCAGGTGGCGTAGGTGGAAAACTTGTACCCGCGGCGGTAGTCGAACTTCTCCACCGCTTTCATCAGGCCGATATTGCCTTCCTGAATCAGGTCCAGGAACTGGAGCCCGCGGTTGGTGTAGCGCTTGGCGATGGAGACCACCAACCGGAGATTGGCTTCGATGAGCTGCCGCTTGGCCTCCTCCGCCTGGCGCGAGCCGCGTTCGATGACCTGAAGGGTGCGGCGTAACTCGACCGCCGTTGCGCCAAACTCCTCTTCGAGCTGCTGGAGCCGCTGGCTGTTATGTTTCAGCTCCTTGCGCAGCTCGCGGCATGCCGCCGAGCCGTTGCCCACCTCCTCCAGGCGCCGCTGGGCGGTGGCGATGTCCTGCTCCACCGGCCGGAAGGCCTCGACGGCGCGCCGGACCTGCTCGGCGAAGTGGTCCACCTGCTGCTGATTCAACTCAAGCGATCGCACCAGCCGGGAGATTTTCACCGTCGTGCGGGCCAGGCTGAAGCGCAGGTTGCGGTACTGTTTCGGCTTCATTCCCCGCGAGATGGACAATAGCCGCTGACGGAATTGTTGCGCCTTTCGGTACAGTTTTTCGATCTCGCACACCCGCGCCAGGAAGGTTTTTTTGCGCTCCTCGAGATCATTTTCATCGGGCAGCGGCTCCGGAACCGAGACCAGTTCGCGGATCGAGACGGCGTCTTTAACCAACTCCTGGCGCAGCGCCAGAAGCTGCCGCACCACCAACGGGCAGCGCGACAGCGCCCGCAGCACCGCCTGCCGGCCGCGCGCCATGCGCCGGGCGATCTCGATCTCGCCGTCGCGCGACAACAGCGGCACGGTGCCCATCTCGCGCAGGTACATGCGCACCGGGTCGCTGGTCTTGTCCTCGTAGTCGATGCCGGCGTCGAGATCGGAGACCTCCTCGTCGGCCTCGCCGCGTCTGGCGAGGTCGAACCTGGGCTCTTCGAGAACTTCGACTCCGGCGCTCTCCAGGCTGGTCAGCAGCTCGTCGAGGTCCTGACCCTCGCCCAGGTCGTCCGGCAACAGCTCATTGACCTCGTCGTACAACAAAAATCCCTTTACCCTGCCGGCCTCGACGAGCTGCCGCAATCGGATTTCTTTGTCGCCCGACGTCACGAAAACCCCAGACTCCGCGTCCCTGCCATTTTACCCTAGCCCGGCATGGCCTACGGTTCCTCTTGTTATTCCACCTGACTTAGCTCGGCAGCCAGGCGCAGCGCCTCATCCAGCCGGCCCTGCCGCTCCGCCGCCCTCACGCGCGCGCGCAGCTCCGCCCGCCGCGCTTCGCGGTACTTGCGTTCCAGATTCTCCAGGCAAGCTTGCGCCTGTGCGAGCATATTCGACTCCTGGTCTTCCTCATCGGCAAATGCCACGGAAGCCAACAAGGCCCGGTCCGGCTCCGCCAGACGCGCCTCGAGCGCCGCGTAGCTAAAGGCGGCCCCGCCCGCCTCCATTTGCGCCATCGCCTCGACGATGGGCCGAATCCGCAGTCCCTCTAAGGACCGCAGCGCCGTCAGGCGCGGCAACACCTTGCGGCGCGCCTCGGCATCGGCGAGCAGAGACTTCAGCAGGACCAGCTCGGTGGGCGCGAGCGGCTCCTCGCGTGGTTTAGCCGGCTGCCGTCGGCGCTCGACCGCCGCCTTGCGGAATTGTTCCAGGACCAGGTCGGGCTTCACACCCAAATAGGAGGCGATCTCACTTGCCACCGCAGCGCGTTCCAGCTTGTCGGGGATCTTCTGAATGGCCGGCAGCAGCCGCCGCAGGCCCTCGGCGCGCCCGTCGAGACTCCGCCAGTCGAAGCGCCGCCGCACCCGGTCCGCCAGCCAGTAGAAGTAGCCGGGGGCGGCAGCGAGTCGCGCCCGGTATGCGTCGACTCCGTACTTTCGGATGTATTCATCCGGATCGAGACCCTCCTCCAGCGCCAGCACCCGCACCCGCATGCCTTCCGCGACGAGCAGGTCAAGGGAGCGCTCGGTGGCGTCGGCGCCGGCGGCGTCGGCGTCGAAGTTGACCACAAGCTTGTCGGAGTGCCGCCGCAGGATCCGAATCTGGTCGACCGTAATGGCCGTGCCGCAGCTTGCCACCGCCTGTCGCACGCCTGCGCCCCACAGGGCGATCACGTCCATATAGCCTTCCACCAGAACGGCGGCATCGGCTTCGCGAATCGCCTTGCGCGCCCGGTGGAGATTGTACAGGACATGACTCTTTTTGTAGATCCGCGTCTCCGGCGAGTTCAGGTATTTCGGCTCGTCGCCCTCGCCGAGCGCCCGCCCCGCAAACGCGATGACTTTGCCGGTCTCGTTCTGGATAGGAAAGATCAGGCGCCCCCGGAAGCGATCGTGCCAGCCGCCGTCCTGCCGCGAAAGCACGAGTCCGCTCTCCTCGATTTCAACCCGGCCGAAGCCCTCGCGCTCGAGCTTCTTGGCGAGCGCCTGCCCGCCCGGCTCGGCGTAGCCTAGGCGGAACTCTTCCACCAGCTCCGCCGCTAGACCGCGCCGGCGCAGATAGTCTCGCGCGCCGCTTCCCGCAGCAGAGGCGAGCGCGGACTGATAGTGCCGGGCGGCAAGCTCATGAATCTCGTACAGCGCGCTTCGGAGTCGACCTTCGGCGTCCGCCAGCCGGTCCTGCTTCGGCATCGGGATGCCGTGCCGCTCGGCTAGATGCTTGAGCGCCTCGTAAAAGGTGAGGCCCTCGATCTCCATGACGAACTTGATGACATCGCCGCCGGCGCCGCAGCCGAAGCACTTGTAGAACTGATGCGTGGCGTGGACGCTGAAGGAGGGCGTCTTCTCGCTATGGAACGGGCACAGGCCCACGTAGCGGACGCCGCGCTTCTCCAGGCGCGGCACATACTCGGAGACCACCGTGACGATGTCGACCGCGGACTTGAGCCGCTCGACGAACTCCATGCGCCGCCCTGACCATTATCGCCGAAGGCTCACCGGGCGGGGCGCGCGGCGCACTGCTGCCCCTCCAGCCTCCAGCTCAGCCAGGCTGCGCTCACGGATTCGATGATCTCTTCGCTTCGGAACGGCCGCGCCAGCACGTCCCAGCCGCCGCGCTCCAGCAGCTCCGCGGCCGGCTCAAGCTCGGCCGACCCGGCGGCCAAGACGATGCGCGGCGGGCGGTCGAGCGACTCGACGGCCTTGAGCATCCGCCGCCAGCCGCTCGAGGCCAACCGCTGTTCGGCAATGATGACGCCGACCGGTTCGCGCGCGAGCAGCTCGAACGCCTCCTCGAAGGTGTAGGCTCGCCGTCGGACTTGTCCGGCGGCGAACTCGGATATATACTAGGAGCCGCAGCAATCCGATTTCGCCGGCGCGACGGCCGGAGGAGGTTTTTAAGGATGAGTCCGATAAGAGTCCTGGGTCTTATGCTCCTGGCGGCCCTCATCGGCGCCGCGCAGGAGTTCCGGGCCACGCTTCAGGGAAACGTCGTGGATCCCTCGCAGGCAGGGATTCCCGGCGCCACAGTTATCCTGCGCAACGTCGACACCGGCATCGAGCGGTCAGTGCCCACCGATGAGACCGGTCACTACATCTTCCAATACGTCATGCCGGGCCGTTACAGCCTCACCGTGCAGGCGCCCGGATTCAAGACCACGGTCCGCAGCGGCATCACGCTCAGCCTGAACGACAACATTCGCCTCGACGTCGAGCTGCCGCTCGGCGAAACGGCTGAAACCATCTCGGTCGTCGCCGAGGTGTCCGTCGTGCAGCCGCAGACCTCATCGCTCGGCTCGGTGGTCAACCGCCAGATCATCGAAACGCTGCCGCTCAAGGGCCACAGCAGCCTCTTCATGTTCAACCTGGTCACCGGCGTCGTGAATAACCGCTACTGGGAGGACGCCCGGCCAAGCGACACCGGCACCAACGTTCTTTTCACCGCTAACGGCTCGCCGGTGGCCACCGGCGACGTCGCCGTCGACGGCGCCGCCAACATGGTCAACGTCGGACGCGGGTTGAACCTGTCGGCCTGGGTGCCGACCACCGAGTCGGTGGCCGAGTTCAAGCTCCAGATGGGCACGCTTCCGGCCGAGTACGGCCGCTCCGGCGGCGCCTTCACCAACATCGTCATCAAGAGCGGCACCAACGAGCTGCACGGCTCCTTCTACGAGTACTTCCGCAACTCGGCGCTGGATGCCAACCAGTTCTTTCCCCGCGGCCGCGGCCAGAAGCTGACCCCGTACAGCATCAACGTCTTCGGCTTCAGCCTCGGCGGGCCCGTCTACTTGCCCAAGCTCTACGACGGCAGGAACCGCACCTTCTTTTTCTTGAACTACGAAGGTGGCCGCGAGGGCAACGGCCAGAGCACCACCACCAACGTGCCGACGCCCAGGATGCGCCGCGGCGATTTCTCTGAGGTGGCCGCCCGCATCTACGACCCGTTCTCCGTGCGGCTCGTCGACGGCGTCCCCGTTCGCGACCCTTATCCGAACAACATCATTCCGGACTCGCTTCAAGACCCGGTGGCCCGCAACATGATGAAGTACTGGCCGGATCCCAACAACCCGAACGTCAATCCGGCCACGCCTTGGGTGCAGAACTTCGTGCAGGGCAGCAAATGGCCGCACACGCGCGACGGGGGCGTGCTCAAGATCGACCACCAGCTCACGGCCAAGCATCAAACCTACATGCGCTTCAACAAGGGCGACGCCTACTTCAACTTCAACTACGACTTCGACGGCATCGCCACGCCGGGCCGCAACGTGGTCAACCGCCCCCACATGGGCCTCACGCTCAGTGACACCTATCTGGTGAGCCCGCGCACCGTGCTGGACACGCGCGTGGCCTACACCTTCGGCAAAGAACAGCATCGGCCCTATTCTTACGGCTTCGATCTGGCTTCGCTCGGCTATTCGCCATCCTTCGTTCAGATGGTGCAGGCTGCGGCGTTTCCCACCGTTCGCATCACCGGAATTCAGGGTCTGGCGGGTAGCGGGTATCGCGAGCAGCCGGGTTACACCTATTCGCTCCAATCGAGCCTGTCGACGCAACGCGACCGCCATCTGTGGAAGACCGGCGGCGAGGTCCGGCTCGTGCGCGGCAACTTCTTCAACAACGCGAACCCCTCCGGATTCTTCTCCTTCGGCGTGACGCAAACGGGCGGCCCGCGCGCGGACACGCCGGCCGCGGGCACGGGCTTCGGGCTGGCGTCGTTCCTGGCAGGCTACGGCACCGGCTCGATCGACTTCGCCAACGGCGTCTCGATTCAAAATCTCTATTACGCCTTCTACACGCAGGACGACTTCCGCGTTACGCGCAAGCTCACCCTGAACATGGGCATCCGCTATGAGTATGAGTCGCCGGCGACGGAGCGCTACAACCGCACCACACGCGGCTTCGCTTACACGACGCCCAGCCCCTTACAGGTGCCCGGACTCAATCTACGCGGCGGCCTGCTTTATGCCGGCGTGGATAACAACCCCCGGGGCGTCTACAACCCCGACCGCAACAACTTTGCGCCGCGCTTCGGTTTCGCGTACAGCCTGAACAACAAGACGGTCTTTCGCGGCGGTTACGCGCTGTTCTATATCTTCCCGGTGGGCCGCGTCTATCCGGTCGGCTACAGTCAATCCACCCCGTGGGTCAGCACACAAGACGGCATCACGCCCTTCCGCCGTTTCCGGGATCCGTTCCCGGAGGGCCACCTGCCGATCGTGGGCAACTCGCAGCGGCTGATGACGCTCGTCGGCCAGTCGATCTCCTTCGTCGAGCCGGCGGACCGGGTGGCGACGTTCCACAACTGGCAGTTCAACATTCAGCGCGAGGTGGCGCCCATGACGCTCGTCGAGGTCGCTTACGTCGGCAGTCGCGGCATCCGCATCAGCGCCCTGGGCAGCGACTTCACCGGCGCCATCAACGAGAACGTCAACCAGTTCCATCCCCAGCACCTGGCCATGGGAGCCGAGTTGCTGCGCGCCGTGCCGAACCCCTTCTTCGGCATTCTAAGCGGCCCCCTCGGCGGCCGGACTGTGGCGCAGGCCCAACTGCTGCGGCCGTATCCGCACTTCGCCGCCGTGACGCGTCTCGGGCCGGCCTTCTTGAACACGGTCTATCACTCGGCTCAGATGCGCTTGGAGAAGCGGCTCTCCCACGGCGTCACCGCGCTCATCTCCTACACCGTCTCCAAGAACATCGGCGACGTCTCCAACGCGCAGAACGCCTATGACCGCCGCGCCGAGCGCGCCTTGACCGACTTGGATTCGTCCCAGCGGCTGACCATCACTGCCGCCTGGGAGATCCCCGTCGGCCGCAACCGCCGCTACTTGGCGGGCATCTCGCGCGCCGCCGACCTGGTGATCGGCGGATGGACGATCTCCACGTTCAATACCTTCCAGAAGGGCTTCCCGCTCGCATTCAGCCTGGCGCGGGCCGCCGCCGGCTCCGGGGCCAACCGGCCCAACGCCGCCGGCGACCCGACGGAGGGCATCAGCGGGCCGATCGTCAAGCGCTTGGACCGGTACTTCAATACCAATGCCTTTTCGCAGCCTCCGGATTTCACCTGGGGCAACCTGAGCCCGCGCATCGGCACCGTCCGATCGCCCGGCATGAACAACCTGAACGTGACACTCTCGAAGACGTTCGCCATCACCGAGCGGTGGAAGCTCGACTTCCGCGCCTCCTCGTTCAACCTGTTGAATCACCCGGTCTTCTCCGCGCCCAACACAGTTTTCGGCGACGCCAGCTTCGGCCGCATCTTCAGCCAGGCGAACCTCCCCCGGCAGACGGAGCTGGCCGTGAAGATCTTCTTCTAGTCGAAGCGATAGAGCGGGCGGGGATGGGGGCAGGGAAGGGCCCTGCCCCCTTCCGGCCGACGCACGCCCGAGGCCCTCACCGCCGGAAGACGGTCTTGCCCCCAACGACCGTCTGAACGGGGCCTCGTGGGTGGGTTTTCATAATCCGGAAGAGCGGCGTGCCCAGGCCTCCCCGTTGCACGTGGCGCCGGTTCAATCGTACTCGCCTTCGACGAACCAGTTGCCGGAGATAGGATCGCGCCACAGCCGGTAGAGACCCCCATCGGTGAGCGCCACATCCCACTCCTCCCGAGCCCAGGCTGCGGCGGTCCACCAATCGCCCGAGCTGCGCCAGGGCCCGGCCGCCTCCGTCACATGGCCCGTCACTCTCGGCGCCGCCACATGGGCGGGCCTGGCATCTGAGGTCTTCACTCGAGCTGCCAGCGGCGGGCGGAAACGCCGGAAGCCGAGCCGGGGTCTCGCCGAGCCGGCCGGTGCTTCACTCTCCGAGCCCCTTGCCGGAGGGGCGCTCGTCATCCGAAAGGCGTCCGGGCGGTGGGTGTCGATCAACTCCGCAAAGCCGGCGTTGTCCTCGCCCACCATCGCCCGGATGCGCGCCAGCGTCAGGTGCAGCCGCTCGGGCTCCGGCTCGGCCGGCAGGAACAGGCCGCCTTGCAACCGGCGGGGCCGCACCGGCTCGAGCTCCAGCTTTACCGCCCGCACCGGCGCGGGCGGCGGGTGCGCCTCCAGGTCGAGTTCGACGAGTTTGAGGAGCGGCTTCAGCCGGGACTGCGCCACCGGCAGCTCGAGCACGCGCATATAGGTGGAACGGTCTTCGAGTTCCAGCTCCGCCGTCAGGCGACGGGCGGCCATCGAATTGGCGTCCAGGTGCCGGCACAGCTCGCCGAGAAGTTGACCCATGACGACGAGCAGCGGGCCGAGCTCTCTGACCGGCTCCTCCAGCTCCCGGCGCTCGCAATAACCGGTGACGGGAGGCGCCAGCCGCAAAGGACGCCGAGCGCGGCCGCAGGCCAGCTCGTAGATTCGCAGCCCCTCCTCGCAGAGCCGCTCCGCCAGGCCGATCGGCGGCAGCGCGGCGACATCGGCAAGCGTCCTGAGGCCCCAGAGCCGGAAGCTCTGGCGCAGCTCCTCGCTCATCGGAACGCCCTCAAGCGGGATCGGGCCCAAACAGACCGCCTCCCGGCCGGGCGGCACGATCGTCACGCCGCGGAAATTCGTCGCCGCCAGCACCGCGGCATCCGGCGTGGCGGCCAGGGCTAGGTTTGCCACAAGCCCGCGCTCGGCGCCGCGCCGGGCAATCTCGGCGGCGATCTGCTGCGGCGGGCCGATCAGCCGCCCCAGCCCGGCAATCGAAAAGACCCCCGTGCCGGGCGCGGTGATCTCCACTTCCGGCGAGAAGGAGCCAGCCAGCTCCGCCAGCGCTTCCGTGGCTTGGGGCTGGTAGAGGCAGGCGTACACCTCACTCCGCCTCCGCTTCCCACCGTAGCGGCCGTTCGGGGCCGGGTTTGCGCGCCAGCGCCTCGATCCGCAGACCGCGCAGCAGCCGGAAGGGCGGCTCGCCGCTCCAAAGGATGCCGCGTCGCCGGAACTCGATCCGGCAGGCGGCGCAGGAGACGGCCAGCGGCTGCCGGCTCATTAACAGGAAGACTGTCGGTGTGTGCTGAACTGCTGCGCGGAAGCGGAACCAATAGGAGATCGGGATCCGATTCAGCTCCGGCGCCGGCGCCTCCCCGAGATCCAGACACACGACTCCGAAGCCTCCGCCGTGAAGCAAGAGATCGGCCGCCTTCAGCGCATGCTCGATATTGCCGCCGCCGCGGACCCAGACCAGCCGCCGGAGCACGACACCCGCCTGCGCGGCCGCCTGCGGATCGAAATGATCTCCCAGATCGGCCAGAGCGGCATGTTCGCCCCGTCGGGTGGCCGCCGCCAGCACGGCGTCGCGGAAGGCCGTCTGCCCCGACGAGCGCGCGCCAAAGACCGTGCTCAGCCCGCCGCGCGGCAGCCCCGGCAGACAGGGCGAGAGCAGAGCGAGGGGCAGGTAGTCTTGCCAGGTAGGGGAAACGGCCGACAGTGGGGGAGCGAGGAGAGGGGCGGCCATGGGAATTTCGCCTTTTGTTCGCCATTACCATTCTCCTGCATCCGCCCGCGGCTGTCAATGCCGGGCGCGCTACTTCACGGCCGTCACCACCACCTCGCCGCAGTAGCGCCCAAGCTGCGGCCGCCACGCCAACAGCCGGCCGTCCAGCCGCTCCAGCCCCTCCAGCAGCCGCCGCACCCAAGGCGAAGTGAACCGGCCGCGGAACAGCCGCTTGGCCATCGCCAGCAGGTTCATCGGCGTGAGGTCTACTTGGCGGAAATGCCGTCGGAGAAGATCCAGCTCGGCATCGGAAAAGATAATCCCCTCGCCTTGTTCGAGCGGCTCGCGCGCCAGACGTGCTCGCAGGCGCCGCGCCGCGTTGAGCACCGGGTTATTGCCCAGGGTCTCCGCCAGCACGAGCCGGCCACCCGGCTTGATGATGCGCACCAGCTCGGCGAAGGCCGATGGGTATTTCAGCGTGTGGTGCAGCGAGGCGCAGGCAAAGACCAGGTCGAACTCGCCGTCGGCAAAACAACTCAGGTCGCTGGCATCGCGCGCCAAGCCGCGCACGCGCTCCGCCACGCCGCTGGCTCGCGCACGGCGCAGGCCGAGCTCGATGGCCACCGGCGACAGATCGAGCAACGTCACGCGCGCACCCTCGGTCGCCAGCAGGACGCCCCAATCCCCTGGTCCGCAGCCGTAGTCGAGCACGTTTTGTTCGTGAAGAGGTTCGGCCAGCAGGCGTTCGAGCGCGGCGCGGTACAGTCGCCGCCGCTCGTAGGCTGTGGAGGCCGGATTGTCCAACAGCTCGAGCATCACCCGGCGGTTGACCACCAGGGCGTCATCGGGCAGGCTCAGATGCGCGGCGTAGATTCGGTCATAGAATTCGCGCTCGAATTGGGGACAGTACACTCAATCCCCAATTTAGGCGACTCCGGACGGTGCCCGTCGGGAGCGCTCACAGGGTGGGCACGCAAGCAGGCGGAATGGGGCACGGGCGGCGGTGGCTGTGGCGAAACGCCCGCGCGGCGTGTCGGAATGTCACTTGCGACCGGCGCGCGGCGACCACGCCAGCATCGAGAAGAACAACCCGATGATCAGCAACCCCGGTATGAGCGCTGTGATCAACACTGCCAACTCTCTCGCTTTGACTAATTGGATGA
>Ga0308415_1000503_pt1 | contig 17131 bp, 19 predicted proteins | sample HotsprSampleOS55_FD_203465 | JGI IMG/M metagenome (GOLD analysis project Ga0308415, IMG submission 203465) | Hot spring phototrophic mat microbial communities from Octopus Spring, Yellowstone National Park, Wyoming, United States - 20090730_OS55 ... | reverse complement strand
CAACCACGCCATCACCCTCATTGCGCCGCTCCTTTCTCTTCGAGACGCACCGCCAGCCGGCCGGGGCCCTCCACGGTTGCCTTGAAGCGACGGCCCGTCACCGGATTGCGCACCAAAACGGCATCGCCCCGGCGACCCGACGTCTCCGCCAGCGCCTCCAGTCGCAAACGCGCCACCGCCCCTTCGACCGCGACCTCCACCCTATCGCCCCGCTTTACCTCGGGCGCCAGCTTAAGCGCCTCCGCTGTCACCACCTCACCCGCACGGATCCTCCGGCGAACTACGGCGCCCACCGCCTCCTCCGCCGTGACTGGCGTCAAAGCAACTCGCGGAAAGACCTCGACCAGCCGCTCTTCGAGATCGTCCGCCTCCACGGGCCTACCCGCCGCCAGATCACGCCTTGCCACGAGCAGCCGCCGCTCGACTCCCACCTTCACCCGAGCCCACACCGGCGCCGTACGCCCGCTCGCCGTCCGAATCCGTCCCCGCCACAAGACCTCCGCCGGAGGCCCGCTCGGCCGCCCGGCCAGGCCGGACAACGGGAACTCGAGCACGCCGCGCGGCGCCAGCCGCCGGTCCCAGTCGACGACCTCGATCCGCACCCCCTCGCCGAGGCTCCGGCGCATCGCTTCGATCACGCGCTCCCGGCTGAGTCGCTCCGAAACCCGCTCCACACAGACCGCCTCCACGGAGGCATCGATCAGTCCGTGACGACGCGCCAGCCGGCCCAGCTCGGCGCTTGAGAACACCCGCCGCAGACCCGGCGCCGGCGCATACGCCAGCTCCAAGTTCGCATCAAGCGCCGAGAACAGCGGCCGCAGCCGCGCCAGATCCCCGGCCCGAATCCGATCCCCCTCCACAAGGGCGCACTCTTCTGCCCAAGCCCACGCCGCCACGCATACCGCCGCCGCCAACGCTCGCCTCATCGCGTTACATTATTCGCCTGCTGGTACATCTCATCCGCGGCCCGCACCACCTTGGCGTTGGCCTCGTAGGCGCGCTGGCTTACGATCAGGTTGATGAACTCCTCCACCACGCTCACGTTGGACTGCTCCACATAGCCCTGGAGCAGCGTGCCGCCACCCTCCTGCCCGCCCGGATTGCCGATGGTCGGCTCGCCGGAGGCATCCGTCGGAGTGAACAGGTTCCGCCCGATGCTGTTCAATCCGGCTGGATTCGGAAACAGCGCCAACTGGATCTGCCCGGCTAGCTGCGCCGTCGTCTGCCCCGGCGTCAGATAGCTCACCGTACCGTCCGGGGCGATCGTGATCGACTGCGCCTCGGGCGGCAGCGTAATCTGCGGCTCGAGCGGATCGCCGTCGGCCGTCACCAGATTGCCATCCCGGTCCAGATGAAACGTCCCGGCCCGCGTGTAGGCCAGCTCACCCGAGGGCAACCGAATCTGGAACATCCCGCGGCCCTGTATCACCAGATCCAGCGGATTGTTCGTCAACACGAAGTTGCCCTGCGAAAAGATGATCTCGTTGGCCACCGGCCGCGTCCCCAGCCCGAGCTGCAAGCCTGTCGGCACAATCGTCTGCGAGCCCGCCGCCGCCCCCGGCTGCACGAAGTTCTGATACAGCAGGTCTTGAAACTGCGTCCGCCGCGCTTTGAAGCCTACGGTGTTGGCATTCGCCAGATTGTGCGCAATGTTGTCCACATTCATCTGCTGCGCGGTCATCCCGCTGGCCGCGCTGAACAGTGCCCGAATCATCTCTCCGTTGCCTCCTATTCCTCTCGGCCGCGTGCCTCAGGAGCCGACGCGCGCCACCTCCTCGAGCGCCTTGCGGCTCATCTCACTCGCCACCGCCACGGCCCGCCCCAGCATCTCGAACTGACGCATCAGGCTGATCAGCCGAACGGCGCCCTCAGCCGGCGCCACGTTCGAGCTCTCGAGCTTGCCTTGGTATATGAGGAAACCCGAGGCACGCACCGGCTCCCCTTTCAGGCCCACGGCCCGAAAATAGGTGCCCGCTTGTTTGGCCAGTACGGAGAGATCGGGGAAGTCGGCAATGGCAAGCGTCGCCACCAGGCCCCCCTCCTGCCGCACCGCGCCGTCGGCCGAAACTTCGAACGGCCGGCTCGGATCGACGCGCACCGGCCGCCCCGCCTCGTCCAGGACCCTGTAGCCTTGCGCAGTCACGAGTTCACCCCCCGGCGAAAGGTGAAAGTCCCCGTTGCGTGTGTACAGCCTCCCCTGCGGCGCCTCGACCACGAAGAAGCCCCGGCCCGAAATCGCCAGATGCGTCCCCACGCCGGTCGCTAGCAGCGCGCCCTGGGAAAAATCGGTCCAGTGACGGTCGATCACCGGCAGCACCGGCGGGCTGCTCGCCGCCTCCTCGCCGGTCGCTTCCCAGGCCTCCGGCGCCAGATACAGGCTGTAGAACTCCCGATCAGCCTTGTAGCCGGCGGCGGACTGATTGGCGAGGTTGTTCGCCAGCATCTCAAGCGACTCCATGCGCGCCTTCATGCCGCTGGCGGCTGAGATCGTCAGTGCATCCATCGCAAGCCGCTCCGCTCGAACGCCCACGCAAACCGACTGCCGCCCCGCAGCGGTCGCCTAAGCGCCTCAACCCGCAACGGATAGCCGAAGCCCTCACCACGGCGAGCGGCGACAAAAATCTGTCGGCCCCCCGTAGGAGCGACAAGATGTCGTCTCCCGCCGCATCCCTATCTTTTTCAAAACACGACCCCTCGAACTGGCAGCCGGCTTGCCCCTCCGGCTGGCGTGACGGTCGCCGCACTACAGATGCTCCCAGGCGCCGCTCCGGTTGCCGCGCCCGCGCTGCGGGCCGCCACCGGAGCGCAGGAGCTGACGACTGCCTCCGGGGCGGCTTTCCCTTTAGAGGCTTTTCTCCTGGAGCTGCTCGCCTGGGGCTCGCTCCTCGGTTATGCCGCCGGGCCGGCAATACCCGACTCGGCGGAGGAGAGCTCCGAGAGAGCAGATCTGTTGATTCGGGCGGGCGTCGGCGCCGCGGCCGCTCTGCCCGCCGGCGAGCGAAGCGAGGCCCCGGAGGATGCTCGGCTCAGGGCGACTTTCTTGTCGACGCCGCCTTTGGCGGCCGTCGCCGCCGCGCCGCCTTGGCCTGAGGTGCCGTCTGCGACGACAGCGCTCGTCGGCCCCCGCGGTGCGGCTCGATTGTTCGAGGCGCCTAGCGCCGTGGCAAGCGGAGAGTCCCATGCGGCGTGGCCACTCCGTAGCCGCCCTGGCTTCGCGGAGGCGCCCACCCTCGGCCCGGCGAAATCGTCGCCTCCGGCGGCACCGGCTCAGTCGATTCAAGCGCCGCATCCGGCCATCCAGCAGGCAGATGCCTTACCGGCCTCAGCCCAGTTGGCGCTGAGCGCGCGCGCCGGGCTTCGGGAGGCCGCGAACGTCCGCGGCGAGCTTGCCCTGACGATGGAGGTCACGCAGAAGGCGCCCGCTCAACCGCTTGATGCCTCCTGCGCGCCTGAAGCCGCGGTTCCGGAAGTCACAAATACGGGCGAAGGTTCGCTCCGAGAGGAGGGGTTGCCGACTGCGGGCGGCGCTCATCGTCCGGCCCGCGCCCATCTGCCGGCGCGTGAGCCGGAACCGACACGGCCGGCGCCTGGCGAGCTTCGTTCGATCTCTCCCCACTTCGGTGCCGCCGGCGACCCGCAAGGCGAGCCGGTTCGCCCGGTTCCCGCCACTGCGGCCGCGAGCACGAGCGATTCCGGCCTGAGCGGCCTCCGGGGGGAAGCGCCACCCCTGGCGCGGCCCTCCGTAGTCTCCGACCCCGCGCCGGCCTTCCCGTTCGAGGGGAGCCCGGCCGTTGTCTGCCGCGATGCGCCGCGCATGGCCTCGCCGTCTCCCGTCCGGCGCATCGAGTTGCGCCTGGCATCCCGGCCCGCCGAGGCCTTCACGGTCCAGGTCGCCGAACGCGGCGGCCGCATCGAGCTTGAGCTGCGCACGCCCGATCGCGACCTGGCTACCTCGCTCACGGAGCGCGCCTCGGAGATCGTGCGCCGCTTGGAGACGGCCGGCTTCCGGGCTCAGGCCTTCACGCCGCAATCGCCGCCGCGGGCCCTGGAGACGGCTTCCGAGTTGCCGCTTCAGAACGGGACCGAATTCCGTCACCACCGGGATGACGGCGGGCGGGGCGGCGCAGGCCGCCACCCAAACGAGCAGCATCAACGCGAGTCCGATCCGGATGCGCCGTTGAAACCCTTCTCCAGCCCGGATTGGGACCCACAGGAGGTCGACTCATGACGAACCTGATCGCGATCAGTCCCCGCGGCGCCGCCGAGCCGAGGGCGGACGCCAGGGTCGAAGGCGAGCCGAAAGCGCCTCCGCCTTCCAAGCAGATCTTTCTCGAACTCTTGATCGCCCAGCTTCGCCACCAAAACCCGCTCGAGCCGATGAGCGGCGCCGAATTTCTCTCTCAACTGGCTGAGTTCTCGGCCCTCGAGCAGATGGTGGCCATCCGCGAGGAGATCGCCTCGCTCCGGGCAGCGCTTGCGGGCGACCGCGCTTCGTCGCCCGAAACCGATTCTCAAACCCAAGGAGAGTGAAACGATGTTCACTTCGTTTACCACGGCGCTGTCGGCGCTCAATGCGCATTCGGCGGCCATCGACGTGGTCGGGCACAACCTGGCAAACCTCAACACGACCGGCTTTAAGAACGCGGTCGTGAGCTTCTACGATCTGGTGACGCAGTCGCTCGGTCCGGCGCTCGGCGCCTCGCAGGCCGGTTTCGGCGTCGGCCGGCCGACCGTCGTCCGCCAGTTCGTCCAGGGGGCCATCCAGCGCAGCTCGGGTGCCCTTGACGTCGCCATTCAGGGCGACGGGTTCCTGGTCGTCAAGAATGATGCCGGCGCAACGCTCTATACTCGCGGCGGGCACCTCCAGGTCGACAAAAACGGCGTCCTCAGAACCTCGACCGGCGAGCGCGTGCAGGGCTGGATGGCGACGGCCGGCCAGATCAGCCCCACCGGCCATACCGGCGACATCGTCGTGCCCGTGGGAGCGCTCAAGCCGCCCCGGCCGACCACGCGATTCTCTTTCGATCTGAACCTGAACGCCGCCGCGGCCCAGGGCGACACCTTCTCGAGCTCGATTGAGATCTTTGACTCGCTCGGCAACTCCCACGTGCTGACGGTGACCTTCACCAAGACGGCCAATCCGAACGAGTGGAGCTATCAGGTCGACGTACCGGGCCAGACCGTAACGGGTTCGCCTACAGGCACGCTCACCTTCGACTCGCAGGGAATCCTCCAAGCGCCGGCCGCCTGGCCGTCGCCGATCATCACGATTGCCGCGCCCACGACTGGCGCCGCGCAGATGGATCTCGACTGGGATCTGTTTCAGGGCACCACGCCGCGGCTGACCCAGTTCGTCCAGGCCTCGGCCGTATCGGCCAACGCGCAGAACGGCTCGCCGGCGGCGCAACTGGTCCGGGTCGGAATGGCCGATGGCGGCATCATCCTGGCGCAGTACTCCTCCGGCGAGCAGCTCCCCATTGCGCAGCTCGCGCTCGCCACGATCCGCAATCCCGAGCAGCTTACCGCCGTGGGCAACAACAACTATCAGCTCAACGCGCAGACGGCGCTGCCGGCCGTGGGGCCCCCGGGCACCGGCGGCCGCGGGCTGATCCTCGGCGGGGCGCTCGAAAACTCGACCGTCGATCTGGCCAAGGAGTTCACCAACCTGATCACCTACCAGCGCGGCTATCAGGCGAGCACGCGCCTGGTGACCACCGCCGACGAGTTAAGCCAGGAGACGATCAATCTCAAACGATAAAGAGGGCCGGCCGTGACGCCTCAGGAACGGATCGCACCCTTGGCCGACATTCCGATCGCGATCGAGGCGGAGCTTGACCGCAAGACGATGACCGTCGCCGAGATCTTGCGCCTCGCGCCGGGCAGCGTGATCAAGCTCACCCGCTCGGCCGGCGAAAACATCGACATCCGCATGGGCAGCCGTCTGGTCGCCTTCGGCGAGATTGTCGTCCTCGAGGAGACCCTTGGGGTACGCATCACCGACTTCAATGACGGCCGCTAGCGGCGCCGGGGGAGGGCAGACCATGGAGCTTTTCAGACAACTTCTCGCGGTGGCCTTCGTGTTGGCGCTTGCCGCCGGCGCCGCTTGGTGGTTGCGCCGAGGCGCGCGGCTCGGCCGACTGCGCCCGGGCGCGGGCGGTCGCTTGCGGCGGCTTGAGCTTCTCGAGCGGCTTCCGCTCGGGCCGCAGCAGTCGCTGTGCCTGGTGCGCTGCGGGGACCGGGCCCTCACCGTGCTGCTCTATGCTGGCGGGGGCTTGCTCGTCGAAAACCGGCCGGTCGAGGAGTTCGAGCCCTGCTCCGAGGCCGCCCCACCCGTCGGTCGACCGGCCGTCGTGCGATTCGGAGGGCAACCATGAGGTTTATCGTGCTGGCGCTCGTCGCCGCAGGCGCAGCGGCCGCCCAATCGCAGGGCTCGCCGCTCGGTGCCGCGCTCGGGGCCGGGCGCGGCGCCAACACGCTGAGCCTGCCGATGCAGATCGTGCTGCTGCTCACCGCACTCACGCTCTTGCCGGCGGCCCTGGTCTCCGTCACGCCGTTTCTGCGCATCACCGTGGTGCTGCACTTTCTCCGGCAGGCCCTCGGCACGCAGACGACGCCCTCCAACCAGGTTCTCCTCGGCATGGCGCTGTTTCTCACCTTTCTGGTGATGCAGCCGGTTCTGGCCGACATCTACGAGCAGAGCTGGGAGCCGCTCGAGCGCGGCGAAATCACCGCCGCTCAGGCGCTCGAACGCGCCCGCCAGCCCCTGCGCGCCTTCCTGCTGCGCTACGTCCGCGAAAAGGACGTCGCCACGCTGCTTGAGATCTCGAAAACCCCGCCGCCGGCCACGCCGGACGACCTCGAGCTGCGCATCCTCATTCCCGCGTATGTGCTCAGCGAGCTCAAGACCGGCTTTCAGATCGGCGCGGTTCTGTTTATGCCGTTCCTCGTCATCGATCTCGTGGTGGCCTCGGTGACGCTGTCGGTGGGCATGGTGCAGTTGCCGCCGGTGATGATTTCGGCGCCCTTCAAGGTGTTGCTGTTCGTGCTGGTGGACGGCTGGAATCTCGTCGTGGGCTCGCTGGTCAAGAGTTTCTACTGAGAGGTATCTCTCGGCCATGACCGAGCAACAGGTTGTCGATCTGGTCCGCCAGACGCTGATGGCTACCTTCTGGCTCGGCCTGCCGCTGCTCGGCGTCGGATTTCTGGCCGGCGTCGTGATGAGCCTCATCCAGATCGTCACCTCGATGCAGGATTCGGCCTTCGGCACCGTGCCGCGCCTGGCGGCGTTCCTCGCCGCCCTGGTGCTCTTTCTGCCGTGGATGCTTATGAAGCTGATCTCATTCACGGCGACCTTGTTCGGCGACTTCACCCCTTATGCCCGTTGAGCTGAAGATCCCGCTCGATTCGCTATACGGCTTTCTGCTCGTGCTGGCGCGCGTCTCCGGCGCGCTCGGCTTCGTGCCGATGCCCGGATTGCGGGCCGCGCCGGTCGTCGGGCGCGCCATGGCGGCCCTCGCGCTCACGATCGCCCTCCATCCGGTCTGGCCGAGACTCGCCGCCCGGCCGCTCACCCCCGGTGAGCTGGCCATGGGGCTGCTCGCCGAGCTCGCTTTCGGTGCCGCCGTCGGGCTCGCCGTCGCCTTCCTCAACGAGGCCTTCGTGCTCTCCAGCCAGATCTACGGCCTGCAGGCCGGCTACGGCTACGCCTCGACGATCGACCCGGCGACCCAGGCCGACTCGAGCGTCTTGCAAATCCTAGCGCATCTGGCCGCCGGCCTGATGTTTTTCTCGCTGGGCTTCGATCGCGAGATTCTTCGCCTGTTTGCGCGCAGCCTGGAGGCCTGCCCGCCGGGCGCCTGCCTGCTCGATGCCGCCTCGGCGACCCAACTGTTGCGCCTGGGTGCCGTCATGTGCTCCACCGCGGTCCGGCTGGCGCTGCCGGTGGTGGCGCTGCTCGTGATGATCGATCTCGCGCTGGCTCTGCTCGGCCGGATCAACGCGCAATTGCAGCTGCTGATGCTGGCCTTCCCGGTCAAGATGCTGGCATCGATGGTCGTGCTCGCCGCGGTGGCCGTCCTGCTGCCGGCCGTCTACCGCGGCGCCGCCGAAGAGATTCTCCGCGTACTGGCCGCCGCGGTGCCCCATTCGGCGAGGTGAATCATGGCCGATCGCGGCGACCGAACCGAGCAGCCGACTGAGCGCAGGATCCAGAAGGCCCGCGAGGAGGGCAACTTCGCCGTCAGCCGCGAGTTTGTCGGCGGTTTGCAGTTTGCGGTCTTCGTGGCGCTCCTGGCGGCCCTCTCCGGCGCCTGGCTCGGCTCGACGCAGGCTCTCACCCGAACTCTCGTGCGCGAAAGCTTCCACACCGAGCTCACGCCGGCCGCCTTGAATCGTCTGGTGCGGGAGCTTCTTCTCGGCTGGGCCTGGCCGCTCGTGGCCGCCGGCGCCCTGCTGGTCGCCGCGACGCTCGCCGCGCAACTTCTCACCACGCGCATGGGCCTTTCGACCAAAAAAATGGTTCCGGATCTGAAACGACTCAATCCAGCGGCTCGGCTCCGGGAACTGCCCCGGCAGAACCTGTCGCAGTTCGTTCACGCCCTCCTGCTGCTGCCGCTGTTTCTGGCCGCGGTCTGGGCCGTGGCCCAAGAAAACCTGCCGAGCTTTCTCCGGCTGCCCCTGCTCGACGCCGCAAGCGGCATGGCGCGGGTGGGCGAGGCCGTCGAATCCCTGCTCTGGCGCGCCGCGGCGCTCTTCTTGCTCCTCGGCGTCGTCGATCTGGTGCGCCAGCGACGGCGTTACCGAAAGAATCTGCGCATGTCGCGGCGGGAGATCCGCGACGAGCTCAAGGAGGTCGAGGGCAACCCGCAGATCAAGGCGCGCATCCGCCGGCTCCAGCGCGAGCTCCTCCGGCGGCAGATGATGCGCCAGGTCGAGCGCGCCACTGCCGTCGTCGTCAACCCGACGCACTACGCCGTGGCCCTGCTCTACGAGATGGAAACGATGGCGGCGCCCAAGGTCGTGGCCAAGGGCAAGAACTATCTGGCGCAGCGCATCCGCCAGCGAGCCGTCGATCACGGCGTTCCCATCGTCGAGAACGCGCCGCTGGCGCAGGCGCTCTACCGCTCGGTCGAGGTCGGCCAGGAGATCCCCGTGCACCTGTACCGGGCCGTCGCCGAAATCCTGGCTTACCTCTACAAGCTCATGCACGGCCGGCGCGGCGCCAGGCCGGCGCCCAGGGAGGCATAAATGGCGGCGACAAGTACGCCGGTGGGAGCCGTCGCGAACGCAAACCTTGAGGGGGCGCAATCCCCGCAGCGGACGCCGCCCTCCGGCGCCAAGCCGCGAAGCCTGTCGCTCGTGCCGGGCTTCGCGGTTGCCTTTCCCCGCGCCGGCTGGGGCGACGTCGCCGTTCCGGTGGCCGTGCTCGGCGTCGTGCTGGCGATGATTACGCCGCTTAAGCCCTGGATCCTCGACGTGCTCATCAGCGCCAACATCACGCTCTCGGTCATCATCCTGCTCGTCGCCATGTACGTACCGCGTCCGGTCGACTTCAGCGTCTTTCCCACAACGCTGCTGCTGATGACGCTGTTCCGGCTGGCGCTCAATATCAGCTCCTCGCGGCTCATTCTGCTCGACGGCCATACCGGCACGCATGCCGCCGGCCGCGTCATCGAGGCCTTCGGCAGCTTCGTCGTCGGCGGCAACTACATCGTCGGCGCGGTCATCTTCCTGGTGCTCATCGCCATCCAGTACGTCGTCATCAACCACGGCGCCGTACGCATCTCCGAGGTCACGGCCCGCTTTACGCTCGACGCCATGCCGGGCAAACAGATGTCGATCGACTCGGACCTGAACGCCGGGCTTATCGATGAAGCCGAGGCGCGCGAGCGCCGCAAGAAGCTGGCCGCCGAGAGCGAGTTCTACGGCGCCATGGACGGCGCTTCGCGCTTCACCCAGCGCGACGCCGTCGCAAGCATTCTCATCACCGGCATCAATATCATCGCCGGCTTCCTCATCGGCGTGCTCCAGCACGGCATGGAGCTCAAGCGGGCGCTTGAAACCTACACCGTGCTCACCATCGGCGACGGCCTCGTGACGGTGATTCCGGCGCTGATGATCTCCATCTCCGGCGGCCTCATCGTCACGCGCGCCAGCTCGGAGGCGCGCCTCGGGGCCGACTTCCGCGCCCAGGTCTTCTCAAGCGCCCAGCCGCTCCTGCTCGCTTCGGCCGTGCTGGTGGCGCTAGCCGCCTTCCCCGGACTGCCGAAGATCCCGTTTCTCGCGCTCGGCGGCGGCGTGGCCTACGGCGCCTGGCGTCTCCAACAGCAAGCGCGCGCGGCCAAGACGGCCGCGCCACAGCCGGCCGGCGCCCCCGCGCGGGAAAATCTCGAGGCGCTGCTCAAGGTCGAGCCCCTCGCCGTCTCGGTCGGCCTTGGCCTGGTCAAACTGGTCGAGGGTGGGCCAGCCTCGCCCTTGCTCAAACGCATCGCAGGCATCCGGCGGCAGTTGGCCGCCGAACTCGGATTCCTGCTGCCGCCCGTGCGCGTCACCGACAATCTCTCGCTCCAGGCCGGCGAATACGTCATCTCCCTCAAGGGAGTCGAGATTGCTCGTTACCAGTTGATGCCCGGCTGTGAGCTGGCGATCCAGCCCGCCACCGCCCCGGCGCGTCCCATCGAGGGGATCGCCACGCGGGAGCCGGCCTTCGGACTGCCGGCGCTGTGGGTTCCTGCCGCTCAGGCCGAGGCGGCGCGCGAGGCCGGCTATACGGTCGTCGATCCGGTGAGCGTGCTCGGGACGCATCTGGCCGAGGTAGTCCGCAACCACGCCCACGAGCTGTTCTCCCGGCAGGACGCCAAGCGTGTCCTGGACCGCGTGGCCGAGGAGAACCCCCGCGTGGTCGAGGACCTGGTGCCCAAACTCCTCCCGCTGGCCACTTGCCAGAAGGTGTTGCAGAACCTGCTGCGCGAGCGGGTCTCGATCCGCGACGCGGTGACGATTCTCGAGGCGCTCGGCGACGCCGCCCAGATTACCCGCAACCCCGTCTTGCTGACCGAGTACGTCCGACAGGCCATCCGGCGCATGGTGGTTCAACCGTATTTGAACGCCCGAGGCGAACTGGCCGCTTGGCTGCTCGGCGCCGCCCTCGATCAGATGATCGAAAGGGCGGCCGAACACGGCGAGCACGCCTCCCACCTGAATCTCGCCCCGAATCAGGTGCGCGAACTCGCCGAGAAACTGGCGCGCGTGGCCGGCGCCACGGAGACCCCAGTGGTGCTCCTCACCAGCTCCGGCGCCCGCTACTTCGTGCGGCAGATCGCCGAGACCGCCTGCCGGAACCTGGTGGTGATCTCTCACAGCGAGCTGCCAGCCGGGCTCAAGGTGGTCTCACTCGGACTCATCGAATAGTTTTGCCGTGAATTGGTCGATCTAAGGGAAAGCGAGCGTGGAAGATGAGATTGAAGTCCTATTTCGCTGAAACCGTCGAGGCCGCCCTCGAGCAGGCGCGCAAGGAGCTCGGCCCGGAGGCGATGCTCATCTACTCCCGAGAGGCGCTCCCGGAAGCCCGCTACCTCGGCCGCTACGAGGTCGTGCTGGCACACCCCGGCGACGCCTCGCTCGGGGGCGCGGCCCCGCTCGATCGCCCAGCGGAGACAGCGGCCGAGCCATGCCGCGCGGCTTCGGCGGAGCCGCAGGTGGCCCAGCTTGCCCGCGAGGTCGCCTGGCTCAAAGGGCAGATCGAGCGCCTCAGCTTCGCTGCTGCGCGAGGGCCGCGCAGCGAGCGGCGGAGGGTCGATCCGCAGCTGGCGGCGATGCTCGACCGGCTCGAGGAGTCTGGCCTCACCTCGGAGATTGCCGAGACTCTTGCCGACCGCCTCCAGGCACGGCCCGAACTTCATGCCTGTCTCGCGGCCGGTGATGCCGCGGAACTCGAGGCGCTCCTGCGCACGGAGCTCGGCTCCATGTTCTCCACCGACCCGCGTCTGGGCGAGGACGAACCGGCCGCCTCCGCCGTCGCCCTCGTCGGCCCGCCCGGTTCGGGCAAGACGACGACGCTGGTGAAGTTGGCCGTCGCCTACGGGCTTGCCCGCCGCCGGCCGGTCAAGCTCATCTCTGCCGACATGTGGCGCCTGGGCGGCGCCGAGCAGCTCCGCTCCTACGCAGCGATCCTCGGCGTTCCTTTCGAGACCGTCGAGACGCCGGGCGCCCTGGCCGTGGCCCTGTCAGACCTGCGCCCCAAACACCTGGCGCTGATCGACACGCCGGGCTATGGCGCCCGCGACCAGGAGGCGATGGCGGAGCTGAGGACGTTGTTTGCCGGCCGGCCCGGCCTGGACATCCACCTGACCCTAAGCGCATCGATGAAACCTGCCGATCTTAAAATGGCGGTCGCGCGCTACGAGCAGCTTCGCCCGTCGAAGCTGCTGTTCACCCGGCTGGATGAAACCTCGACGCCGGGTTCCGTCGCCGCCGAAGCGATCCGCACGGCCATGTCGGTCTCGTTTCTCACGAACGGCCAGCAGATTCCGGAGGATCTCGTGGAAGCAAGCCGCGAACGGATTCTCGACTTGCTCTTTCAGGCCGAAACAAGCGCCGGCGCGACCGCGCCCCTGTGTCAGAGCCGGCTGGCTTCGGCCGCTTCCGGCGAAGCCCGAGCGCCGGGCGGCAAAGCGGCGGCCGCTTAGGAAAGCGAGGCGGCAATGCATCCGTACCAGGCAGTGACGGAAACTCGCCAGGAGCAGCGCGAACGTCTCATCCTGGAGCACTTGCCGCAGGTACGCCTCATTGCCCGCCGGATACACGAGAGGCTTCCGGAAAGCGTTAACCTGGACGATCTGATCTCGACCGGAATCGTCGGGCTGATTCAGGCCATCGACAATTTCGATCCCCGCCACGGCGTCAAGCTGAAGACCTACGCCGAATACAAGATCCGCGGCGCCATCCTCGACAGCCTGCGCGGGCTGGACTGGGCGCCCCGCCAGCAGCGGCGCAAGGTCAAACAGATCGAAGCCGCCATCGGCCGCCTCGAACAACGCTGTCAACGCACGCCCACCGAGGAAGAGATCGCGGCGGAGCTCGGCCTGTCGATTGAAGATTACCGCGAGTGGCTCGTCGACGTCCGCGGCGTCAACCTCGGCAGCTTCGAGCTGGCCACCGCCGAGGAAGACGGGCGCGACTTGCTGGCCTTTGTCTCCGACGCCGAAGAGAATTGGCCCTCGACGCTCGTCGAACGGGCCGAACTCGAACGCCTACTGGCGGAGGCCATCGAGAAGCTGCCTCCGATCGAGAGAACGGTCCTGAGCCTCTACTACCACGAGGAGTTGACCCTGCGCGAGGTGGCCAAGGTGATCAAACTGCACGAATCGCGTGTGTCGCAGTTGAAGTCCCAAGCGATTCTGCGGCTGCGCAGCTACATGCGCTCGCGCTGGCCGACGCCGCGCGGCAGGTGAGGAGACAGCCGTGTCCGAGCAACCGCACCGCACGCTCCTCGAGACCTGGAACCAATGCCTACGGCAGGCCGTGGAGGCGCTCGCCGGAGAGACCCCCGAGATCACCAGCCCGGAGGAACCCCGCGCGCCCGCCGCCGCCGTCCGCTGGTGGCGGCAGCCGCTGAGCTATCCCGCAGGGGCCCAGATCTGGATTGGAACCTCCGAGGATGTGCCCGCTGCGCTGGGTATGCGAGTTCTCCAGGCCGCCGGTCTTGCCGATTCGAGCGAGGAGGAGGCCGGCAAGGTCTACTACGAGGTCTTGCAGCAGGCTGCCTCAGCCATGGCCGCCTCGCTCAGCGCCCGGTTCGGCCAAGAGGTGCGGGCGCTCGAAGGCGAAGAAAAAGACGGCCCCGCGCCGGCTGAGAGTCTGGAACTCCGGCTCGTCTTGCCGGGCGCGGAGCCCATCCGACTCTGGGTCGCTTTTGCCGGGTTCGAAGGGGCGCCGGCGCAGATCCCGCCGCCGGCCGGGCAACAGCCCCAGCCCGCCGAAGTCGCGCGCACTGACGCGATGCAGCCCATCGATCTGCTGCTCGACGTCGAGCTGCCGGTGAGCGTCTCCTTCGGGCGCACGCACCTGCCGCTCAAAGATGTTCTGAAACTGACCTCAGGCTCGATCGTGGAGCTCAACCGGCCCGTGGCCGAACCGGTTGAGGTGATCGTCAACAACTGCGTCATCGCTCGCGGAGAGGTTGTCGTCGTGGAGGGCAACTACGGCGTGAGGATTACCGAAATCGTCAGCAGGCAGCAGCGCCTGCGCTCGCTGAGCTGAGTCGACCCATGACCTCCGGCTGGCTCATGGCGGTTTTCGTGCTCGCGGCGGCCGCCGCCTTGGCGATCCGCTTCGCGGTGCGCCTCCGGCGCCGGCTGGACCGCTTCGAGAGTGCCTGCCTTGGCCGCTTCCAGGCAATCGAGACGACGCTCGAAAAGCTGCACTGGGACGTGGAGACCGCAGCCGGCGCTTGCCGCCGCTTGGAGCGCACCCTCGACGCCCTTCCGTCCGCCGCACCGGCAAAACCGGGTCTCAACGTCAGCCGCCGGTTCCAGGCGCTCCGGCTTTACCGCCGGGGCGAACGCCCCGAACAGATCGCCGCCGCGCTCGGCGTGCCGGTGCGCGAGGTCGAACTCCTCATCAAGGTCCACCAGATCACCATGGACGCTTGAATGGCCCGCTTCGCCCTTCCAATGGCTTACAAGCGGATGCCTTGTTGGCGAATTCGCTCATAGCGAAGTCCCTCGCGGCGCGGCCCCGCCTCCTCCACCGTGACGCTTACCACCATCTCGCGCTTGTCCCGGACAATCGTCAGCGCCAGCGGCCCCCCCTTGGCCGAGCGGATCGCTTCGGTCACCTGACGCGGCTTTGTCACCCTCTTATCGCCCGCTTTTATGATTACGTCGCCGGCTCGCAGACCGGCCTTGGCTGCCGGCGAGTCCGGCTTCACCGAGCGAATCAGAACGCCCTCCTGGACCCCGAAATACTCGGCAAGCTGGGATTCAATCGCTTCGGCTTCGATGCCGAGCATCCCGCTGCGCCAGGTGGTGAACACGCTCGGCAAATCATGCGGGAAGCTCCAGACCTGGACGTCGGGAACCCGGAAGCGCCCGAGCGGACCAAACGGGGTGCAGCTCTCGCAGGTGCCGATCGTCGCATTGATCATGAGCACGGAGCCGTCACGGTTGACCTTCAGTGTGACCGAGCGGCCCACCGGCGTTTCCCGCACCAGGCGAATGAACTGTTCCACGCCTTGCACGGCCTGTCCGTTGTACTCGAGCACGACATCGCCCCTCTTTAGACCGGCCTTTTCCGCTGGGCTGCCTTCGGCCACGCTGGTGATGACGACGCCGCGCTCCTCACCGAGGTTCTTCTCCCGGGCGATCTCCGCATCGACCTCGCGCACACCCACGCCGAGATAGCTCCGGGAGCCTCCATCGAGGAGCGACTTGAGCGCCGTCGCACCCGGCGCCAGGAGCGGCGCGGCCTCCTCTTGTGCCGCAACCGCCGGCGTCAAAGACATGAAAAGCAACGCGGCCGGAACGCTCATGCGCATACTCTCTTCTCCTGCCTAGGTCTTAACGGTCCCGAGGACCTGTCCCGTTCATTTAGACGAACGACGGCGGTGAAGGTCCCGCGCGGCTCAGAAGATTCCCGGCGAAGCATTCATTGCCCGTAAGATCCCCGCACTCCGCTGGCGGATATAGGCGTCGCTCTCCCTGCCGAGCAGCGCCTGAAGCGTCTCGACGATATCCGGTTGGCGAGAGGCTGCCAACAGCTCGACAGCCATGACGCGCACGCTGGCATCCGCGTCGCGAAGCAGCGCCTCGGCCAGCACTCGCCGGTGTTGTGGGTCGTCCGCATATGGCCTCAGACCCTCCAAAGCTTTGAGCCGGATCGCCGGGTTTGGATCGCGCTGGAGCGCCTCGACGAAGACCGCACGCACCTCCGGCGACTCCGAGGCCTGCCGCAGGGCCTCCAACGCATCAGCGCGAACCGCCGGATCCGCTGCATCGCGCGCCGCGGCCACGAGCAGGCTGCGCACCGGTTCGCGAGCCACGGCGCCGCGGATCCATCTCCTCCGGCTCTCCTCAATTTCGAGCCGCACCTCGCCCGAAGGCCCGTGCTCGATAAAGCAGACGCGGACCCCGCCAGGTTCCGAACGAGAGAAGAGCGAGATTTGCGGGTTAGCCAACAGCCAGCCGCCAAGAAAACCCACGGCGACAAGCGCCAGAGACGAGGCGAGCCTGGGTGGGCGAAGCCGGTCTGCGCCCGCTAGCCGGAATAGATCCGCCACCCGGCCTCGCCAAGACTCGGACCCTCGGGGGCGAAGCAGCGCCTCCGCCAGCTCTCGCCGACAGGAGGCCACCAGTTCCGGAGGGGGCTCGAGGCGCGCGGACTCGACCGCGCGCAGAAACGAGCGCTGGCGCTCGAGCTCGGCGCGGCAGGCGGCGCACGTCTCGATGTGTTTAAAAAGCTCCTCGGCCTCGGTTAGCGGGAGTTCCCCGTAGCAATAGAGCCAAATTTGCTCCGTTCGGCCGGTGCAGTTCATAGGAAATCCCCCAGGGCTTGGCGCATCTTTTGCGTCGCTCGAAACAGACAATTCTTGGCCGCCTCCTCGGAGGCGCCCAGGACTTCACCGATCTCTTTGAGCCGCATCCCGTGAAAGTGCCGGAGTTCGAAGACCAGCCGTTCCCGGCTCGTCAATCCGTCCAGTGCTGACCGGACCCGCTCCCCGACCTCGCGGCTGAACAAGGCGCGCTGCGGGTCGGCTTCCGCCCGCGGCTCGGCTAGGATGTCGAGCGCATCAGGCGTGAGGCGGCCGTTGCCGGTTACCGCCGAGGCGTGCCCCCGCGCCTTGCGTTTGCGCAGCACGTCCAAACACAGATTGGCCACGATTCGGTAAAGCCAGCTTTGAAAGCTCGCATCGAAGCGGAAGTCCCGCAGGTTGCGCCAAACGCGAAGAAACGCCTCTTGGTAAATGTCCCGCGCATCCTCGGCGGAGCGCAACAGGCTCATCGCCAGGCGGAGCACATCGGCGTCGTAGGTCCGGACAAGTCGCTCGAAGGCCTCCTGGTCTCCCTTTTGGGCGGCCCGGATTAGAGTCGCCTCCGCGCCGGCCGTCTCCGCCCCCAGGCGGCCGCAAGTCACG
>Ga0308415_1000501_pt1 | contig 17134 bp, 10 predicted proteins | sample HotsprSampleOS55_FD_203465 | JGI IMG/M metagenome (GOLD analysis project Ga0308415, IMG submission 203465) | Hot spring phototrophic mat microbial communities from Octopus Spring, Yellowstone National Park, Wyoming, United States - 20090730_OS55 ... | reverse complement strand
GCCGGCCCCTGGTCTCTTTCGTATCGTGGTCTGGTCCTATGATGCACCGCCCGCTCAAGGTCGCTTGGATTACCTACTTCCCGGTGGAATGGTTGCCGGAAGCACCAGAAGAACTGCGTGCTCTGCCGCGGCACCATCCCGCCACTTGGCAACGGGTCTTGGTGGAGGCTTGGCGCGACCAGAACCCGGGCCTCGAACTGCACATTTTGGCGCTGCGCAAACAGTTCCCGCGATCGCTGCAATTCCGCGTTGGCCCGGCCACCTTTTACTGTCTCCGCACCGTGGGCGGGCTGCGTGCCTCCACGTTGTTCTGGTACGACACCTGGCGGGTGTACCGAGTCCTGCGGGCCGTTCAGCCAGATCTAATCCATGCCTGGGGCACCGAAAATGGAGCGGCTCTGGTTGCCTCGCGCCTGCCCTATCTCTACCTGGTCTCCGTGCAGGGCCTCATGAATTGGTACTGTGAGGTAGTACCCAACCCGCCCCTGTATAACCGACTGGCTGCCTGGCTGGAACGCCGCAGCCTTCCACGCGCCCCCTTGGTCACAGCCGAGTCACGCTTTGCCGCGGAGTTCGTGAGAAACCGGTTTCGACCGCCTGCCCTGATTCAAATCGAGCACGCGCCGGACCCGTTGTTCCATCGGGTCAACCGCCAACCGCCACCCGGGGTTGTTCGCCTGCTCGCCAATGCGCGATTTCACTTCGCCAAAGGAACCGATCTGCTGCTGGAGGCTCTTGCCAGGCTCTCTTCGGAGCGGACCCTCCAACTGGTTCACATCGGCCCGCCCCTCAACCCGCTGGCCGACCAACTGAGGGCCCGGTTCCCAGCCACGTTCTGGAACCGGATCCAATTTCGGCAAAACCTCACCCCGCAGGAGGTGGCCGCCGAGCTGGCTCGGGCCACCCTCATGGTTTGTCCCACCCGCGCCGATACCGGGCCCGTTTCTGTGAAGGAGGCCGTTGTGGCCGGGGTTCCGGTCGTGGCCAGCCGGGTTGGCGGCATCCCCGATTACGTCGTGCACGGTCGCAACGGCTTGCTCTTCGAGGCGGGCGATCTGGAAGGTTTGATCGGCGCCCTGCGCGAAGCGTGTCGGCATCCATTGTTCGGAAGAGGCGAAGTGGACCCGACGACGCTCGGACAAATGCGCGAATACTTGTCGCCTCAAACCATGGCGCGCAGGTTTTACGAAGCCTACCGGCAGCTTTTGCAGACAACCGGGACACGGCAGCCTTGAATCCACTGTCCACACCAAGTCCAAGCAACACCGGGCCCTACGAAGCGTGGCCTCGGACCGGCCCAGACCCTATTCTGTTCCCATGGTTTATCAGGAAGAGATCCGCATCCGCACTCAACATGCCGGTCAAATGCACGACCTCACGGACGCCGTGGCCGCCATCGTGGCCCGATCGGGCGTTATCCACGGTCTGGTGCACGTGTTCCACGTGGGCAGCACTGCCGCCGTCGGCACTATCGAGTTCGAACCCGGTCTGCAGGCAGATTTGCCGCGCGTGCTCAATCGTCTGCTGCCTCCAAGCCGTGACTATGGGCACGAACAAACTTGGCACGACGGCAATGCCCATTCCCACCTGCAGGCCACGCTTCTGGGGGCATCGCTCACCGTGCCGGTCCAACTCGGCAAACCCGTTTTGGGGACCTGGCAGCAGATCTTCCATCTGGAATGCGACATCAAACCCAGGGAACGGCGGGTCTTTGTCACCGTGATCGGCGAAGCTTCCACCCCACTCACCTGAGCACGTTGTGCAGGGATGCGCCCCAAGGGCGGCAGGTCCCTCGGGGCCACCGCAATGACCATCAGCCGGCGGTGCTGGGACCGGGTTTACCAACTCCGGAGGAGGCGATTTTCCGGGCCCGTACCGGCGGGCGCACCGCCACAAACACGTGCGAACTGCGCCCGACACCTTCCCACACCTCGCTCACATACGCCCGCAGCCCCCCCTCCGGCCAAAGACGCCGTGCCTCCAGTTTCAGTCCGGTAGCGGCAAAAAAGGCCTCGTATTCAGCCAAGCTATACAGCCGCTGTGCTTTACCTGTGTCCGCTTCGCGTCCCCACCGCCACCGTCCGGCCACTCGCGAGGGCCGCGGCTCGCGCACCACCGCCAAGCGTCCGCCCGGTTTGAGGACCCGCCGCACCTCCTGCAGGACACCGACTACATCCACTGTCTCATGGAGTGCTGCGGAACAAACCACGAAATCGAAGTGCCCCTGCGGAAACGGCAAACGATGAAAGTCGGCCGGCATGCGCACGATCTTTTCCGAGCGCGCCCCCAAATGGGCCAATACGCGCGGAGCCAACTCTTGGAGCAACCGACGCGAGGCATCCGTGGCCACCACCTCCACCACCTGGGGCAGCTTGGACAACTCGGCGCTAAAGGCACAGGCCCCGGCGCCGATCTCCAGAATCCGTCCGCGAAACTCCAATCCCCAATACTCCCGCAAATGAGCAAGAATGCGGGGAAAATCCTCACGGAGCCGGCCCAGCCAAGCGGCTTCGTTCGCCGTTGCCTCTGCCAACAGACGCGCCGCCCGCGCCTCCAGGACCTGCTCCCGCAGTTGGCCGGTCGGGGAAGTCGCCCATGTGCGGTCGACGTACTTGGAACCGCCCGATCGCATGCTCGCTCGGCACCTTAAAGCACATGCGGGCCCGGCGCAACCGGATGTCGTGCCCCACCGACCCGAAATCACCGGCTCAAGGATCGGCCCGACTTCGCCTCTCCCGCTTGTTCAGATGCGCTTTCGGAAATCCTCAATGGTCCGGCGCAACCCCTCCTCCAAGGGCACTTGTGGCGTCCAATGCAGCAACTGCCGCGCCCGTGTGATGTCCGGCCGGCGTTGTCGAGGATCGTCCTGGGGCAGAGGCCTAAACACAATTCGACTCCTCGAGCCTGTCAGGCGCAAAATCTCCCGCGCAAACTCCAACACGGTCAGCTCCGTCGGATTTCCCACATTCACCGGCAACCCGTAGTCGCTCATCATCAGTCGGTAAACCCCCTCGATCAGATCCGATACGTAGCAGAAGCTGCGCGTCTGAGAGCCGTCTCCGAATACGGTCAGCGGCCGACCCTTCAAAGCCTGGGTGATGAAGTTCGGCACCACGCGCCCGTCGTTCAACCGCATGCGCGGTCCGTAGGTATTGAAAATGCGCACGATCCGCGTCTGCAGGCCGTGTTCCCGCTGGTAGGCCATGGTCAGCGCCTCGGCAAATCGCTTGGCCTCATCGTAACAACCTCGAGGCCCAACCGGATTGACATGGCCCCAGTAGTCCTCCGACTGGGGATGCACTTCGGGATCGCCGTACACTTCCGACGTGGAAGCCAGGAGGAACCGGGCCCCCTTGTGCCGGGCCAGCCCCAGCGCCTTGTGGGTCCCGAGGGATCCCACCTTGAGCGTTTGGATCGGATAGTCCAGGTAATCGGCGGGACTGGCGGGCGAGGCAAAATGCCAGACATAATCGACCGGCCCTTCCAGAAAGAGGTACTCCGTCACGTCCTGACAGATGAACCGGAACCGTGGTTCGCCTGCCAGGTGCTCGATGTTGGCCACGCTGCCGGTAATCAAGTTGTCGATGCCGATGACACGGTGGCCACGTGCCAACAAATAATCCGTCAGGTGGGACCCCAAAAAGCCTGCCGCCCCGGTCACTACCGAGACCGGTTCCCGGGCCGAGCGCCGTCGGCGTATGCCCTCCTGGTTGCGGCTGCGGGCCTCGACCGAACTGGGTTGTTTCTTCATGTGCGAATGTTGGGTCGGGTGGGCTCCTTGCGGAAGGACCGGGTGCGTGACCTTCGCTTCAGCCCTTCACTTGGCTCCCTTGGCGGTTAAAACCACCGGGATGGTCCGCAACAGGATCTTGAAATCGAGCCAGAGCGACCAGTGGTCAATGTATTCCAGATCCAGCCGGACCCATTCCTTGAAATCCCGCAATTCGCTGCGACCGCTGATCTGCCAGAGGCACGTCAGCCCTGGCTTGACGCTCAGTCGCCTCCGGTGGGCCACATCATCGAACCGAGCCACCTCGTCCACCGGCAGGGGACGCGGTCCTACCAGGCTCATCTCACCCCGCAGGACGTTGATCAGTTGCGGCAATTCGTCGATGCTGTAACGTCGCAGGAACCGGCCGATCGGCGTCACCCGCGGATCGTTGCTCAATTTGAACACCGGCCCTGACATCTCGTTGAGCTGCTCCAGTTCGTGTCTAAGTTGCTCTGCATTCGTCACCATGGAGCGGAACTTGTACATGATGAAGGGCCGGCCGTTGAGACCTGCCCGTTGCTGTCGGAACAACACCGGTCCTGGTGAGGTCAGTCGGATCAGCAACGCCACCACCAGCAACGGAATGGCCAGAACTGTCAGAAGCACCACAGCCCCCACCACATCCACCACCCGTTTCAGGAGCAACTGCACTGGCTTGTCGGGGGTGGCCCGGAACACCAGCACCGGCCGGCCGTAAAAATCGTCCAGCGTCGTTCGCGAGATCTCCGTCCGGAAAAACTCCGCCATCAACCAGGTCTCTACCCCTTCGGTCTCGCAGGCCCGAATCACCCGTTCCACCTGCTCGAAATGCGTGTGTTCGGCGCTGACGATCACGCCGTTGACCGAATGCTCGTGCAGCAGGCTCACCAACCGATCCAGATCCGCGCAGGTCACGTCCAGCTCGGCCACCACGTCGATCCCCTCGTCCGGATGGGCTTCGACCTGCTGCCGCAGTCGCTTCAGCTCGGACGGCACCCCCACCAGGATCACCCGCCGCCGGAATTGCGGCTGGGTCAACCGGCGCCGGTACATCCGGCGCACTACCTCTTGTTTGGTGTAAACCAAGCCGAAGGCCAAAGCGCCGAACCACACCACCATCCACCGCGGCGTTACCAACTGGGTAAAAAACAGCAGCAGCGTCAGGCCCATGCACACCAGGGCGACCCCGCGCACCAGACACCAGATCATCTGCCCGCGTGGGCCCAGCACCGGCCGACGGTAAAACCCCAGGGCCTCCAACGTCAGAGGCCCCGCCGGGATCAACAGTAGGTACACCCACAGGTAAGCATCGAAAGGAATCGGCACCGGCGGCAGGTCCAGCCATTCACATACCCGCGGGTGGGTTCGCAGGGCATACGCCAGCCAGAAACTCAGACCGAACAAGCAGGCGTCCACCCACTGATGCAACAGCAATCGGATCTGTCGTTCACGTGCTGCCATGATTCACCCACCCACGCGCCCGGGGCGCCCGCGCACCCGAACGCTCTGCAACCAAGCTTTCCTCATGGCATGGATCCTTCCGGCCCGGTTCCGGCCTGGACCCGAGGACCGCTGACCAACTGGAACTCGGGCACCGCCTGGGCCAGAAACTCTTTCATCCGTTCGTAGGTGGCTTCTTCCCGACCCGGCAGACATACCGCAAAACACGTCACATACGCCCAGCGCTGCAACACCCCGCGCCGCACCAGTTCCCGCGCCATCCACCACATCCGCTCCCAGCCCGTCGGTTCCCCGCTCAGCCCGTCCTCACACACAAACCAATACACAAACACGCCCCGCAGCGGCATCGTCTGCCCTTGCACCGTCATCTCGCGCCCCACCACCAACTTCACCACCGGCAGATCATACGGATGCGGCCGCGGGATTCGCACCCAATCCCGCACCGTCTGCTCGATCCGCCACCCGGCCCCCGTCAGACAGAACTGCGGCTTGTGTATGCTCGTGCGGTCCGTCCCCATCAACACCACGTTCAACAGCAACTCAAACCCGTCTTCCGCCCGATAGTGGCGCTGCCCAAAACTGGTGTCCGGCGGCAGCGCCTCCACCACCTCTTTGGGCTGTTCCACCCACTCCGAGCGGTAACCCGGCACCGTCTCCGGTAGGACCACCTCGACCCGAATGGTCGAGTCGGCAAGCGGACGGATCCGTACGCCGGGCTGCCCCAACCGCTGGACCGTATCAAGTCGCCCCAGGACCAGTGCTGTCCCCAGGATCATCAATCCCGCCACTGCAGTCCAAACCCAGACCCGCCGGTTCATAATCCTCCCCCTCCTTCCGGACGCACCGACGCGGGCTCGGGCGGCTCACGCAACGTCCGTTCCAGCAACAACAAACAACCAATGGCCACCGCAAAGGTCACAAATCCGAACCTCTGCTCGACCTGCAACCCGTAAGACTGCCCGAACAGCTCCGTGACCAAAATGGTGAAGGTAATGCGCGCCACGTTGCCCAACACCGCCAGCGGGAAGGCCGCCAGCACCATCACCCAGCGCCGCCACGCCGTCCGAAAAGCTGTCACTCCGAAAATCACCGTCAGCGCCAGCAAACTCATCAAACTGCGAATGCCGCTGCAGGCCGGCGCCACGTCGTACCGGTACGACCGCTGCGAATCAAAAATCAGTGACCCCTCGCGCAGCACGTCAAATCCCAAGAACTGGGCAATCCCCACCGACAGGTACGTTACCAGCATGCGCAACGGAAACGTCACGTCCTCGGCCAGCGACCCCAACGGCACGCAAAACACCAGTAACACATACGGGAACACGCACGCCCGCAAAAAGTGCCGCCCCCACACCAGCCCCAAAATTCCGTAGATCCCGAGGAAAAACGCCACGATGGAAACGCGCGGCTGCTGCACCAGGTAGCCCAACAGGTGCAGTCCCAGAGCCCCGGCCACAATACCCAGCGCCGGCGGCCACATTCCCAGTTGCCCCCCCCACAACTGCCGCCGTTTCCACCACATCAGCCCCAGCACCACCAGTGGTATGACCAACCCATGCCCCTCGTCCCAATCGTTGGCCCGGTAGGCATTCCACATCCAAACCAAAAGCGACGGCGTCCGGATGTAGCCAAAGGTGGAATTGCCCAGAAAGTGGAACAGCAAAATCCAGCCCGCCAGCAGGATCAGCAACTGTGCCTTGCCCGGAATTCGCGGCCAATAGGACCAAAATTCCTGCCGGAACTCTTCCAGCACACCCAACTGTTTCGGCTCTGTCATCGCCTCGGATGCAAGGTTTACCCAATACCGCATCTGCCCCACCGGCTCAAACACATTCTGCCAGCCCAATGCCAACACGCCCTATTTCAGTTTTTGGACCCCTGGGTGGGGCGGCTGTGCCGCAACCGCAGGGGCCGGGCGCTCGTTGCGCCAGAAGGTCTCCTCACCCAACAGAGCCTCCTCCGTGGTCCGAGCCCAAAACTGGCCGGTCCGCTGCCATGAACAAGGATCCCCTCCCCGCAGCTCCCGTCCACCACCCCACCGCCCAGACCTTCCATCCGACGTTGCGCACGCAGATCATCCCTCCGCTGCTGGTGCTCCCACAGATAGAGCACCCGGCGGGGCCACGATTTTCCGGCCGCAGCGGCCCTCCTCCAGGTCAAGCCCCGAGTGCCACTGCTTCAACCCGTGGTGACAGCATCCCGTTGGAAGGCTGGCTCCCACCCCGCCCGAGAAACACCAGAGAACCAACCCGTCGCAACGACGGGATGCGCAAAGCCGTCAACCCCATGCGCACCCACCGTCGCCTGAAATTTTAGGACCGGGTTCCACCCCACCCGCCTCACATAGCGGCGGCAAGCCGCCGCAGTCCATGCGCTGCCGCGACCCCGAACGTCGCCTCCGAATTTGCGATGCGTTCGGACCGAGCCAGCTTGCTGGCGGCTTCGAAGCAGTGCACTGCTGCCGAAGGCCTACCGCCCCAGCCCAGCTTCCCACAAACGACTGGAGTTTCTGGGGACCGGACCGCACACACCCTTAGAGGCCCCAGTTCCACTCCGGCCCCGGGGTGGGTGAACCCGAAGAGGCGGCATGGCCCTGAACACAGCGGAGCCCCACCTGCAGAGCTCCTTACCCCTCCGCTGCCTCCAAGGTGACCGGTGGCAGGCAGAAACCCGGAACCCGCCCGCAAGTCGGTTGGTCCCCTCAAAAGGGTGCAATTGACTTTTTGAACAACCCTCCACAGTCGCGAGATTTGTGCTAGTCAGAGCCGTGGGAACCTCGAGGAATCAGGCGCTTTTGTGCGGCTTCCTCTCGTGGGCACTCAATGAGTGAAATGCGCCCATGTCCCTGGGGCGTGCTTGCGCACTGCCAGTTGAGGAAATCCAAGCCGGTTTGGCCACATGAGGAATTATGGTTTGCATGCCTGCCGAGGATCTCGAATCCAACGAACGATCGGTGGGTTGCGAAGACAAAGCACAGTGCCCGCCAGCACCAAAGCCTGGTTGCGGCTTCAGCCCACCGTCCCTGGACAGGCGGAAAACCACGGTTGAGGTCTGTGCCAAGATACGCCTTTTCTCAACTTGAGTCCGCTTGCCGCGACGGATAAGGGATGTGCCCGGCACGCACCCCGGCTGGTCAGGCCGCTGGGAAAATGAAGCGATCGGTTGCCGAAAAGCTGCCCCGCTGGGGCGTGGGCTGCCGGCAAAGCGAGTGCCGCGCGTTATCGGTGGAGCTACGGGTTCCTGAAGCTTTTCATGCTGGGGCAAAGCGAAGATCACGGCCGGCGTTGTCTCCCCCAGGTGCAAGCCACTCGAAGCGAGCCCGCGCCAACTGCTTAACCAGCCACAACCTCCAGGGAAAGCCTACCGGCGTCCCGGCCCTTTGGATCTCCGCCTCGCCCCGTTAATGTTGGTAGACCGGCGCACGGCGGGCCAACCAGCTCCCCCGCGTTGCTCCGCCTCAGATTAACCACACCAACGTCCGATCGGCTTGCCGCCCCCCCGCGGCTTACCGCCCCGGCAGGGAGCTGTCGTGCAAGACCTTGCCCAGTGACCACCTCCCACCGGAACTCTCTACGGGCAACCAACCAGACCTATCCCGGGATCCGCCCGAAGAAGGTCCCTGTCCCCCTAGCGACACCCATCGCGCGACGGCCCCGCAGCTCCTCCAGTGGACACACCAGCCCCTATGCCCGCACAACCGCAGGCACCTCCTCCGACCGGTAAGCTCGCAACGTCGAGGTTTAGCCCGACAAGGCCCCGGCGGCAGGGGCATTCTGCTTGAAGACCAACTTGTCGCCCTCGACGGTGACCTGGACCGGCTCGCCCTCGTGGACAGTGCCTCGCAAGATTTCCTCTGCCAGCGGGTCTTCCAGATACCGCTCCACAGCACGGCGCATCGGCCGAGCACCATACTGCGGGTCGTACCCTTTCTGCACGAGGAATTCCTTGGCCGCGGCGTCCAGTTCCAGTCGGATGTTCCGCTGCTGCAGTCGGCTGAGTACCTTGTTGATCTCCAGCTCAAGGATCGCAATCAGGTCGGCCTTGTTCAACGGCCGGAAGACGATGACGTCGTCCAAGCGGTTGAGAAACTCCGGCCGGAACACCCGCTTGGCCTCGTCGAGGATCTTCTCGCGGATGCGCTCGTAGGTAAGCTCCTCGCTGGTGGGACCGAACCCGATGGTGCCCTGCCGCCGGATGATTTCGGATCCCACGTTGGAGGTCATCAGGATGATGGTGTTGCGGAAGTTGACCACCCGGCCGACGTTGTCGGTGAGTTTACCCTCCTCCAGGATCTGCAACAGCATGTTCCAGACATCCGGGTGGGCCTTCTCGATCTCGTCGAACAAGACCACTGAGTAAGGTTTGCGCCGGACCTGTTCGGTCAACTGGCCGCCTTCCTCGTAACCCACGTACCCCGGCGGCGAGCCGATCAGCCGCGAGACGTTGAACTTCTCCATGTACTCGCTCATGTCGAGCTGGATGAGCGACTTGCTGTCGCCGAACAACTGCTCGGCCAGTGTCTTGGCCAGCAACGTCTTGCCCACGCCGGTGGGTCCCAGCAACAGGAACGAGCCAATGGGCCGGCGCGGATCCTTCAGATCGGCCCGCGACCGCCGGAGCGCCTTGCAGATAGCCGTGACCGCCTCCCGCTGGCCCACGATGACCTTCTCCATCTCGCTCTCGGTGGCCAGCAACCGTTGCATCTCGCCCTGCTCCATCCGCTGCAGCGGAATACCGGTCCACTTGGAAACCACCTGCAGGATGTCCTCTTCGTCCACACGGACCCGTTTTTCTTCGCGGGTGGTGCGCCAGTCGCGCAGCAGAGCCTCCAGTTTTTCCTTGGCCTGCTTTTCCTTGTCGCGCATGGCGGCGGCACCTTCAAAATCCTGGTTCTTGATGGCCTGTTCCTTAGCCGCCTTGATCTCCTCGATCTTGGCTTCGAGGGCCTTGATCTCGGGGGGCCGGATCATTGTGCTGATGCGCGCGCGGGAACCGGCCTCGTCCATCAGGTCAATGGCCTTGTCCGGCAGGTACCGGTCCGTGATGTAACGGACCGAATACCGTACGGCGGCATCCAAGGCCTTGTCGGTATATTCGACCTTGTGGTGTTCCTCGTACTTGGACCGCAGGCCTTTGAGGATGAGAATGGTTTCCTCCGGGCTGGGCTCATCCACACGCACGGCCTGGAAGCGCCGTTCCAACGCGGCGTCCTTCTCGATGTACTTCCGGTACTCGTTGAGCGTGGTGGCACCAATGCACTGCAGCTCGCCGCGGCTCAGCGCCGGCTTAATGATGTTGGAGGCGTCCATGGTACCCTCGGCCGACCCGGCCCCGACGATCGTGTGCAACTCGTCAATGAAGAGGATTACATTGCGCGAGCGCCGGATCTCGTCCATGACGGCCTTGATCCGTTCCTCGAACTGGCCGCGGTACTTGGTGCCGGCCACCATCAGGGCCAGGTCCAGCGTGATGAGCCGCTTGTCCCGCAGGATCTCCGGCACGTTGCCGGCGGCGATCTCCTGCGCCAGTCCCTCGACGATGGCGGTCTTGCCCACCCCGGCTTCGCCCAGCAGCACGGGATTATTCTTGGTGCGGCGGCAAAGGATCTGAATGACCCGCTCGATCTCGTTGCGGCGCCCGATGACCGGATCCAGCTCGCCCCGGCGCGCAATCTCGGTCAGGTCGCGCCCAAAAGCCTTCAGGGCCGGTGTCTTCACCTCCGCCTTGCGGCCGGGAGTCGGTTTCTCCTGAGGCTCGCCCGGCGACGGCTCCTCTTGGGCGGCAAAATTGGGATCCAGTTCGCGCAGGATTTCCTGCCGTGTCTGCTCCAGATCCACGTCGAAGCTCTTCAGAACGCGGGCCGCCACGCCGTCCCCTTCCCGCAGCAGGCCCAGCAGGATGTGCTCCGTGCCTACATACGTGTGGTTGAGCGCCTTGGCTTCCTTTTGCGCCAGAGCCAGGACCTTCTTCACACGGGGCGTGAAAGGAATGGTGCCCATGATCTTCTGGTCCGGGCCGGTGCCCACGAGTTTTTCCACCTCAAGCCGGACAGATTCCAGGTCGAGGCCCATGCGCTGCAACACGTTGACGGCCACGCCATGGCCCAGCTTGAGCAGACCGAGGAGCAAATGCTCCGTGCCCACAAAATTGTGGTTGAATCGGTCGGCTTCTTTCCGCGCCAGCGCCAGCACCTGCTGGGCTCGCGGGGTGAGATTGCTCATGGACTCTTCGCTCATAGCCACGCTCAAAATGCGCCATGCGGCCCGCTTTGTCCAGTGCGGCACCCAGATTCTCTTGCCTGGCGCAGGTCACCCAAGGCCGCTCCGCTTTCTACTTTCGGCCATTGGGCCCGGCGGCTGAAGTGCCGCTTGCAAACTCGGCGGATCTTCGCCCGCCCGACCTCCTCGAGCCGCACATCCTCCGGTGGTTCACCCCAGTGCCCTTGCCCCCGCCTACCGGATGATCGGCCCGGCGCCCACAGCCAAGACGTCCACCGGGCGCACAGGTTGCAGGGCCTTTTGCGACCTTTGCCGCCAAGATGCATGCTCCACAGTCGCCGTTCAAGTCCAATCCGATTTCCGGTCGACCGAAAACCTTGTTGTCAGGTGCACCGCACCGGCTGCGCCCGCCACGACCCGCGCAGGGGCACGACGCCACTGGTCCCCGCCTTCCCTCGCATGGAAGCTGAAACTCTGCTTACGGGCCGGCCCGGGGACCGTCCCCCCTCGCACCTGCCGGAGGCTTACTTCAAGCCCGCATTGCCTCTCCAGCGTGGCCAGAATTGGGCATTGGCCCGGGCCCACCCCTCCAGGCAATCTGGAAAGGGCCATGGGAACGCAGGTGGAAAAGCCGCATGACTGTACCCGCGCAGCGTGCTCCTGCCGGACGGGGTTGACCCAAAAATCGAAGATGAAAGCTGCAACGACTGATCGCACACGCCATAACGCAAGCCGCGGATTCCGCACCTGGGCCGTAGTGTTGGGTCTCTCAGGCGCCTGCGCCTGTTGGACCGCCCCGACCCAGGAGATCTGGCCTCCGATCACCCGCCAAACACGTCCATGGACATACTGGTGGTGGATGGGCAGCGCCGTGGATCGGACGAATCTGGTGCGCGAGCTGAGCCGGTACCGTGAGGCCGGCTTGGGCGGTGTCCACATCATCCCCATCTACGGCGCCAAGGGTTGGGAAGACCGCTACGTGCCTTATCTCAGCCCGGCTTGGATGCAACTGCTCGATCACACCGTACGGGAAGCGGACCGTCTGGACATGGGTGTGGACATGACCACCGGCACCGGATGGTGTTTCGGCGGGCCCCGGGTCACCCCCTGCCGAGGCAAATGCCCTCCTGCAAACGCGCCAGTTTACCCTGGCCCATGGGCAAAAGCTGGAAGTCTCCCTCGAACGCGACGGACTGCAGGCCCTCATGGCCTTCGGGCCCGACGGCCAACGAATCGATCTAATGCCCTGGCTCCGCGAAAACGGCACCGTGGATTGGACGGCCCCGGAAGGTTCCTGGACCGTGTTCGCCGTTTCCCAACGATTCTCCGGTCAGCGGGTCAAACGTGCCGCCCCGGGCGGGGAAGGCCCCATGCTCAACCTTTTCGAGCCCCGTGCCATGACCAACTACCTGCGCTGGTTCGACGAGGCCTTTCATGGCTACACCGGCGCCCGCCCGCGGGCCCAGTATCACGATTCTTACGAATATCGCTGCGACTGGGCGCCCAGCCTGTTTGCAGAGTTTGAAAAGCGCCGGGGATACCGGCTGCAAGACCATCTGGACGCCTTTCTGCTGGGTCAACCCGCCGAGCGGGCCGCGCGGGTCAAATGCGATTATCGCGAGACCCTTTCGGACCTGATGGCCGAGGTGACCCTGCCCCTCTGGACCGCCTGGGCCCATCGCCACGGTTGGATCACCCGCAACGAAGCCCACGGCTCCCCCGGCAACTGGATCGACCTGTACGCTGCCGCCGACATCCCCGAAACGGAAATGTTCCACCGCGACCGCAACCGGCTCCTGTGCAAATTCGCCTCTTCGGCAGCCCATCTAACGGGCCGACCGCTCGTCAGTAGCGAGACCGGCACCTGGCTGGCCGAACATTTCACCGAAACGCTGGCCGACTTGAAAGGACTACTGGATGACTTTTTCCTCAGCGGCGTCAATCACGTCTTCTACCATGGCACCTGCTATTCGCCGGACGAGGTGCCCTGGCCGGGCTGGCTCTTCTACGCCAGCTTCCAAATGAATCCGCGCAATCCCCTCTGGCGCGACGTCCATGCCCTCAATACCTATGTGGCCCGGTGCCAAGCCGTGCTGCAAAGCGGTCAGCCTGACAACGACCTGCTCCTCTACTGGCCCATTCATGATCTGTGGCACGACCCCGCGGGCACCGCCCGCAACCTCACCATTCATGCACGTGATTGGTTTGAATCGCGGCCCATCGGTCTTGTGGCCGAGGAGCTGTGGTCCTGGGGCTATTCGTTCGACTACGTCTCCGACCGTTTTCTGGCCCTGGCCCGGGCCGAGCAGGGCCGGATCCACCTGCCGGGCGGCACCTATCGCGGTGTCGTGGTGCCCGCCTGTGAGCGCATGCCCCTACCCACGCTGCGCAAGTTGATCGAGCTGGCCGAAGCCGGTGTGCCCGTGTTCTTTGCCGAGAACCTGCCCTCCGACGTGCCGGGCTGGCACCAACTAGAACAACGCCGACAAGAACTGGCTCACCTCTTAGACCGCGTTCAGGCCGTGCGCGGGCGTGCCGGCGTCCGCCTCTACGTCGGATCGTTGCTGCGTTCCCTTGGCGCAGCCGGGATCGAACGGGAGCCGCTGTTTGACTTCGAAGGGCTCATGTGCGTGCGCCGCGCGCTCCCCACCGGAGGTCACTACTATTTCGTGGCCAACCGCTCCGCCACGGAAGCCTTCGAAGGTTGGGTGGTGCTGGCCCGCCCCGCCCGCGCGCTGCGGCTGTTGGATCCGATGACCGGCCGACACGGCCGGCCGCCCACCCGAGCCGCCGCCAACGGATCCCTGGCCGTCTACCTCCAGCTCTGGCCCGGCGATTCCTACATCCTCCAAACCAGCGACCAGCCGTTCCCGGATCCGCCCTGGACCTGGTGGAGCGCCGCCGGACCCTCGTTCCCTTTGGAGGGTCAATGGCAGGTGCAATTCATTGCCGGCGGCCCCGCCTTGCCGGCCAGCTATACCACGGAAAAACTCGGCTCCTGGACCGAGGGCAACGATCCCGAACGCGAACGGTTCGCCGGTACCGCCCGTTACACCCTCCGATTCGATGCCCCACCCGCCAGGCCCCAGGTCTGGCGGCTCGATCTGGGACAAGTGGCCCAAAGCGCCCGCGTCCGACTCAACGGAAAAGAACTGGGCACATGCCTGCAACCGCCATGGCGCCTGCTCGTGCCCGAACTCCAGCCCACCAACAACCTCCTGGAAATCGAGGTCACCAGCACCGCCGCGAACCGCATCCGGGACCTGGATCGACGCGGCGTGCCCTGGAAGAACTTTCACGACATCAACTTCGTCAACATCCACTACCGCCCCTTCAACGCCGCTGACTGGCCTGTGCGTGAGTGTGGCCTGTTGGGCCCGGTGACGCTCACCCCGCTGGAACCACTCTCGCTCGTCCCATGAGTGCCACAACGAAAGCAGCCACCCGTCGGATCTTGGCCCTGGTCCCATGGCTGGGCCTCGTAAATTCCCTGCCCGCCACAACTCCAGAAAATCCTGCCGTCGAGCCGGCCGTGCTCCACCGCATCTACGAAGAAGTCAAAACCCCCTTCAAGTACGGCATTGTCCTTCGTCCGCCCCCCGGCCTCAAGGTCGATTGCCCCAACGTGTTCCGGTTCGGTGGCCGCTGGTACATGGTCTATGTCCAATTCGAGAAAGCGCCCGAGGGCTACACCACCCAGTTGGCCGTCAGCGATGACCTGCTGCACTGGCAGCCGCTAGGCCCCATCCTGGAACGCGGCCCAGAGAAAGCCTGGGACGCCGCCAATGCCGCCGGCGGCTTGGCGCTAGTCGACCCCGAATGGGCCGGCAGCCACGCCCTGCTCTCTTACGAAGGCCGTTACTGGATGAGCTACCTTGGCGGCCCCAACCCGGGCTACGAAACCCCGCCGCTCATGATCGGGTTGGCTTGGACCGAAAACCCCACCCGGGCCCGCCCTTGGAACAAACTTCCTCAACCCATCCTCCGTCCCGACGACCCGAACAGCCGCCCGTTCGAAACCGAAGTGTTGTTCAAAAGCTACATCCTGCGGGATGACCGCCTCAGCCTCGGCACCCCGTTCGTCATCTTCTACAACGCCCGACCCAAGCGCGGCGATGAAACCATTGGCATTGCTCTTTCCGATGATCTGCGGCATTGGCGCCGTCATGGCTCCGAACCCGTCATCGCAGCCACACGTCCCGCTCATCTCAAACACGGCGTCATTTGCGGCGACCCGCAGGTGGTCCGCATCCACGACCACTGGGTCATGTTTTACTTCGGTGCCTTTTGGAAACCGGGTGCTTTCGATACCTTCGACGTCTCGCGCGATCTCCAGCACTGGACTCCTTGGACGGGACCTGACCTCGTCGCCCCTTCGGAGCCCTGGGACCGTGAATTCGCTCATAAGCCCTGGGTTCTGAAACACCAGGGGATCGTCTACCACTTTTACTGTGCCGTCGGTGACCAAGGTCGCGTCATCGCACTGGCCACCTCCCGCGATCTGCATGCGCAGCCGCCCCCAGCGCCCGGGCCAACCCTGCCCACTCTCTGGCTCATCGGCGATTCCACCGTCCAAACCACCACCGCTGGCCAGATGGGCTGGGGCACGCCCCTGCCACGGTTCTTCGACACCAACGCCGTGCGCGTCCTCAACCGCGCCCGCGGTGGACGCAGCAGCCGCACCTTCCTCACGGAAGGGCTCTGGGACAAGGTCCGAGCCGAACTCCGCCCCGGCGACTTTGTGCTCATCCAGTTCGGCCACAACGACGGCGGCCCGCTGGACGAAGGCCGTGCCCGCGCCAGCCTCCGAGGCATCGGACCGGAAACCGTGCTGGTCACCAACCGCACCACCCGGGTCGTCGAAACGGTCCACACCTACGGTGCCTATCTGCGCCGTTACATCCGCGATACCCTCAGCCACGGAGCCACCCCCATCGTCCTATCCCCGGTGCCCCGCAACCGCTGGCAGGAGGGTCGCATCCTCCGCAACACTGACGACTACGGCGGCTGGGCGGCCGCAGTTGCGCGTGCCGAAAACGTGCCGTTCATCGACCTGAACGAGCGGGTCGCCCGCCACTACGAATCCATAGGCCCCGAAACCGTCGGATCCCGCTACTTCCGCGCCGAGGATCACACCCACACCACGCCCGAAGGGGCCGAGGTCACCGCCAAAATCCTGGCGGAGGCCCTGGCCGAACTCAAAGACCTGCCCCTAAGCCGATGGATCCGGATTCCCTCGCATGCGTCGTCTCGTTAAAACACGTTTCTCTCTCCAACCGATCGCCATGGTCTACCGCTCCTTGAATCCATCGTGCCTGGCCGCGCAGTGGCGCGGCACTACACCGATCCTCCTGCTCCTGACGGTTGCAACCCTCTCCGCAGCCCCGCGCTTGGAACCTGGACCGCCCCCGGGCCCCAGGCCCAGCCCACCTCCCGAGGGTCCCACCGCCGTCTTGCGACTGCACGCCCTGGCACTCCGGCCCCTCGGCAATCAGCGCGCGCTCCCTGAATCCTTACCGACCAGGGTAAAAGGTTCACCCGGAGGGTGAACAAAATACCGGTCGGCGCGGTCTATCCGGCATGGCCAAATTCATCACGCTCAAGCCCCAGAGGTTTTTCGTCGAATTCCGCCACTCCCACCAGGCCAGTGTGCATGGCGGGCAGTTGGCCGTGGCCGCCTTGCTGGAGGAGTTTGGTCTGGCCG
>Ga0308415_1000500_pt1 | contig 17139 bp, 18 predicted proteins | sample HotsprSampleOS55_FD_203465 | JGI IMG/M metagenome (GOLD analysis project Ga0308415, IMG submission 203465) | Hot spring phototrophic mat microbial communities from Octopus Spring, Yellowstone National Park, Wyoming, United States - 20090730_OS55 ... | reverse complement strand
CGCAGATTCTCGGTCTCGGCGCGGGCGAGGCGCGCGGGAAGCGAGAGGAGCGCCAGGAGCTGGAGGCCGGACGCGACGAGTCGACGGCGGGTCACGAGGGCCCGGGGCATGCGCGGATCTCCGACGTGGGGTGGCGCGACCGAGGCGGTGGCCCGATCTCGATCGCACCCGAGGCCTCCGTCAATCCCGAAGCGGTGTGCGGTCGGGCCGGCGTCGCGCCGCAGCTACGGCCGGCCTCCCTGCCAGCGCACGACGCCCGGGTAATCGAGGCCGAAGAGATCGAGGGCCCGGCCGAGGATCTGATCGACGATCGCCTCGAGCGAGCTCGCGCCCGTGTAGAAGGCCGGAACGGGCGGCATGACCACCGCCCCCATCTCGGTGACCGCCACCATGTTGCGCAGATGGCCGAGGTGGAGCGGCGTCTCGCGCGGCAACAGCACGAGCCGGCGGCGCTCCTTGAGCACGACGTCGGCCGCCCGGGTCAGGAGCGTGTCGGTCACGCCGGTGGCGATCGCCGCGAGCGTGCGCATCGAGCAGGGGGCGACGATCATGCCCTCGGTCTTGAACGAGCCCGAGGCGATCGCCGCCCCGACGTCGCTCGGGGGATGGACCACCGAAGCGAGGGCTTTGACGCTCTCGATCGGCCGGCCGAGCTCGTGGCCGATCGTCAAGATCGCGGCCCGGCTCATGACCAGATGGGTCTCGACGTCGAGCGCGCGCAGGAGCTCCAACAGGCGCACACCCAGGATCACCCCGGAGGCGCCGCTGATGCCGACGACCAGCCGACGGGTGCTCAAAGGCTGCCGGCCAAAAGGAGCCCGCCCACGGCGGTGACCAGACCGGCGCCGGCGAGCTCGAGCAGGCCGGAGAGCAGAAGCGCGGGGCGCGTCTTTTGGACCCGGTCGAGCACGAAGCGGCGGGCCCACACGCTCGCGAGGCCGAGGCCGCCCATCGTGACCGCCATGCCGAGAGCGATCGCAGCCACGAGGAGGAAGCCGGTCGCCAGCATGTCGTTGGCGAGCGCCCAGAGCAGGACGAGGAGCGAGCCCGTGCAAGGCACGAGGCCGACCGCGAGGGCGAGGAGGCCGCCTTCGCCCGCCCGCGCGTGCGCCGCGCAGCCGCAGCCCGGCGCGTGGCGATGGGTGCGGGCGTGATCCTGCTCGGCCGCCAGGGTGGCGTGGCCGGCCAGGAGCCGGCGCACCGCCCGGGCGAGCATCACGAGGCCGAGGGCCACGATCAGCGCGTAGCTTGCGATACGGACGGCCGGCACTTCGGCCGGGGCGCCGCCGAAGGTCCGTCGCAGAAGGAGATCGGCGAGGCCCACCACAATTACCGCCGAGACGACGTGCAGTGCTGCGATCTGGGCGCCGATCGCGAGGCCGCGGCCGATGCGCGCCTCGCGGGAGAGGAAGTAGCCCAAGACGACGAGCTTACCGTGGCCGGGACCCGCCGCGTGGACGGCACCGTAGAGGAAGGCCAGGAGGAGCCCGAGCGCCAAGGGTCCCGCCCCCTGGCCGTCACGGATCGCTTTGAGATGCCGCGCGATCTCGCGGTTGGCGGTCCGCTGGAACTCGACGAACGCACCCGCGAGGCCGGTGGTGGCGGTCGGCTCGCCGCTGGTCCGCACGAGGCCCTGGGCCGCGCCGTCGGAGAGGGCGGCGCCACAGAGGCCGACCAGCCCGAGCAGGAGGAGCAGGGCGAGCCGCCGGCGCACCGTCACGAACTCCGATCGCACTGGAGCAGCACGGCGACCGGCGGCACCGGCGCGAGGAGCCGCTCGAAGCTCGTGTCGGCCGCGAAGGAGAGGCCACAGCCGGCCGGCACCTCGCCCGTGAGCTCGGCCGGCGCCTCGGGGTCGAGCACGATGTCGACGTACCAAGAGGGATCGACCAGGGTGAGCGCGAGTGGGCCCCGGCGCGGGTCGACCGGGGTCTCGAGCTGCCGCTCGAAGCGCCAGGTCACGATCCCGCCCGCGATCTCGGCGCGAAAGCCGCTCGGCGGGCGCAGCCCGGCCGGCCGGCCGGCGACCCGCAGATGGCTCAGCCAATCGAGTTCGGCCAAGCCCGCGAAGGTCTCCCGCTCGAGCCGGGCCGTCTCGGCCGGGTCGAAGTGGCCGTCGCGGTCGCGGTCGAAGTCGGCCACGAGGGACGCGCTCAGCAGATCGTCGAAGCGCAGTACCACCTCGATCGCGACCACCCGGCCGGCCTCGAGCCGATAGCCGGCGCTCGCCACGACCCAGACGTGCGGGTGGGCGGCAACCGGTGCCGGAGCGAGCGCGAGGGCGAGGACCAAGTGGGCCGGGCCGCGGCTCATGCGGCCCCCTCGAGCGCCCGGCAGGCGGCGCACCGCCCCTCGATCTCGATCACTTGGCGGCCGATCTCGAAGCCGGCGCGGTGGGCGAGCGCTTCGACCGCGGCGTCGAGGTCGGGATCGACGATCTCGGCGATAGAGCCACAGGCGCGGCACATGAGGAAACAAGCCCGATGCGCGCCATCGGCACGCGAACAGCCGACGAAGGCGTTACGACTGTCGATCCTGTGCACGAGCCCTTGGCTCACGAGGAAGTCGAGCGCCCGGTAGACCGTCGGTGGTGCGACGCGGCCGCGCTCCGCTGCCAGCCGCTCCAGGATGTCGTAGGCCCCGACCGGGGTGTGGCGATCGAGGACGAGTTCCAGCACGCGGCGGCGGAGCTCGGTCAGCTTGACACCCCGCTCGGCGCAGATCGCCGCCGCGCGATCGAGGGCGGCACGCACACATGCCGCATGGTCGTGTTCGGCCGGCGGGAAGGGATCACCCATTCGGCACGCCACCTCGGCGCTCCACCGCGGAAGAGAAGCTAGCGCCGGGCGCGGTCGGCCGCCAGCCCGACGGCGGGCGGCGCCGCGGCGGACCGCAGCTCGCACAGCCGCCCGAGCGCGACGCTCGCGAGAAACCCGAGGACGGCCACGAGGACGATCGCCGGGCCGGTCGGCAGATCCACGAGCAGGGAGGCCGCCAGCCCGCAGAGCGTCGAGACGGCCCCGAAAAGGGCGGCGATCGATGCCATGGCGAACGGCGTCCGGGCCCAGGGCCGGGCGGCCGCGGCCGGCACGACGAGGAGGGAGACGACCAGCACGAGGCCCACGAGCTTCATCCCGACCGCGATCGCCGCGGCGATCTGGAGATCGAGCAGGAGGCGCAGCGGACGCACCGGGACACCTTCGACCCGGGCGAGATCGGGCTCGATCGTCAAGGACAAAAGGCCCCGCCAGTGCCGTGCGAGTCCCACTCCGACGAGGAGTAGCAAGACGAAGAGGACCGCGAGGTCATTGTCGGAGACCGCGAGGATGTCGCCGAAAAGAACGGCCAGGAGATCGATCCGCAGCCAGTCGAGCAGGCTCGCGAGCACGAGGCCGGCAGCGAGCGCCCCGTGAGCGAGCGTGCTCAAGATGGTGTCGGTCGGCAAAAGCTGCTGCTCCTCGAGGGCCCAGAGTGCCGCAGCGAGCAAGGCGGCGAAGACCACGAGACCCAGGGTCGGGTCGACATCCAAGAGGAGGGCGAGGACGAGCCCGAGCAGGGCGGAATGGGCGAGCGCCTCACCGAAGATCGCAAGGCGCCGCCAGACCACGAAGGCGCCGAGCGGCCCGGCCAAGAGCGCGATTCCGACGCCGGCCAAGAGCGCCCGCAGGACGAACGCGTCGATCACGGTGCCCCGCGCTCGTCGGAACCGTCGTGCCGGCAGGCGTGGTGATGCTGATAGAGCGCCACCACCCGCGCCACCCGGTCACCCAGTAGGCGCAGGAAGGCGGCGTCGCGGGCAACCGTCTCCGGCGGGCCGCTGCAACAGATGTGGCGGTCGAGGCACACCACGCGGTCGGTGTCGGCCATGACCAAGTGCAGATCGTGGCTGACCAGCAGGACGGCGCAGCCGTGTAGCCGGCGCAGCGATCCGATCAGCTCGTAGAGCGCGAGCTGGCCGGCCAGGTCGACCCCGCTCAAGGGCTCGTCGAGCACCAAGAGGTCGGGGCGGCGCAGGAGCGCTCGGGCGAGCAGGACCCGCCGCAGCTCGCCACCCGAAAGCGCGCGCATTTGCCGGCGGCCGATCCCCGGAACACCTACCTCGGCGAGGGCCGCCTCGAGCTCGACGCGCGGCCGGCGGCCACCGAGGGCGAGGAAGCCCAGGACGTCGAGCGGCATGGCGCGGTCGATCGCGAGCTGCTGCGGGGCGTAGCCGATACGCAACCCCTCGCGTCGCCGAACCGTCCCGGCCGAGGGGGCGAGCAGCCCGAGGGCCACCTTGACGAGCGTGGTCTTGCCCGCGCCGTTCGGGCCGATCACCGTGACGAGCTCGCCTTCCCGCACGACGAGGTCGACCGCGTCCAGGATCGCCCGCTCGTCGCGTCGGACGGTCACGGCGCGCAACTCGATCAGGACGGGGGCCGGCCCGACCGCAGCCGGCGCCTCCGCCCGCGGCATCGTCGGCACTGCTTGCGCCAGCATCGCGATATCCTATAACGTTTCGCAGACACGGAAAATCCTGCCATGCCGTCATCGACACGTCACCTCCTCCGAACGCTCGCCGCGGTTCTGGGCGTCGGCATCGGCGCGGCCGCGGCGCGGGCCGCCGAGCCGCCCACGGTGGTCGCCTCGATCCTGCCGCTCCACGCTCTGGCGGCGGCGGTCATGGAGGGAGTCGCCCGGCCGCATCTCTTGGTTCCGCCCGGCGCCTCGCCACACACCTTCCAGCTCAAGCCCTCCGAGGCCAAGAAACTCCAGGAGGCCGACCTCGTTCTCTGGGTGGGCGAAAGCCTCGAGACGTTCCTCGAAAAGCCGCTGCGCACGCTCCCCAAGCGGGCGCGCGTGGTCGCGGTCGGCGAGCTGCCGGGGGTCGAGACCCTGCCGCCCAGGGAGGGCGGAGTCTGGGCCGAGCACGGCCACGATCATGGCCACGGACACGGTCACGCGCACGGCAAAGCCTCGGCTGCGGGGGCCGATCACGATCGGGGGATCGACGGGCATCTCTGGCTCGACCCGATGAACGGGAAGGCCATCGTGCTCGGGCTCGCCGAGCTCCTGGCCGGGCGCGACGCCGAGCGGGCCGAGCTCTACCGGGCGAACGCCGCCCGCGAGGCCGCCCGGATCGAGGCGCTGGATGGCGAGCTGCGCGCCCGCCTCGCGCCCGTCGCGAACCGCCCGTTCGTCGTGTTCCACGACGCCTATCAGTATTTCGAGCGCCGCTACGGGCTCGCCGCGGCCGGCTCGGTGACGGTCTCCCCGGACCGCCCGCCGAGCGCCAAACGCTTGGCCGCCTTGCGCAAGACGATCCGCGAGCGCGGTGCCGTCTGCATCTTCGCCGAGCCGCAGTTCAAGGCGCCGATCGTCGCGAGCCTCGCCGAGGGCACCGGGGCGCGCACCGCGGTCCTCGATCCGGTGGGTGCGCCGCCGATCGAGCCGGGGCCCGGGGCTTATCGCGCGCTCCTCGACAAGCTCGGCCGCGACCTCGCGGACTGCCTGGCCGGGCCCACGGGCTGAACGCCGCACGGCACCGCTCCGCCGCCCGGCCGGAGCTCTCCAGCCGTCGGGGGATCGCGGGCCGTTGCCTTCAGAGCACCGCCTCGATCAGGAACGGCCCGTGCTCGCGCAGGGCACCCGCGAGGATTCGCGTGAGGTCTTCGGCCGTCTCCGCCCGCGCGCCCGGAACGCCGAGCCCGCGCGCCACGGCGACCCAGTCGATCGCCGGCGGCTCGAGGGCGGTGAGCGCCCGCGTCGCCGGACCGCCGGGCGCCTCGCCGCTCCGCTCGAGTTCGAGCCCGAGGATCCGATAGGCGCGGTTGGCGCAGACGATGGTGACGATGTCGAGCCCCTCGCGGGCCTGGGTCCAGAAGGCCTGGAGCGCGTAGGCGCCACTGCCGTCGGCTTCGAGGTTGATCACCTTGCGGCCCGGTGCGGCGAGTGCCGCGCCGATCGCGAGCGCCGGTCCTTCGCCGATCGCCCCGCCCGTGAGGGCGAGCTGGGTGTGCGGTCGCGCGCGATGGGCGATCGCGGAGAAGGGGTAGGCGTTGGTGACGGCGGTGGGCACGACGATGGCCTGCTCGGGCAGCGAGCGGGCGAGCACAGCCGCGAGCTTGCTGCCGTCGAGCTTCCCCGTTGGGAGGTCGGGCGGGTCGAAGGGCGCACCCGGATCGTCCTCCCCGGCACCGAGCTCCTCGGCGAGCGTCTCGAGCGCGGCGAGCGCGTCCTCCTCGGGGCCCGCTGCCCAGACGACCCCGGCACGCCCCTCCAGGTAGCGCGCGGGTTTGTCCGGCCAACCGAAGAACGAGACCGGCCGGCGGGCATCGATCCCGACGATGTGGGCGAAGCCGTCCAAGAGCGCCTGGGCCTGTTCGGGAAAGTAGGGCAGCCGCCGGACCACCGGCAGGCCGGCCCCGGTCTCGAGCCGGGCGAAGCCGGTCTCGCAGACGAGGGTTGCGCCAGTGGCCCGGGCGATCCGCCCGGCGAGGCGAAGGCCGCGGCCGTGGAGAGCCCGACCGCCCAGGAACAAGGCTCCCGGCGCGCTACCGCGGAGGAGCTCGGCGGCTGCCGCCAGCGCCCCCGGATCGGGGGCCGCCGGCGGCTCGGGCGCGGCGGTGGCGAGCGGGGCCTCGGCCACCGGCTCGAGCTGGAGGTCGTGAGGTAGAACCAGGGTCGCGACCCCGCCCGCTCCGGACCGCGCCGCAGCGATCGCCTCGGTCACGAGGCGGCCGGCCTCCTCGGGCCGCACGAGCCGGGCATACCAGCGGGACACGGTGCCCGCGGCGCTTCGTATGTCCATGGCAAGAGGCGGGTCCGCGTCCAGATGCCAAGTCGCGTGATCGCCCACGAGCACGACCACGGGCGCGCGGGCCCGGCGGGCATTGTGCAAGTTGGCGAGGCCGTTGGCGAGGCCGGGCCCGAGATGGAGGAGGACGAGTGCCGGTCGACCGGTGAGGCGCGCATAGCCGTCCGCCGCCCCGGTGCAAATCGTCTCGTGCAGGCCGAGGACCGGGCGGATCGCCGGCAGCCGGTCGAGGGCGAGCACGAGCGGCATCTCGGTCGTGCCGGGATTGGCGAGACAGAGATCGACTCCGGCATTCGCTGCCGCCCACATCAGCAAGTCCGCCGCGTTCATTACGAGCTCCCGGCCTCGCCCTTCCCGTCGGCGACGCTTAGCACGCCGCACCTCGTGGGCCAGAGCGGCCGTCCGCATGGCTCTCCTCGACCGCCGCACGGGCGGGGCGGCCTCGAACCCACCGAGAGAAGTGGCCGGGCTCGGACCCGGCCACGGGGGATGCTGGGACTGTCAGGGAGGCGACGAATCGTCTAGCTCGAAGCGGTCCGTCGCGTTGTGATGTTCGTCACCTGCGCAACGGCCGTGGAACCGGTCGAGGAAGCGGAGCCAGCCGGCGCCCGGCCCGCGCAGCGAGGGTCGGGCCGCGTAGTCCGCTCGCCCGGCCCGGTAGAGCGCCGGCTGGGTCGGGAACCAAAGGTTGAGCCCGCCTCGGATCGGCCCTCGTCGCGGCGACAGCGCTTCGGAGCGCAGGATGCAGGCCTCGACGGCCTCGACCGCGGCTCCGACCGAGCCCTCGAGCCCGCGGTCGCCGAGCACCCGCGCCAAACGTTCCAAAAGATCGACGGCGTCGACCAGCTCGCCCCGGCGGGCCGTACGCGCGAGCAGCCGAGCCGCGAGGATCGCCGCGCGGGTCTGCGCTGCGAGCTCTGCCAGCCGATCGCCGACCCGGCCGACCGCCGCCATCGCCTCGACCGCCGCCTCGGTCCGCACCGCGACCAGGCGGGCGTGGCTCTGGCGGCGCGCCGCCGCATCGTCGAGGAAAGCCGAGATCAGCGCCCCGGCCGCGGCCTCCGGCTCCGGGGTGCAGGCCAGGATCGCGATCGCCCGATGGTAGGGAAACCCACTCGCGGGCACGACCTCGCCCGACGCCAATACGACCCGCGCGAACGGCGCGAGATCGGCCGCGAGCTCGAGCTTGGCCATGAGGCACGCATCGAAGACGAGAAGATCGAGAGGCCCCTCGTCCCCGAGTCCCTCCCGCAGTGCGGTGAGCAGTTCGCCGATCGTGAGCGCGTCCACAGCCCCGTCGTCGACCGCGATCCGCGTTCCCTCGCCGTGCCCCCAGAGGACGAGGGCCCGGTGACGTGCCGGGAAGGTGGCGATCCCCCACCGGAGAAGCTCGCGCAGGAGCAGGGGATCGCCCGTGTTGCGCGGTCCACGGGGGTCGATCACGAGGCGCGGGGCCGCCTGTCTCGCGCCGTCGCGAGCGCCGGACAAAAAGGCGAAACGACCGCGAAAGCTCGGCTCGGGCGAATCGAGCTCACCCGCGACGTGCAAGGCGGCGAGTCCGGGTGCCGCGAGCAGCTCCTCGAGGTCGGTTCGAAGATCCGGTGCCAGGTCGTTGTCCGCTGCGGCGAGGGTGAGCACGGTCCAAGGCCGCACCGGTTGCGGTGGCAGCGTGGCGAGTGTGGTCGTCGCGGTCGGGGCCACGAGGTCGAGCTCGGATCGTGGCGCACGGAGCTCGGCGAGCAGGCGGCGGAAAGGCCCGCTCCGGCTCGTCGTGAAACGCGGGATCGGCTTCCCGGGCTCGCCCGCGAGGCGGGCGCGCAGTCGCCGGACGAGACGCGCCGCGTCGGCGCGCTTGACGTCGACAGCGAGCCGTCGCGCCCAGTACCGGACCGGCTCGGCGCGCCGGGGCCCCACGATGTCCGCCAGAACCGTTTCGAGCGCCGCCCTCGTCCGCTCGGGGTAGAAGCGCGCGGCGAGCGTTCGGGCGGCGCTCGCCGCCTCCTCATGGGCCAGGATACCGCGCCTCGCGAGCCGGCCGAGGGTCGCGCGGAGATTGACCATGGGCTCGCTCAGCGCCGGCCAGCCGAGTTCGGCGGGGCCGTGCAGGAGCGCCACCTCGTCGTCGGCCAGGAGGATCCCGTCACGGTAGGCCCTGAAGATCGAACCGACCCCCTCCATGCCGAAAAGGTGGAGTTCGGCCGCGCGGAGTGCCCCCATGCTCGCGGCACCCAGGACCCCTACCCCGGCCTCGAGTGCTGCCAGGATCTCCTTGTGCCAGACCGCGGGCTCGTGGCCGAAGACGCCGTCGACCAGGCCGATCGCCCGAACCCCCTCGGCGAGCGCGCGCAAGACGTCGCCCTGCGCGGCGGGTGGCCGGACCCGGATGCCCGGGAGCTCGAGCGCGTGCAGGCGCGGAAAGCTCGGTCCGACGAAGAGCACGGCGCTCACGGCCGGGCTCCGAGCGCCCGCGCCCGAGGTCCCGGGACCCAGCCTTCGAGCTCGAGCCCGTCCTCGAGGAGGGGCAGGACGAGCTTGACCACCGGAACGCCGATCTCGGCGCGCGACAGGTCGACGAGCACCGGGCTAGACAGGCCCCGCTCGGCCACCCGCTCGAGGAGCCGCGCGAGATGGTCACGTGGCGCGAGCGAGGGATCCCAGGGTGGTGCGGCCGGGGGCCGCCGGCCCTTGCGCCGCAAAAGCTCGCGCTGGCGGGCGAGACGGGCGGGGTCGATCGGCGCGTAGCGGGCGCGGCCGATGTCGTCGCGCGAGCCCGTGATCTGGGTGAGGCGGGCCTGGATCGCCTCGAGGATGGCGGCGAGGATCGCCGCCTCCGGATCGATCCGGCAGGCACTCCCGAATTCCCAACCGCCGGGGTCGTGCGGACCGGGCCGGTCGGCCATCAGGTGGCAAAAGTAGGTCGGGATCCCGAGATCCGAGGTCGCGTCCCAAACCGCGACGAGCATGTCGGCGGCGCGCAGCCGGTCGAGCAGCGCGCGGAGCTCGCTCCCGTGGAGGCCGTCGAGATCGACCCGGCTCGCGGCGCGGGTGAACGGGTCGCGCAAGCTCCAAAGCGTGACGGCGTCCCGCTCGACGAGCTCGAGGAGGCCGTGGAGTGCGGCGTCGGCGGGGGTGCGCCCGCTCGCGAGGCCGCTCGTCGTGAGCGTGAAGCAACCGCGCCCCCGGCTCGGGGGGCGGGTCGTGTCGAGCGCGACGAGTTCGGCCGGGACCATGACCTCGCGACCACTCGCGAGGTCCCGACCGGGCAGCCAGGGGATCGGCAGTTCGGGCCGTAGGCGGCTGCCGCGCGGCGGGCCCACCGTGCCGAGGTCGAGGAAGCCCGGGTTCCCGGCGACACGTTCGGGGGCGGCCAAGATCTCCGGCAGGGCCGGGGTCTCGGCGTGCCAGGTCTCGATGCTCTCCATGAGTGCGCCGGCGAACGCCGCCGCCCGGGTGAGACCTTTGCCCTGGCTCACCGAAAGCGCTCGGCCGTTGGGCCGGCAGCAGACCGCCACGGGCACGCCCAGATGGTCGAGGCCGGTGACGTCGGCGAGCCGGGTGATGCCGAACAGACCGAGGCGCGGCCGCGCCCAGCGGACGAGCTCCTCGGCCGAGCCCACCGGCAGCGTGGGCCCGAAGGGAAGCTGGACCAAGGCCTTCGCGGGCACCCCGGCGGACGGCCGGGGCGCCCGGTTCTCAATCGGTCGCGCGATTTGCGGCGAAGCGCTGCTTGCCGGCGGTCGGCCCGACCGGCTCGGGCGCATCGAACAGGCCCGCCGCGAAACGCTGCTTGGCGCCCGAGGGGGCAGCCGGCTCGACCGCCTCGAGCAAGCCCTGGGCGAAGCGTTGCTTGGCGCCCGAGGGGCTCGTGGGGTCGGCCTCGGTGACGATCAGTCGATCGCTCAGAACGGCGTTCTTGAGCCCGACGAGGTTCGGCGCCGAATCGAGGGCACCGAGCAGCTCGTCGCCGGTGCTGCTGCCGCGCTGCTGATCGTCGGGCAAACGATACCGGTCGACGAGGTCGGCGAGAGGAACGAAGAAGAGGGTGTCGTCGCGGGCGCGCAGGAGCACGCCCGGCAGGGTCGGAAGGTCGCGCATCGGCGGCTCCGATGGTGGGAACGCGAGCGGTTCCACGCTCCGGCGTGGCGCGACCTTCTTAACGTTCTTAGGACATTTGTCAAGATGACAGGGAAATAGTCTCGACCGCAGGGGCGTTCGCCTCCTCCGGCAGCCGCCGCCATTCGGCTCCGAACAGCCCTTCGAGCGGTCGGAAGCGCCGCTTGTAGGCCATCTTCCGGCAGTCGGCGATCCAATAGCCCAAATAGACGTAAGGCAGGCCGAGCTCGCGCGCGCGCTCGACGTGCCGCAGGATCACGAAGGTGCCGAGCGAGCGCCCGGGCTCGTCGGGCTCGAAGAATTTGTAGACGCCCGAGAGGCCGGAGGCGGTGAAGTCGGTGAGGCTCACGGCCATGAGCCGCCCGTCCTCGCGGCGGAGTTCGACGAGCCGCGTCGAGCGGCCGGCCTCTTCGACCATGTCGACATAGTCGCGCCAGCCCATCTCGGCCATCCCGCCGTCGCCGTGCCGCGCCTGGATGTAGCGGCGGAACAAAAGGAACTGTTCGTCGGTGGCCCGCGCCGGTCGTTCGCTCCAGCGGAGATCGGCGTTCCGCTTGAGGATCTTCCGGAAGTTGCGTCCGGGCACGAAGTCTCCGACCGGGATGCGGGTCGGCACACAAGCCCGGCAGCCCGGGCACACGGGCTTGTAGAGGAAGCGCTGACTGCGGCGGAACCCGGCCGCCGTGAGCTGGTCGAGCAGTCCCTCTTCCGCGGCCGGGTCGAGGACCGTGACGAGCCGCCGCTCCAGCCGGCCCGGCCGGTAGGGGCAGGGCGAGAGCTCGGTCGCGTAGAATCGCCGGTTCGGGATCGACCCGTCCAAGCTCGCCTCACCTCGCGCCACGAACATCCCCTCTCGATGTGGGATCGCCGGCCGCGCGTCAATGCCCCCGGGCACGTCGCAGGAGCAAGCGGGCGAGGGCGAGCGCGCGTTCGACCAAGAGAAGCGGCGGGACGAACACCGCGAGCCAAGCGAACAGCGCCTCGACGGCGAGCGCGCGGGGATCGGCCTCGCTCGGCAGGCAAAGCACGTAAAGGGCGCCAACCAGAACCGCCGAGCCACCCAGGTAAAGGATGATCGGGCGAGACACGACACCTCCGTCGACCGATGAAGAGGCAACGATCGTCCCGGACGCGATCACGAAAGACGGCCCGGCAAAAACCACGCCATGAAGCCGGCCCCGGGACCCGGTCCGCACGCGCGCGGCCTCGGGCAGCCTCGCCGAGCCGGCGCGGTCTCGCGGATCGCCCGCTATCCCGTGGGACGGCGGGTCGCGCTCAACCCGCGAACGCCCGCAAGAGACCGGACAACGGCCCCGTGAGCTGGGTCTGCTCGAGAACCCTCTGGACGAGAAGGGTGAGCATGCCGCCCGAGCAGGCGGCAGCCACGAGCCCCACGGGACCGATGCCGGTGCGCGGCGGAGCGGGCGGGGTCGGCACGAGCTCGGTCGGGTCCGGCCGGCCGCCGATGTTCACCGCGAAGCGTTCGACGGGTCGGATCATGATCCGTCTCCCTCGGCTCTCGACGCGCGGTATCGGACCGCGGAACGCAGCGGCCAGGGTTGACGAATCGTGAAGAAACCGATGCTGCTGTCCCCGGTTACGCCATGCCGTTCAGGAAACGTCCACCGTGATCAGACGTCGAGCGCGGTCGCCTGCAAGGCGTGCTCCTGGATGTAGGCCAGCCGGAGTTCGGGCCGGCGGCCCATGAGCTGTTCGACGAGCTCGGCCGGCGAGCGGCCGTCCACGTCCTCGAGCCGGACGCGCAAGAGGTGGCGGCGGGTCGGGTCCATGGTGGTCTCGCGGAGCTGGACCGGGTTCATCTCGCCGAGCCCCTTGAATCGGCCCATTTCGACGTTCCGCTTGCCCTTGAAAAGGGTGGCCAGAAGCCGCTCGCGGTCGCGCTCGTCCCGCGCGTAGGCGACCTGGCCACCGGCCGAGAGACGATAGAGCGGCGGCTGGGCGAGGAACACGTGACCGTGCTCGAGCAGCGGCCGCATCTCGCGGAAGAAGAAGGTCAAGAGCAACGCCGCGATGTGCGCGCCGTCGACGTCCGCGTCGGTCATCACGATGACCCGCTCGTAGCGCAGCTCGTCGAGCCGCAAGCGGGCACCCGTGCCGCAGCCGAGTGCGGTGACGAGATCTTGCAGCTCCTTGTTGGCGGCGAGCTTGTCGGGGGTCGCGGCAGCCACGTTCAAGATCTTGCCCCTGAGCGGCAGAACCGCTTGGGTCTCCCGGTCGCGTGCCTGCTTGGCCGAGCCGCCCGCCGAATCGCCTTCGACGATGAAGAGCTCCGTGCCGTCGCGGCCCTCGCGGGTACAATCGGCGAGCTTGCCGGGCAGGCGCAGCTTGCGCGTCGCGGTCTTGCGGGCGACCTCGTCCTTGGCCTTGCGTCGGGCGAGCCGCTCCTCCGCCCGCGCCACCAGGACGTCGACGAGCCGAGCGGCCGCCGCCGGGTGATCGGCGAGCCAGAGCTCGAAGCGGTCCTTGAGCGCCGCCTCGACGAGCCGTGCCGCCTCCGGGCTCACGAGCCGCTCCTTGGTCTGGCCCTGGAACTGCGGCTCGCGAACGAAGAGGGAGAGGAGCACGGCCGCACCGCCGAGCACGTCCTCGGCGGTCAACAGTTGGGCCTTTTTGAGCCCGGCCCGCTCGGCGTGCGCTTTGAGCCCCTTGACCAGCGCCGCGCGCAGGCCGGCCTCGTGGGTCCCGCCGAGCGGGGTCGGCACGGTGTTGCAGTACCAGCCGGCATAAGGCTCCTCGTCGGCCGGCCAAGCGACCGCCCACTCGACCCGGCCACCGCCTTCGAGCTCGGCCTCGCCGGCGAACGGCTCGTCGACGACCCGCTCGCGCCCGGCAAGGAGCGATTCGAGGAAGTCACCGAGGCCCCTCGGGAAGTGGAACACCTCCTCGGCCGGCAAGGCCTCGCCGGGAGCGAGGAGCGCCGGATCGCAGCGCCAGCGGATTTCCACGCCGCGGAAGAGATAGGCCTTGGAGCGGGCCATGCGGTGCAGCAGCGCCGGGCGGAAGCGAACGGCGGGCGGGAAGATCGTCCGATCGGGGGTGAAGCTCACGACCGTGCCGCGCCGGTTCGGCGCCGCTCCCACCCGCTCGACCGGGCCGAGCGGGCGACCGCGACGGTAGCGCTGCCGGTAGAGTTCGCGGTTGCGCGCGACCTCGACCTCGAGCTCCTCGGCGAGGGCGTTCACGACCGAGACGCCGACCCCGTGCAGGCCGCCCGCGGTCGCATAAGCCTTACCCGAGAACTTCCCGCCCGAATGGAGCGTGGTGAGGATCACCTCGAGCGCGCTCTTGTCGGGAAACTTGGGGTGCGGCTCGACCGGGATGCCGCGGCCGTTGTCGCGCACCGTGACGCGCTCGCCCGGCCCCAGCTCGAGCTCGATCCGTGTGGCGTGTCCCGCCACCGCCTCGTCCATCGCGTTGTCGAGGAGCTCGGCCACGAGATGGTGGAGGGCCCGCTCGTCGGTCCCGCCCACGTACATCCCCGGCCGACGGCGAACCGGCTCGAGGCCTTCGAGGACCTCGATGTCGTGCGCCGTGTAGCTCCCCTCGGCGAGACGCGCGCCGGGATCGCGGCCGGCCTCGATGCCGTCCAGGAGGTCTCCCATCCTCGACTCCCGATCGACGCGCCGGCCCTTCGCTTGACCGTGCCGGCCGGCCCGCCCACCATTCGCCGTGGTCCGTCTAACGCGACGGTCGAGCGGTGGCCAGGGCCCGCGCTCGCCGGGAGGGGGAATGGAAGGGACCCGCGTCGAGACCGCCGCCGAGGCCCTGCTCGTTCGGCTCGCCCAACGCGGGATCGGCTATCTCTTCGCCAATGCCGGCACCGATTTCGCCCCGCTGATCGAAGGCCTCTGCCGGCTTCGGGCAGCCGGTGTCCCGGTGCCGGAGGCGCTGCCGATCGCCCACGAGACCGCCGCCGTCGCCATGGCGCACGGCTACTGGCTCGTCACCGGCCGACCGCAAGCGGTCGCCCTGCACACCAATGTGGGGCTCGCCAACGCGGTCATGGGCCTGATCAACGCCGCCTCCGACGAAGTACCGATGCTCGTCCTCTCGGGCCGCACGCCGGTGACCGAGAGCGGCCGGCTCGGCTCGCGCGACCTGCCGATCCACTGGGGCCAGGAAATGCGCGACCAGGCGGCGATGCTGCGCGAGCTCGTCAAATGGGATTACGAGCTGCGCTTTCCCGAGCAGGTGGCGGAGCTGGTCGACCGGGCACTCGCGATCGCCGGGACCGCGCCCATGGGCCCGGTTTATCTGAGCCTGCCGCGCGAGGTCCTGTGCACACCCTCCCCCGCCCGGCTCGAACCGAGGCCGTGCCAGGTGCCGGCGGCACCGACCCTGCCGACGGCCGAGGCGATCGACCAAGCGGCCGCCTGGCTCGCCCGGGCCGAACGCCCCCTCGTCGTCGCGCAGCGCAGCGGCCGCGAGGCGGCCGGCATGGCCGCGCTCCTGCGCCTCGCCGAGGCAGCGGCGCTCCCGGTCGTCGAACATTGGCCCGTGCGGATCTCCTTCCCGGCCGATCACCCGCTGCATGCCGGGTTCGACCCGCATCCACTCCTCGCCGAGGCAGATCTCGTGCTCGTCGTCGACGCGCCGGTGCCTTGGCTGCCGAGCCGGGCGGCCCCGCCGGCCGGTTGTCGGGTGATCGCCCTCGGCGCCGACCCGCTGCAGGCCCGGATCCCGGTGCGCGGCTTTCCGGCCGACCTCGTCCTCGCGGGCGAGCCCACCGGCACGCTCGAGGCGCTCGCCGACGCCGTGGCCGAGCGGCTGCGCGGCGCGGAGCATCGCCTCGAGCGGCGTCGGGCGGCAATCGCCCGCCAGCATGCGGCGTGGCGCACGGCCGCGCGGGAGATCGCCGAGCGCGGCGCCGGCACACCGGCGAGTGCCGCCTGGGTCGGGCGTTGTCTCGGCGAGGCGATCGGTGCCGAGGGCGTGGTGTTCGCCGAGCTCGGCGTCGATCCCGCCCAGCTCGGCCGCGGCCAGCCGGGGAGCTGGTTCTCCCACGCGCTTTCGGGCGGCCTCGGCTGGGCCTTGCCGGCCGCCCTCGGCGCCCAGCTCGCCGACCGGGAGAGGCTCGTGGTCGCAACCGTCGGCGACGGCTCCTACCTGTTCGCCAACCCGGTGGCCTGCCACCAGATCGCCGCGGCCCTCGGGCTCCCGGTGCTGACGATCGTGCTCGACAACGGGACGTGGAACGCGGTCCGCAAATCGACCCTCGCGGTCTACCCCGACGGTCACGCGGCGCGTGCCGACCGCATACCCCTCACCTCGCTCGAGCCCCGGGCCGACTACGCGGCCGTGTGCGCCGCCGCCGGCGGCTGGGGCCGGCGGGTGCGCGACGGGGCGGCCCTCCCAGGTGCGCTCGCCGAGGCGCTCCGGGTGGTCCGCGAGGAGCGTCGCCAGGCCCTCCTCCAGGTCGAGGTGGCCGCGTGAGCGTCCCGCCCTCGCCCGAACGATCGGGACGGATCCCGGCGGTGCGCACGCTCGCGATGCCGGCCGACACCAACCCCTCGGGGGACATTTTCGGCGGCTGGCTCCTGGCCCAGATGGACATCGCCGCCGCCACCGTGGCCCACGCCCGGGCCCGCGGCAGGGTCGTCACCGTGGCGCTCGATGCGATGGCCTTCCACGCCCCGGTCTACGTGGGCGATCTCGTGAGCTGCTACGCCGAGGTGGTGCGGGTCGGGCGGAGCTCGATCACCCTGCACGTCGAGGCCTGGGCGCGGCGCGGCCGGACCGGGGAGGAAGTGCGGGTGACCGAAGGCCGCTTCACCATGGTCGCCGTCGACCCCGAAGGCCGCCCGCGGCCGGTGCCGCCGGCCGATTGAGCCCGGCGCGGCACCTGGATCACAGCGGAGATTAATCTTTTGTTACGTGAGGTATCCAATTATGTTCATCCGCGCCGGAGCAGACCACGATCGCGTTCGCGGGCGTACCTGTCGCTCCGACGGGCTCGGGTCCGTCAGCAATCTCGGGAGGAAAGGCAGCGAACAATGGACCAACAGCACGAGGACTCCGCCCGGCGCGACGATCGCCGGGCCTTCTTGAAAAGGGTCGGCGTCGCCACCATGGCCGCGCCGCCCGTGGCCTCCGTGATCCTCACCGCCGCCGCAAAGCCGGCGGAGGCGGCAGGACGCTACGGTGGCGGCTCCGGGCCCGGTGGCGGGTCCGGTTCCGGTGGCGGTAGGGGCCGGGGCAGGGGCAGGGGC
>Ga0308415_1000499_pt1 | contig 17155 bp, 16 predicted proteins | sample HotsprSampleOS55_FD_203465 | JGI IMG/M metagenome (GOLD analysis project Ga0308415, IMG submission 203465) | Hot spring phototrophic mat microbial communities from Octopus Spring, Yellowstone National Park, Wyoming, United States - 20090730_OS55 ... | reverse complement strand
GGGGCGACTTCGCCGATGAGCGCTACCACCTCTGGCGCTGGCAGGCCGAGACCTTCGTCCCCGCCCTCGCCCGCATCGCCGGCATCGGCCCCAGGCCCGCAGCTGCCCGCAACCAAGACGCCGTCCGCCAGTACTTCGCCCTCACCTCCCGGCTGCGGGAGGAGCTTGCCAAAGAACAGCCCGACCCCCGCCTGGTCGAAACCCTCGAGAACGAACGTGCCAGCTACGAAAACGACGTCGAGCGGTTCATCACCTCCGCCCTCACGGAAGTGGTCACGGCGGCCGGCCTCCAGCGGCCGCTCCCACTCTTCCGGGACATCGAACTCACCTGGCCGCCCGTCGCCTTCGAACTCACCAGCCCACCGCGCCTCCTCGTCCGCTCCCCGCGTGATCGCATCGAACGGCTCAGCGATACCCTCCTCCAGCCGGGCCTCACCCTTGCCGAGATCGAACGCATTGAGGCCCGGGCCGATACCCCCGAAACCGTCTCCCTCGTCGTCTCACTCGGCGGCCTCGCAGCCTATCCCGCCATCGTCCGCGACGACCGCTCCTACGCCGCCGTCCTCGAAACCGCCGCCCACGAGTGGGTCCACCACTACCTCGCCTTCTACCCCCTCGGTCAGCAATGGGGCAAAGGCGGCGACGCCGAAGTCCTGAACGAAACCGTCGCCTCAATCGCCGGCCGCGAACTCGCCCGCCTTGTCATGCTGCGCTATCCAATCGACTTCCCGCCCGGCGAGGACGGCTCCGGCCCCCCCTCCGGCCGCAGCCCCCAGATCGACTTCAACGCCGAAATGCGCGCCCTCCGGCTCGCCGTCGACGACCTCCTCGCCCAGGGCCGCATCGCCCAGGCCGAACAGCTCATGGAGCAGAAGCGCCGCTACCTCGCCGAAAACGGCATCCCGATCCGCAAAATCAACCAGGCGTACTTCGCCTTCTACGGCACCTACGCCGATAGCCCCCAGTCCTCCAACCCCATCGGCCCGCTCGTCGAAACCCTCTGGCAGCGCACCAACGACATCGGAGAGTTCCTCCGCATCGCCCGCGGCATCACCAGCCGCGCCCGGCTCGAAGCCGTCGTCGCAGCGCTCCCGCCCGCCTCCCCATGACCGGCGCAGGCGTGCGGCCCTGGCTCGTCGCCCTGCTCGCCTGGGCGGCCCTCATCTTCGCACTGTCGAGCTTCCCCAACCCGCCCGGTCCGCGCGCCACCGACCTCCGCTCGACCCTCGCCCACGTCGCCGAGTACGCCGTCTTCGGTTTCCTCGCCCTCAACCTCCTCGTGCGCTGGCGCGGGCAGCTCACCGCCCGAATCGTTGCCGTCGCCTGGCTCCTGTCCGTCGCCTACGGCATCTCCGACGAACTCCACCAGGCGTTCGTACCCCGCCGCGATGCCTCGCTCCTCGACGTCCTCGCCGATGCCGCCGGGGCCGCCCTCGGCGTCGCGGCGGCGGTCCTCCTGCTCCGCGCCAGTGGGCGCCTCAGCCGAACAGCGGACCCCCCGGATCGAGCACCTCGCCGTTCAGCGCGATGACCGCCGGCCGCTCCTCGCAGTACCCCTCGTTCTCACACTTGTCAAACACGAACGCCCCGCGCTTCTTATCGAACTGGATCTTCCACGTGCCGATGACCGGGCTCCCCGGCCCTTCGTCGCGCGCCCGCTCGAGGATGGCGATCAGCGCGGCAATCTCTTCGCGTCCCATGGCGGCTCCTTTCCGTCGTTCGCCACAAGCTTAGTCGCCGCCCAGCGGCCGCGGTAGCGCCGGCTCGGCGGCGGCACCCCGCAGCGGCAGCGACGCGGCCCACGCCCCCGCCACGATGACCAGCACCCCGGCCGCCATCACCACGAGCGTCTCCCGCTCCCCGATCCGGTCCGCCAGCGCCCCGAACGGGTACGCCGCCAGCCCGTTGACGCCCCACGCCAGCATCGTCAGCGACATCACCCGCCCGTGGTAGGCCGGCTCCGCCTCCCGCATCACGATCGCGTTGTTCAGCACCTGGAACGCTCCGGTCCCCGCGCCGATCGCCAGCATCGCCAGCACCGCCACACCGAAGCTCGGCGCAGCCGCCAGCACCAGCAGCGAAAGCCCCAGCACCACCCCGCCAGCCGCCATCAAGGACCACGCGTGTCGGGAGCTCGCCGCACCCGCCACCGCGATGGAGACCGCAAAGCCGCTCGCCGCCCCGGCCGCCATCAGCAGCGCCATGTCCTTCGGCGGCCGGCCCAGCGCATTTTCGAGAAACCCGGGCAGCACCACGAAGTACGAAAACCCCGCCATGATCACGCCGATGAACGTCACCACGGCCAGCATCAGCCGCGGCCGCTCCCGGATGTGCCGCACCCCCAGCACCATGTCGTCCCGGAACGACCGCCCGCCCCGCGCCACCGCGCGCGACGGCGGCAGCATCGAAAGCGTCAGCACCACGAAGATGAACAGCCCCGCCATGAACAGGTAGGTCCCGCCAGTCCCCACGAACGAGATGCCGATCAGGCCCGCCGCCACGAACGGCCCGATCACCCGCGTCAGCGTCATCCCAACCTGCTGCAGCGCAATCCCGTTCGGCAGGTCGTGCGGCGGCAGCAGCTCCCCGATCCACGCCTGCCGCGCCGGCCCGATGAACGAAAACACCGTCCCCATCACCAGCGTCGAAAGCGCCAGCAGCGGAATCGTGATCAGGTCGAACACGATCAGCAGGCCGACGGCCGCGAAATTCAGCCCGATAATCGACTGCCCGATGAACAGCAGCCGCCGCTTCGGCAGCCGGTCCGCCGTCACACCTCCGAACGGCGAAACCACAATCGTCGCCAGCCCCATCCCCAGCGACACGAACCCAACCGCCCCGTTCCGCCCGGTCAGCTCGAACGCAACAACCGCCTGCACCACCGACGACATCATGAAAGCGAGAAACGCCAGCGACGTCCCGATCCAGAGCACGCGGTAGTGCCGGTACCTGAGCGCCTTGAACGTCCGGGCAGCCCACGCCGAAATCATTCACCGCATCCTAACCGCATACGGGCCGCCCCCGCCACCTGTCACCCCGCCCGGGCGGGTCAGCCGAACGTCCCCGCTTCGATCCGCGCCTTCAGGGTCGCGAGAAACCGCCCGGCGTCGAGGCCGTCCATCACCCGGTGGTCGAAGCTGAGGCACACATTCGCCACAGGCCGAACTGCAATCGCGTCCTCGCCTGTCACCACCGGCCGCCGCACGATCCGCTCCAGCGTTACGATCGCCACCTGCGGCGGGTTCACCAGCGGCTTCGAAGCGATCGAACCAAACGCCCCGGTATTGTTCACCGTGAAGGTCCCGCCTTCCACGTCCCCCACGCTCAGTCGCCGCTCCCGCGCCCGCGTCACGAGATCGTCCAGCCGCGCCGCGAGCCCCTCGATGCTCAGGCTGGCGGCGTCCTTGATGACCGGGACCACCAGCCCCCAGTCCGTCGCGACCGCCACGCCGATATTGAGCTCCCGCGAGACCCGCAGCTCCCCCTGTTCGAACCGCGCATTCAGCACCGGGTGCTCCCGGAGCGCGCTGCACACCGCAGCGATGAACAGCGGCAGGGCGGTCACCTTGCGGCCCGCCATCCGCTGCTGCAGGGCATCCCGCCGGGCGAGGAGCGCCGTCATCTCGACCTCCACCATCGTCCACGCCTGCGGGATCTCCCGGATGGACCGCTCGAGGTTCTCCGCAATCGTCCGCCGCACCCCGGTGAGCGGCCCGCCCGGCGCTGGCCCCGCCCCGGCAGCCGCAACTGGCGGTGCGGGCGCGGCGGTGGGCGCTACCTTTGCGCCCTGCGCCTGCCGCGCCGCGAACGCCTCCACATCCTTCCGCGTGACCCGGCCCCCCAGCCCGGTTCCCTGCACCTGCGAAAGGTCGATGCCATGCAGCTCGGCAAGCCGCTGGACTGCCGGCGAGTAGAATCGCCGCCGCGACGGGGCGCCTGTGCCGGCCGCCGCTCCCGCCTCCCCCGCCGGGGCCCCGGCTGCGGCAGAGGCCGGAGCATCCGCCGCCGGGAGGCCGGCCGGCACGCCGGCCTCCTCGATCTCGCAGAGCGGCGCCCCGACAGCCACGGTCTCGCCCTGGGGGACAAGGATCCGCCCAAGCCGTCCTGCGACTGGCGAAGGAAGCTCCGCGGTCACCTTCTCGGTCTCGATTTCACAGATCGGTTCGTCGAGTTCGACGAGGTCGCCCTCGGCCTTCTTCCACGCAATGATCGTCCCCTCGGTCACGCTCTCCCCGAGCTGTGGCATCGTCACGACCGTCATGGTGCCCTCCTTCCAGGCATCGGCCGCTGCCGCCTCAGTACGCAGCCAGCTCGCGGGCCGCAGCCGCAATCCGCTCCCGGTCCGGCATGAAGAAGTGCTCCATCGCCGGGTGGTACGGCATCGACGGGATATCCGGCCCGCACAGCCGGCGGATCGGAGCGTCCAGGTACTCGAACGCCTCCTCCGCAATCGTCGCGGCAATCTCCGCCCCGAATCCCCCGGTCAGCGTGTCTTCGTGCACGATGAGCACCTTCCCCGTCGCCTTTGCCGCCTCGCAGATCGTCTCCCGGTCGAGGGGTTGCACCGAGAGCAGGTCAACCACCGTGCACCCCACGCCTTCCGCCGCGAGCTGCTCGGCCGCCGCCAGGGCCTCATGGAGCATCAGCCCCCAGGCGATGATCGTCACATCTTCCCCGCGCCGCGCGATCCGTGAGCGCCCGATCCGCGTCTCTGCCGGCGCGCCGTCCACCTCCTGCCGGATCAGCCGGTAGGTCCGCTTATGCTCGAGGAACAGCACCGGGTTCGGGTCCTCGATCGCCGCCTGGAGCAGCGACCGGTAATCGGCCGGGAAGCTCGGCACCACCACCTTGATGCCGGGGATGTGCCCGTAATACGCCTCGATGCTCTGGGAATGGTGCTGCCCGCCGTGCACCCCGCCGCCCCACGGCGCCCGTACCACCATCGGCAGCCACGCATCGCCGCACGTCCGGTAGCACCAGCGGGACGCCTCGCTGCACAGCTGGTCGAACCCCGCGTGGATGAAATCCGCAAACTGGATCTCGGCCACCGGCCGCATCCCGTAATGCGCCAGCCCGATGCTCACGCCGATGATCGACGACTCCGCCAGCGGCGTGTCGATGACCCGCCCCGGGAACCGCCCGGCCAGCCCGTCCGTCGCCCTGAATACCCCGCCAGCCTCCACGTCCTCGCCCAGGATGAGGACCCGGTCGTCCCGCTCCATCGCCTCGGCAAGCGTCGTCCGCACCGCCTCGAGGACCGTCATCTCCGCCATCAGTCCGCCTCCTTGAAGACGAACCCCAGCGCATCCTCAGGCGCCGGGTCGGGCTGCTGCAGGGCCCACTGCGCGGCCTCCCGCACCTCCTCCTGGACCGAGGTTTCGAGCTCCGCGAGTTCCGCCTCGGTCGCAGCGCCGTCTTCCAGCAGGCGGCCCCGCATCACCAGGATCGGGTCCTTTTTCGACCACTCCTCCAGTTCCGCCCGTGGCCGGTACCGCGTGTCGTCATCGTCGCTCGAATGGGGCCAGAGCCGGTAGCACTTCGCCTCAATCAGGTGCGGGCCGCCGCCACGCCGCGCTTGGTCGGCCGCCGCCTTCACCGTCTGGTACACGGCGACCGCGTCCATCCCGTCCACCACCGCGCCGTGCATGCCGTACCCCCGTGCCCGGTCGGCCACATGCTCCACGGCCATCTCCTTCTCGGTCCGCTCCGAGATCGCATACCCGTTGTTCTCCACGAAGAAAATCACGGGCAGCCGGTGGATTGATGCGAAATTCAGCGCCTCATGAAAGTCGCCCCGGCTCGTACTCCCCTCGCCGCACGACGCGAAGACGACCAGCTCCTCGCCCCGGAGCCGTGCACCGAGCGCGATGCCCGCCGCGTGCAGCAGCTGCGTCGCCACCACGCTCGATTGCGTCACGATCCTGCGGCTCCGGTTGCCCCAGTGGGCCGGCATCTGCCGCCCGTGACTGTTCGGGTCGTCCCGCTTGCCCAGGGCGTTCAGCATCGCCTCGCGGGCGGTCATCCCGAAGACGAGGTTCACCGCAAGGTCCCGGTAGTATGGCGCCACATAATCGACGCCGGGCCTGAGCGCCATCGCCGCTCCAACCTGGGCTGCCTCCTGCCCTGCCCCCGCAATCACGAACGCCGCAAGTCCCTGCCGCTGGAGCGTCATCATCCGCTCATCAAGCCGCCGGGCGAGCACCATATACCGGTACATCTCTATGAGCTGCTCGCGAGTCAGGGGATAGCCCGGGTGTGTCCCTCCGCCGGTTTCGGGGTTCGCCATCGAGGTCACCCGATCACCTCCTTCGCCCCGGCGTATGCCCGCCGGTGCGCAGCCATCACCACCCGCAATCCTACACCCGGGCGCAAGGCCCGCTAGACGAACCCCCGAAGCTGGATCGCCCGCGCAACCCGCTCCAGCCCGATGTCGAACGCCGCCTCCCGCGGCTGGGTGCCGTCCCTCGCAGCCCGCGTCATCAGCTCGTCGAAGGTCGCCACCATCCGCTTCTCCAGCTCCTCCAGCACCCGCTCCAGCGGCCACCGGAACTGCTGGATGTTCTGCGTCCATTCGAAGTACGACACGGTCACGCCCCCGGCATTCGCCAGGATGTCCGGCAGCACCAGCACCTTCTTCGCCCGCAGGATGGCGTCCGCCGCCGGCGTCACCGGGTGGTTCGCCGCCTCCACCACCACCCGCGCCTTCACCCGCACCGCGTTCTCCTCCGTAATCACCTCGCCGATCGCCGCCGGCACGAGGTAGTCGCAGTCGAGCTCCAGCAGCGCCTCGTTCGTAATCGGCTCCGCCGGCTCGAATCCCGCCACGCTCCCGGCCACCGCAAACCACCGGTCGAGCGCCGCGATATCGATCCCGTCCGGGTTCCAGATGCCCCCCTTCACGTCGCTCACCGCAATCACCCGGAAGCCCATCTCGCTCGCGATCCGCGCCGTCCAGCTGCCGACATTGCCGTACCCCTGGATCGCCACCCGGATATCCTGCGGCGCCACCCGCTCCATCCGGGCCAGCTCCCGCATGCAGATCGCCACGCCGCGCCCCGTCGCCTGGTCGCGCCCGTAGCTGCCCCCCAGCTCGACCGGCTTCCCCGTCACAATCCCCGGGGTATAGCCGTACCGCGCCCCGTAGGCATCCATCATCCACGCCATCGTCTGCTGGTTCGTGCCCATGTCCGGCGCAGGGATATCCCGGTTCACCCCGAGCACCATCCCGATGTGCTGGGTGTACGTCCGGGTCAGCCGGTTCAGCTCCGTTTCGCTCATATGCGTCGGGTCGCACATCACTCCGCCCTTGGCGCCCCCGAACGGCAGGTCCATCAGCGCGCACTTGTACGTCATCAGCATCGCCAGCGCCCGCACCTCGTCCAGGTCGGCCTTCGGGTGAAACCGCACGCCCCCCTTGTACGGCCCGCGTGCGCCGTTGTGCTGCACCCGGTACCCTTCGAAAATCCGCAGCGTCCGGTCGTCCATCCGCACCGGAACCTGCGCCCGAACCTCCCGCCACGACGTCCGCAGCAGGTCCACCACCTCTGGCGGCGTCCGCAGCCGGTCGGCCGCCGCAATCACGCTCTGCAGCACCGATTCCGTCGGCGAAACATGCCGCGGTTCGCTCGTCGTCGTCATACCTGCGCCTCCCAGGGTCAGGGTCGCGCGAAGCCTACACCCCGGCTCGCGTTCCCGCTGTCACCACGCCAAACTTGTCGGCTATGGGCCACGTCTTCATTACCCGGGCAATCCCCGGCAACGCCGTCGCGCAGCTCGAAGCCGCCGGCCACACCGTCGAAGTCTGGCCGGGCGAACTCCCGCCCCCTCCGGAAGCGCTCGCGGCAGCCCTGGTCCGCAGCGACGCCGTCATGACCATGGTCGTCGACCGCATCACCCCCGCCATGCTTGCCGCGGCGCCCCGCCTCCGCATCGTCGCCAACATGGCCGTCGGCTACGACAACATCGACCCCGCCGCCGCGGCCGAAGCCGGCGTGTGGGTCACGAACACCCCCGGCGTCCTCGCCGAGACGACCGCCGACCTCGCCTTCGCCCTCCTCCTCGCCGCCGCCCGCCGCGTCGTCGAAGCCGACCGCGACACCCGCGCCGGCGGCTGGAAGACCTGGTCGCCCACGGCATTCCTCGGCACCGACCTCTTCGGCGCCACCCTCGGCATTGTCGGGCTCGGCGAAATCGGCGAGGCCGTCGCCCGCCGCGCCCGCGGCTTCCGCATGCGCATCCTCTACCACTCCCGCACCCGCAAGCCCGCCCTCGAAGCTGACTTGGGCCTTGAATTTCGCGACCTCCACAGCCTCCTGGCCGATTCCGATTTCGTCTCGCTCCACACGCCGCTCACGCCCCAGACCCGGCACCTCCTCGGCCCCGCGGCCTTCGCCGCGATGAAGCCCGGCGCCATCCTCGTCAACACCGCGCGCGGCGGCATCGTCGACCAGGACGCCCTCGTCGAAGCCCTCCGCAGCGGCAGCCTCGGTGGCGCCGCCCTCGATGTCACCGACCCCGAACCCCTCCCCCTCAGCCACCCCCTCTACAGCTTCCCGAACGTCATCATCACGCCGCACATCGGCAGCGCCAGCCGCGCCACGCGGGCACGCATGGCAGAGATGGCTGCGGCCAACATCCTCGCGGTCCTTGCCGGCAGCGAACCGCCCAACCCCGTCAACCGCCCGCCGCACCCGCGGTCGCAACTTGACACATAACCCTGTACGAACGAAAAAAGAGCCTTACATAGCGTGCACATTCGCGGCCGCTCCTCCCAGCTTCCCCGGGGTGCCCCTTGAGCAAATCCTCCAAAGCGCCAGGCAACCTCTGGCTCGCCGAAGAACTCTGGAAACTCGATGCCATCGAATTCGGCGATTTCACCCTCGGGCGCACCGCCGTCCATTCCCCCATCTACATCAACCTCCGCCGGCTCATCTCCAATCCGAAGGCACTCAACCGCTGCGCGCGCATCATCAAAGAGGAGCTCGAAGCCCTCATGTCGATGCGCAACCCCCACGTCCATCCCTTCACCCTCGTCGCCGGCGTCCCCTTCGGCGGCCTCCACGTTGCCACCGCCTTCTCCCTCCTCGCCAACGTCCCCATGATCTACATCCACCCGCCCCAGACCGATAAGGCCGACGTCATCGAGGGAATCTACGTCCGCGGCCAGAGCTGCCTCATCATCGACGACCTCATCACCGGCGGCGGCTCCATCCTCCAGACCGCTGCGACCCTTGAATCTGCCGGCCTCGTCGTCCGCGACGCCGTCACCCTCATCGACCGCCAGGAAGGGGGCCGCCAGGCGCTCAAGGCCGCCGGCATCAACCTCATCTCCATCCTCACGCTCGAGCAGATCGCCAACTACCTCATGTCGGCCGGTCACATCACCGAAGACCAGTACCGCGCCACCATGGACTACCTCGCCTCCCGCAACGGCGGCTGACCCCGGCAGGCGCCCGCCCTCACCCGAGCCTTCCCCCGGTAAAGGCCCGTCACCTTTTGCCTTCCCCGGGCCATACGTACAGTGAATCCCGCTGTGCGCGAATCCGGGGAACGCGACCATGACCACCCGGCCGGCCATGCCGATGACGCTGAACTGGCAGCCCGTGCTGCCCGGCGTGACCCTGCCGCCTGGGAGTCCCTCTTCGAGCGCCACTACCGCTCCATCTACACCTACCTCCGCTTCCGCCTCGCCAACCCCCACGAAGCCGAAGACCTCGCCGCGCAGGTCTTCGAAACCGCCTATGCCCGCGCCGAAACCTTCGACTACCGCGGCGTCCCCATCCAGGCCTGGCTCCTCGCCATCGCCCGCAACCTCGCACGCGACGTCATCAAGAAACGCATCCGCCGGGGCCCATCCGACGACCTCGAGGCAGCCGACCTCACCGGCCAGCTCGCCGAAGCCGACCCTGCGCCCGCCGTCCACCTCCGCAGCGACCTCGCCCGCGCCCTCGCCGAACTCACCGAAGACCAGCGCGAGGTGGTCCGGCTCCGCTTTATTCTCGATAAGTCCGTCGCCGAAACGGCCATCCTCATGGAGCGCTCCGAAGACGCGGTCAAGAACCTCCAGCGGCGCGCCCTCGCTGCCCTCCAGCGCGCCCTCGGCGGCGAACACTACCTCAGCGGAGGCGGTGCATCGTGACGCCTGACCGCCTCGACGACCTCCTCCAGCGCGCCCTCGAAACCGGCGTCATCCCGCCCGAAGCCGACCCTGCCGAGCGCGCAGAGCTCGAAGCCCTCCTCGCTGCCCGGGGCGAACTCCGCGCCGTCCGCGAGGCCGTCGCCCGCGAGGCCGATGCCGCTATGCCCGCCGCCCGAGCCCGCTTCCAGCGCCACCTCGCCGCGCAGCGCCCGGCCCCGGTCGAGGTGCGGACCGTCGCTGCGCGCCCGTCGTTCGTCGCCCGGCTGTTCGGCGGCCGACGCCTCCAGTTCGCCGGGTCGCTGGCCGCGCTGCTCTTTGTCGCCCTTGTTGCCCTCCTCGCGACCCGTCCCTTCCAGGGCGCCCAGGAAGTCCAGGCCCTCGGCGTCGATGACTACGTCCAGCTCTCCGGCGTCGTCACCGAATCGGCGCCCGACCGCGTCGTCATCTCCAGCCCCGACCTCGGCCCGGTCACTGTCGCAGCCTCAGGCGCCGCCTTCCTCGATGCCGCCGGCGTCGCCCAGCAGACGCCGCCCGCGCCCGGCGCCGCAGTCATCGTGACCGGCATCGTCCGCGACGCCCGCAAGGGCCGCATCGCCGTCGACGGCCAGGCGCTCGCCGTCGCTGCCGCCGCCCTCCCCAACGGCGACGGCCGCCCCGCCGACCGGCTCCGGGCGCTCCCCCAGGTCCCCGAGGGCACCCTCGCCCTCGTCGCCATAGGCCGCGACGGCCGCGACGGCCGCGCCATCGTCATCCTGCCTGACGGCCGCCGCGCCCTCGTTGATGTCGATGCCGGCTCCCTCGGCCAGGTCGTCGCCGCGACCGGCTCCCCGCTCGGCACCCGCGTCCGCATCGCCGACCGCAACGGCGGGCCCTTCATGCTCGAACGGCTTCCCGGCGGCGACGGCCCGGACCATGACGGGAAGAACGGCGGCCACCCCGGCCTCACCCGGCTCACCGGGACCATCCGCTCGACCACTCCCGATGGCTTCACCCTCGAAACCGCCCGCGGCCCCGTCGCCGTCCGCCTTCGGCCCGGCTTCCGCATCCTCCCGGGCGAAACCGGCCTCTCCGTGGCCGAGATCCGCGCCGGGACGAACCTCGATGGCTACAGCGCGGCCGTTGCCGGCGGCCTCGATCCCCGCACCGGCACCTTCATCGCCGCGGTCGTCGTCCTCGGACCGCGCCCCTGAGCCCTCCATCCGCTTGAGCGTCCCTCGCCGGTAGCGCACCCTGAGGGCATCACACCCCGCAGGCAGAGCGATTCCGCATGACCACTCCCTCCGCCCCGTCCCGCTGGCTCATCACCGGCGGCACCGGCTTCCTCGGCTCCCACGTCGCACGCCGCCTCCTCGATGACGGCATCCACCCGGTCCTCTTCGATATCGCCCCGCTCCCGCCCGATGACGCCGACATCGCCGACCGCGTCACCTTCATCCGGGGCGACGTCCAGGACCGCGAGGCGATCCGCCGCGCCCTCGAGGGCGTCGATGTCGTCATCCACGCGGCCGCCGCCCTCCCCATCCAGGTCTCGAAGCGGAAGATCTATGCCACCAACGTCCGCGGCACCCGCTACGTCCTCCACGAGGCGCTGAAGGCCGGTATCCGCCGCGTCGTCTTCATCTCCTCTACCGCCGTCTACGGCGTCCCCAAAATCCACCCGATCGACGAAACCTCGCCCCTCCATCCCCTCGGCCACTACGGCGCGTCCAAGGTCATCGGCGAGCAGCTCTGCCGCGACTACCAGGCACGCGGCCTTGAAGTGAACATCATCCGCCCGAAAACCTTCCTCGGCACCGGCCGGCTCGGCGTCTTCGAAATCCTCTTCGAATGGATCGCCGAGGGCCGCCGCATCCCCCTCCTCGGCAACGGCAGGAACCACTACCAGCTCCTCGAAGTCACCGACCTCGTCGACGCCATCGTCCGCGCCGCGACTCTCCCTCACGTCGTCAACGAAACGATGAACCTCGGCGCCGACCGCTTCCAGACGCTCAACGAAGACATGCAGGCGCTCTTCGACCACGCCGGCTCGGGCTCCCGCCTCTGGCACCTCCCCGCCCGCCCCGGCGAGTTCGCCCTCCGCGTCCTCGAACTGCTCCGGCTCTCGCCGCTCGCGGCATGGCACTACGGCACCATGTGGCGCGACTCTTACGTCGAAGTCGACAAAGCGAAGCGCCTCCTCGGCTGGCAGCCGAAGTACTCCAACGCCGAAGCGCTCATCCGCGCCTGGGACTGGTACATCGAGAATCGCGGCCGCTACGACACCGGCGTCACCCACCGCGTCGCCTGGCAGAAGGGCGCCCTCGCCATCCTCCGCCGCATCAGCTGACCCGCCCGCGGCGTCGGCCTACGGCAGCTTCAACTGCTGCCCCACCGCCAGCCGCGTGCAGTCGTCTTCGGTCAGGTTGTTCACCCGCAGCAGGTCGGCGAGCGCCACCCCGTTCGCCTGCGCGATCGAAACGCAGGTATCGCCCTCAGCCACTGTGTACGTCCGCCCGCCGGCGCCAGGCGTCGCCGTGCCCGCGCCCGGGGTCCGCGTCACCGCCGGCGTGCCGGTGCGCGGGGTACCCGGCGTTCCCGGGGGCTGCGTGCCGGGCTGCTGAGTCGGCGGTGTCGGCGTCCCGCTCGCGGCCTGCGCCGTCTGCGTGCGGTTGAGCGCATCCCGTGTGGCCACTGCGTCCGCCGGGGAGATCGTCCCCCCGCCGCCGTCGCCGACCACCTGCTGAATCACGAATGCAATCACCACCACCACAATCGCCAGCGCGAACAGCCCGATCGTCGCCACCGGCATGCTGATGCCCCCCGGCCGCGGCCGCGGTCCCAGCGTCCCCGGCGAGGGCCGCCGCGGCTGGCGGGGTGAACCCGCTGCCGGCTGTCCGAACGGTCGCCGGCTCGCTCCCTGCCGCCCGGCTGGACCCGGAACCGTCGCTGCCGGGGGCGGCGGCGCCGGCGCAGCCGGGGCCTGCCTCCCCGGGATTCCCTCACCCAGGTACACCGGGCAGGTCACATGGTTCGCCCCCAGGCAGTAGCTCTCCTGGTGGGGCAGCGCAATCCGCGTCGGGGTCTCGAGCCGGTAGCAGCGGTGCGCCTCGGTCGCGTAGGTCGCGTGCGAATCGGCGTCATCCGCCAGCCCAAGATACGGGCATACCTGCGAATACTCTTCCTGCGTCACGCCCTCTCCTGTCCCCGGGGGCTATCCCACCACCGCGGCCCATCCTACCAGCATTCCGCAATACGGGAACCGCCCCCGCAGCGCGCCGGCCGTTCCGCCCGGGCCGGTGGTTTGGGGGTGGGGGCGCCCCTTGCGGAGCGCCCCCGTGCGACGGGGAGGACAATGTCGCCAGGCGTCCTTTGGTCAGGAGGCCGCCTGCCTCATATGACGGCTGCGCTCGCACCTTCCCCCAGAGACCGTTCCCGGACGGTTCGGTAGCCAGTTGGGTGCGCCTGTCATACCATCAATGAAGGCGAAACCGGCCGGGCTCCCCGCCCCGTCACCGCATCGCCCGCACGCGCGCCGCGGGTTGACAGCACCTCGTGCTATGCTACCCTTCTCCCTTGGCGCTTATTGACTGGCGAACCTTCTGAGTTTGCACAGGTCGTAAAGCTGCGTGCTTGAAGACGGCTCTGCGCATGGGGAACCAGCGCGGGGCGCTGTTCACGAACAGGCTTTCCGGCCTGTTTTCGTGCCCAAAACTCCAGGTGGCCCTCCCGGCCCCGTCCCTGGTGCCCTCGCGGGCGCCGCCAAACGCTGAATTGCAGGGGAAGCAGGAATGCCGACCATCAACCAGCTCGTTCGCAAAGGACGAACCAAGAAGACGAAGAAGTCGGGCGCGCCTGCCCTGCTCTTCAGCTTCAACTCCAACACCGGCAAGCTGACCAAATCGGCCCGGCGCGGCAACCCGCAGAAGCGCGGCGTCTGCACCCAGGTCCGCACCCAGACGCCGAAAAAGCCGAACTCCGCCCTCCGCAAGGTCGCCCGCGTGCGGCTCGTCAACGGCATCGAAGTCACGGCCTACATCCCCGGCGAAGGGCACAACCTCCAGGAGCACTCCGTCGTCCTCGTCCGCGGCGGCCGCGTCAAAGACCTGCCGGGCGTCCGCTACCACATCGTCCGCGGCGCCCTCGATGCCGCCGGGGTCAACAACCGCAAGCAGGGCCGGTCCAAGTACGGCACCCGCAAGAACGCCCAGCCCGCCGCCGGCCGCAAGCGCTAACCAGCCAAGGAAGTATCCCGGAGTCCACCCATGGCCCGACGCACCAAGCCTGAGAAACGCCCCATCCCGCCCGACCCCCGCTACGGCAACGTCCACCTGCAGATCTTCATCAATAAGCTCATGCGGCGTGGCAAGAAGAGCGTCGCCGAGAAGGTCGTCTACGGCGCGCTCGAGCGGATCCAGAACCAGACCGGCCGCGACCCGCTCGACGTCTTCCAGCAGGCCATCCGCCAGGCCACGCCGGTCCTCGAAGTCAAGCCCCGCCGGGTCGGCGGCGCCACCTACCAGGTGCCCGTCGAAATCCGGCCCGACCGCCGCATCGCCCTCGCCATGCGCTGGATCCTCAACGCCGCCCGCAATCGCAACGGCCGCTCCATGAGCGAAAAGCTCGCCGCCGAGCTCCTCGATGCTGCCAACGGCACGGGCGCCGCGATCAAACGCCGCGACGATACTCACCGGATGGCGGAGGCCAACCGCGCCTTCGTCCACTACCGCTGGTAAGTCAGGAGTCCCATGCCCCGCAACGCCGACCTCGATCGCATCCGGAATATCGGCATCATCGCCCACATCGACGCGGGCAAAACCACCGTGTCCGAGCGCATCCTCTTCTATACCGGCAAAACCTACAAGCTCGGCGAAGTCCATGAAGGCGCCGCCACCATGGACTGGATGGAACAGGAGCGCGAACGCGGTATCACCATCACCGCCGCTGCCACCACCTGCGAGTGGCGCGACCACCAGATCAACCTCATCGATACCCCCGGCCACGTCGACTTCACCGCCGAGGTCGAGCGCTCCCTCCGCGTCCTCGACGGCGGCGTCGTCATCTTCGATGCCGTCGCCGGCGTCGAACCCCAGTCCGAAACCGTGTGGCGCCAGGCCGACCGCTATGGCGTCCCTCGGATCGCCTTCGTCAACAAGATGGACCGCGTCGGCGCCGACTTCTGGCGGACCGTCGAAATGATGAAGGACCGCCTCGGCGCCAACCCCGTCCCCATCCAGATCCCGGTCGGCGCCGAATCTGATTTCGACGGCTGCATCGACCTCATCGAAATGTGCTGGTGGTGGTTCGGCGGCGAAAAAGGCGATAAGCCCGAGCGCCGCGAAATCCCGGCGCACCTCCGCGAAGCCGCCGAACAGGCCCGCGAGCAGCTCATCGAAGGCATCGGCAACGTCGACGACCAGATCGCCATCGCCTACCTCGAAGGCCACGAGATCGGCGTCCACGAACTGAAGACGGCCATCCGCCGCGCCACCCTCCACAGCCTCGCCCAGCCCGTCCTCTGCGGCTCCGCGCTCAAGAACAAGGGCGTCCAGCTCATGCTCGACGCCGTCGTCGACTACCTCCCCAGCCCGCTCGATATCCCGCCGGTCAAGGGCGTCGACCCCAAGAACGGCGGCGAAGTCGTCCGGCACGCCGCCGACGACGAGCCGCTCGCCGCGATCGCGTTCAAAATCGTGTCCGACCCCTACGTCGGCCGCCTCGCCTACATCCGCGTTTACTCCGGCGTCCTCAAGGCCGGCGAGACGGTGCTCAACTCCACCAAGCAGGAGCGCGAGCGCATCGGCCGCCTCCTCCAGATGCACGCCAACCAGCGCGAAGAGATCACCGAGATGGGTGCGGGCGGCATCTGCGCGGCCGTCGGCCTCAAGCAGACCTTCACCGGCGACACCCTCTGCGCGCCCGATGCCCCCATCATCCTCGAGAGCATCCAGTTCCCCGAGCCCGTCATCCGCGTCGCCCTCGAACCGAAGAGCAAGGAAGACCAGGACAAGCTCGCCACCGCCCTCTCGAAGATGGCCGAGGAAGACCCCACCTTCCACTGGACCTTCGATGAGGAGGCCGGCCAGACCATCATCTCCGGCATGGGCGAGCTCCACCTCGAAGTCATCGTCGACCGCATGAAGCGCGAGCACAAAGTCGAGGCGAACGTCGGCCGGCCCCAGGTCTCCTACCGCGAGGCCATCACCCGCCCGGCGAAGGCCGAAGGCCGCTTCGTCCGCCAGTCCGGCGGCCGCGGCCAGTACGGCGTCGTCGTCCTCGAGGTCGAGCCGCTCGAGCGCGGCCAGGGCTTCGTCTTCGAAAACCGGATCGTCGGCGGCGCCGTCCCGAAGGAATACATCCCCGCCGTCCAGCAGGGCGTGAAGGAAGCGCTCCAGGGCGGCGTCGTGGCCGGCTACCCCGTCCTCGATATTAAGGTCGCCCTCGTCGACGGCTCCTACCACCCCGTCGACTCCTCGGAAATGGCCTTCAAGAACGCCGGCTCCATCGGCGTCAAAGAGGCCATCAAGAAGGCCGGCCCGATCCTCCTCGAACCGATTATGAAGGTCGAGGTCCGCTGCCCCGAGGAGTACTTCGGCGCTGTCGTCGGCGACATCAACAGCCGCCGCGGCATGATCCTCGGCACCGAATCGATGGGCAAAACGCAGATTGTGCACGCCATGGTCCCGCTCGCCGAGACCTTTGGCTACTCCACCGAACTCCGCTCCATCACCCAGGGGCGCGCCAGCTACAGCATGGAGTTCGACCACTACGAAGAGGTCCCCAAGAACATCGCGGCCACGCTCGTCAAGCAGGCTGTCGGCTAACCATCAACCACCGCCCACCCGGGCAAGCAGGAAAGGATAGATACCATGGCGAAGGCGAAATTTGAGAGGACGAAACCGCACGTCAACGTTGGGACGATCGGGCACGTTGACCACGGGAAGACGACGTTGACGGCGGCGATTACGAAGGTGCTTGCCCTGAAGGGGGAGGCGGAGTTCCGGCCGTTCGATTCGATTGACAACGCGCCGGAGGAGCGTG
>Ga0308415_1000497_pt1 | contig 17197 bp, 14 predicted proteins | sample HotsprSampleOS55_FD_203465 | JGI IMG/M metagenome (GOLD analysis project Ga0308415, IMG submission 203465) | Hot spring phototrophic mat microbial communities from Octopus Spring, Yellowstone National Park, Wyoming, United States - 20090730_OS55 ... | reverse complement strand
GGTTCCATCTCTGCGATCTGGCGGCGCTGGACGTGTCTGATATCCGGAGCATCTACGGTGATCTGGGCGACGTCGACCTGGTCCTCGCGTCCCCCCCGTGCACGGACCATAGCTTGGCGCGCGGCGCCGCGCTGCCGTCTCTGGCGGGTCTGGATCTCCCGTGGTGCGTGTTGGAGTTTGCCCGCATATTTTGGCCGCGCTGGATTGTCATCGAAAATGTCGTCCAGATGCGCCGGTGGCATGGTTTCCGGTCGTTCCTGCATGCCCTGATGCATCTGGGTTACTGTGTGCGTGCTCAGATTCTGGACGCGGCCGATTTTGGTGTTCCTCAGCGTCGCCGGCGGCTCTACATCGTCTGCGACCGCGAGGCGGAGCCGCCCGAGATCGCGCCGCGCACGCCGCATATGCCGGTCGGTGATGTTATCGATCTGGACGGGTATGCGTACACGCCGCTCCGCACGCCGCGTCGCGCCCGTGCGACGATCGAGCGCGTCGAGCGTGCGCTTCGCGTGTTGGGACGCGATGCGACGTTTTTGTCCGTCTACTATGGCTCGGGCCCGCAGTGGCAGACGCTGGACGTTCCCCTGCGGACGGTCACGACGTCCGGGCATTTCGCGCTCGTGCGACCGGATCGGTGCGGCGGTCACGAGATGCGCATGCTCCAGGTCGATGAGTTGCGACGTGCGATGGGGTTTCCCGCGTCGTTTGGTTTCGGCGGCTGCAACCGTACTGAAACGATGCGCTTGCTCGGGAATGCGGTTTGCCCGCCGGTCATGCAGGCGATTGTCGAGACGCTGATAGGCGCGTAACGGCGCTGCGGGCGGGTACGCCCTGCGGTGCGCGCGCCACCGCACGCGCCAGCGGACGGCGCGCGCGCGCGGTACGGCTGTCGGGATGATGAGGCATGGCGCCGTCCGCGAGGGCGCTAGCCCGAGCGGCGGCGCGGTTGACGGCGCGCCGGACGGCGCATCCTCGGGCGCGCGTGGCGCGCGATGTTGGTGGTGTGTAACGATTCTTGTTAATTTATACGCGATTTGCCCCAGCGTCCTGAAGCCTTTTGTCGTTGTGACACTATGGGAGGGTGTATGGTGACGGTTATCTCATACGGTGGTGGCGTCCAGAGCACGGCGTTGGCCGTGCTCGCGATGCGTGAGCGTTGGGCGATTGATGAGATCGTCCATGTCGATCTGGTCGATGCGGAGTCTCCCCGCACGAGAGAGTACGTTGACTATTTCCGTCGCTGGTTGCGGGATGGGTATGGGCGAGATATTACGGTTATCGAGCGCAACATGTACCAGGACATGCTCGACAATCCGGGTTTCACGCCAGTTCCGTGGCGCATTGCCGATGGATCCGCTATGTTGTCCAGGCAATGCACCCGGCAATACAAGGTGCAGCCGTTGCAACGCTATCTGTATGACCGATACCCGGGTGAGCGTATTGGTCTGATGCTGGGTATCTCTGTCGATGAATACCATCGCATGCGCGATTCGTCTGCTGCGCGCATTGAGCATGTTTATCCGCTGGTCGATCGTCGGTTGACCAGGTGGCAGTGTCGGGACATTATTGAGCGCGCGGGTCTGGCGGCGCCGTCCAAGTCATCCTGCTGGTTTTGCCCCTACCGCTCCTCTGCGAGCCAGTGGGCGCTGGTCCGGCGCTACCCGTATCTCCGTGCGATGGCGCGTGCGCTCGAGGATCGCATTAACACGGAGCGGCGTCGGCGCGGTCGGGATGAGATAGTCGTGTTGAGGGCGGATACAGAGGTTGAGCAGGGCGATTTCTGCGAGGCGGGATTTTGCGATGTGTGACGTGTGATGCCGTATGCCCGATGCGCCCTGCCCGTCCTATCTCCACCGTCTCGCGCGCGCCCTGATGCCCCGTGAGCGCCTCGCCCTCTGTGGCGTCGCCCTCCGCTACGGCGCGTCGGGCGTTGTGGTGCGTCGGCTCCCCGACGGGCGCGCGTGTTACTCTGGGTTGTACCGCTGCGGCGATTTCTGGCGCTGTCCGTCATGCCGGGTGACCCTTGGTGTCCGGCGTGCGCGCCAGATCGAAACTGCCCTGCGCCAACACGTTGACGGTGGCGGCTCGGCGCTCCTGGCGACGTACACGGTGCTGCACACGCGCGATGAGTCGCTCCCGGTCGTGCTCTCCCGGCTCGCCGATACGTGGCGGCGGTATGCCAAACATGCCTGGCGTGATGTGCTGGGCGCGCACTACGTCGGCAACGTCCGTGCGCTCGAGGTGACGTATGGCGTCAACGGCTGGCATCCCCACTACCACGCGCTGATATACGTCTCCGCTGGACTCCCCTATCTCACCCCGGTCGCCATCGCACTGTCTGAGCGCTGGTCGCGGGTCGCCGGCGCGGAGTGGCGTGCTGACGTGCGCCAGGTCGCGCGGGATGGCGTCGCGGCCGTTGCGCGCTATCTGACGACCGACGGCATCTCCGGTGCGTCGTATGAGGTCGCCAGTCCGTCCTCCAAAATCCCTGCCGGTCGCTCGTATGCGCAACTGCTCTGGGACTATGCCCGTTATCGGTCATCTGTGGATGCGGCGTTGGTGTTTGAATACGCCGCTGCGTTGTACGGCGTGCATCACTTGACGATCTCCCCCCGCTTGCGCAAGCTGTATGATTTCACCGATCCCGCGTCGGGCTGGTCGCAGATCGCGGATGAGGACGTAATCGCGCTGCTCAACTCCGACGATTGGTTGTCAATCCTTAACTCTGGCGAAGATCGAAATCTGCTTGACGATTTCGCGCAGTTGTGCTAATATCGGCGCTATGGAGTATGAGCGCGCTGTGTTGCAACTGCTCGTGTATGGCGTGACGTTGCTCATGTTGTACGCGGTAGACAGGTGGTATCGTGGCTGAGTCGCTTGCTGTCATCCTCGCGGTCGTGGTCATTGTTGTGGTTGTGCTGCGGGTGATGCTAGGCGTGGTGCGGCTATGGTAGAGGCGTCGGATATCCTGTATCCGGCTGCGATTGCGGTTGTGACGTACGTTGTCGCTCGCCTGGTTTCGCTGTTTGTGTAGGAGGTTTTTCGGATGGAGTTCAATAGTCAGCCCCAGTTCAACGCTCCCAATATGACCGACATTCTCAACGCGGCTACGTCGATTTTCAACCCGTTCGTGTCTGTGATTGCGCTGGCGATCGGCGTGACGCTCGGCGCGCGTATGCTCGGTCGTATCGTTCGCTTGTTCTAGTCGTGTTTCGGGTCGCCGTGGCGCGGTCGCGGCCGCGCTCGGCGCTGCTCGTGCTGTGATGATGACACGCTCGCGTCGCATGCGCTGCTCCGTGCCCATGTCATGCGCGCGTGCGGTGTTTGTATTCACGATTCTCTGTGTCTTGCTGGGTGACGCTGTTTTGGCGTCTGCCCAGACTCCCTCCCCGACTCCCTCCCCGACTCCGACTCCGGCGCCTGACGCTGGTGGGTGCGGTACGCCGGCGCCCGGTCGCTACTGGCACTATATGGGCGTCTGGGAGTTCAGCGGATTCGGCGCGTATGAGCAGCGGGTGTACTCGTACGACTATGGTGTCGCGCCTGCGTTTACGACGCTCTGCTATTACCTCGACCGCTGGACTGGGTCGTGGTCTCCGTACGACTACAACGGCCAGGCGACGGCTGGTCCCTGGCGTGACGCTGTGGGTAATCACTGGATGCCGGGCGTCTATGGGCTGTTCTACGTCGGACGTTCTGCCCCTGCCCCGCTGGTGCTCGAGGTCAGAACGGGCTGGTACTATGTCCCGGGCTCTGCTAGCGGCGCGCTGCATATCTGGGTGCATGCCGAGGGCTCTCCGACTGTGACGCCCTCCCCCTCCCTCTCCCCCTCTCCCTCGCCGACCGCGTCGCCGTCGCCGACCGCGACGCTAGGTCCGTCGGTCGATTGCACCGACTGGGAGGATGTAACTGACGATGCGCCTGTCATATTTCGCCCGCTCCGCGCGGGATTGTACTGGATGGAGGTTGCGTCAGGCTCGTTGTGGTGGTCCGGCGAGTACCACGGGCCGGGTATTTACCCGTATGTGTTCGACGGCTGGGGCGTTGTGCGGGTATCTGGCTCCGGCCGTGTGCGATTTTGTGAGTCGGATCCGCTGCCCGCCTCGACGGTGACCGCGACGCGCACGCCGACGCGCACGCCGACGCGCACGCGCACGCCGACGCCGACGCCGGACACCCGCACGCCGACGCTCACCCGCACGCCGACGCGCACGCGCACGCCGACCATCACGCGCACGCCCTCGCTCACGCGCACCCCGACGCTCACGCGCACGCCCTCGCCGACGTGGACCGCGCTCCCCACCGCGACGCGCGATCCGTACCAGCCGCCGTCGGCCGTGCCGCGCTATACGCTCGTGCCGATTACGCCGCCGCCGGACGGTAGCGATATGTCCTGGGACGGCTCGCTCGTCGGTGATCTGATGGACGGTTTGGAGGCGTTGCGGCGCGCCGTCGCTCCCCCCGCTGCGCGCATCTGCGATTTGCCCGCGCCGGTCCTGGCGGACGCGCCGGAGCTGCACGGGATGAGGGATGCGTTCCCGGATTTCGTATTGGGTCTGTGTAACTTCTTTTCTATTGCCTCGCCGGTCCTCGGTTTCGTCCGGCTGCCGGTCACGTTGGTGGTCGTCGGGTTCGCGTTCTGGACCGCGTGGCGGGTGTTCAGGTCGCTGAGTTAGGAGGTGCGCCGTGGATTGGCTTGAGGATTTCTTTAGCAAGATTGTCGGGTGGTTCGACCAAATCTCGGCTTCCATCCATAACGCTATTATTGGTTGGATTAATGGGTTGATTGACATCTGGAATGGCTGGATGGACTCCCTGCTCCATCCAGCCCAGGCGATGCCGTCGAACCCGGCCCTGCGCTGGATAGTGGATTGGCTCGGCGGTATCGCGGATTACACTAGGCTGATGTACATGCTGGTCGACTATGTTGCGTATGCCTGGATTGTGCAACAAGCGCTCACTGCGCAGATCGGCATTGTCGTCGTTGGTCTGGGGTTTCGCGCGTGGTTGGTCATTCGCCGTGTTGTATTGGTGAGCTGATGCAGTACGTCATTGCGACGCTCTACGTGTTGCTCTGGTTCTCGCTCGCGGCGCTGGCGACGCTCGTGCTGCCGCTGTGGGCGCTCCCGGCGGCGCTCGTGCAGCTCGCGGTGGCGTACGTCATGCTGCGCTCGTGGTTGACCGCCGCCGTTGGCGGCGATGACTAGGCGCGGAACGGTGTTGCGGGCGTGTACGGCCGTCGGTGCGCGCGCCACCATACGCGCCAGCGGACGGCGCGCGCGGTACGGGTATCGGGATGATGAGGCATGGCGCCGTCCGTGAGCGTGAGCGAGCGGCGGCGCGGTTAACGGCGCGCAGTTGCGCGTCCTTGGGCGCGCGTGGCGCGCAGTTGGTGGAGCAATGCAGGAGATCAGTATCGCGCTGGCAATCTGTGCGGTCGGTGCTGCGGTCTGGTACATGCGGCGACGTGACGCTGGCGCCGGGCGCGTGCGCGGCTGGCTGCTCGTGTACGACGATCTGGGCGGCTGGCGCGTGTTGCCCGCGGCCTACGGCGACTCCGGCGTTGTCGCCGACGGCGTGACCTATCCCGCGTCGCTGCCGGTTGTGCGTGTGGACCGCACGCTGGTCTGGATCGCTCGCTGCGACGCTGCCGCGCTGATTGAGCACCAAGCCCTCGAGCGTGCACGGGAGTCTGCTGCGTTGGCGTCGCTCTGGCGCGGCGGCGGCCAGTGGCTCGACCTGCTGCGTGTGGTGGGCGTCGTGTTGCCGGCCGTGTTTGCGTATTTCACGTGGGCGCAGGTTTCGGCGCTCCAGTCGTTGGTGGCGCAGATCCTAGCGCTCGTAGGTGAGAGGTGAGTGTGAGGAGTGTGCGTGACTGGCGTGTAATGCTGGTGCCGTGGGCGGACCGCCGGCTGTGGTTCATCCAGGCGCGGCGCGGCCGGCGTGTGGTGTGGGGTGTTGTGTATGACGCGTCCGATCCCGACTCGGTCCAACTAGCGCGCCGGGCGATTGCGACGCTCCGGGCGGCCGGCGCCGACTGCTCGGCGTTGCCGTCGCCGTTGCCCGGCGTTGGCCAGGAACCGTGATGCCTGCCTGCGGCTGGTGGCCAGGAACCGTGATGCCTGCCTGCGGCTGGTGGCCAGGAACCGTGATGCCTGCCTGCGGCTGGTGGCCAGGAACCGTGATGCCCCGGCGCGTAGGGGGTACGGCTGGCGTGCTGGTACAGGTGTGTCAGGGTTCCTGCGCGCCGGCGCCCCCCGTCGGACTGGTACGACAGGACGGGTGACGGTACGGGCGAACAAATGTTCTGCCCGCGCGCGCATTGTTCTCCGGAAAACCGCACCCGAAGGGCCAGCGCGCGGCATAGCGCCGTCAAGACCGCCGAAGGCGCTTGCGAGCGAAGCGAGGTCTTGACGGCGCGTCGATGCCGCGCGCTACAATCACATGCGGTTTTCCGGCGCAATGCGCCGCAAAAATCGTAAACTCCCCGGACGGCCTATCTCGCCGGTACGGGCGAACTGGCTCCAAACGCGCGAACCGAGTCGCGCGCAGCGCGAGGGTGAGCGCGTTTGGAGGGTTGAAGTCTAGAGAAGCGCCACGAATTAAAGGATGGTGCATGCGCTCCGAACGTGACTATGTGCGCCAACCGTCGCTGAATGACGACGACATGATGTTTTTGGACGCCCGGGCCACGCTGGCCGCGGCGCTCGCGCGCGCTGTCGTCGGGTATTCGGATTCTCGCGTCCGGGCGCTCGCGTGGCTCGCGGTCGCAACGCCGCGACTCTACGATCGGGTTGCGCCCATCGTCGAGAGTGCCGCGATCCGGCAATCTCCCGGCGCGTCGCGCACGCTCCGCGATGCGCTCCGTGCGCTCTCGCTCGAGGAGTATGTGAGGCGTCGTGATGATCGCCGATCGGACCGCTGATCCCCCTCTCCGATTGCTCCCGTTTGAGCGCTACGCGCCCGGCGCGTTCGTCGGCGTGTTCGGCGCGTTGCGCTCCGGCAAAACGCTGATGGCGTGCAGACTGGGCATAGTGCTTGCTGCCCGTCTGGGTCTCGATCTGGTGAGCAATATCCCCGTGCGCGGCGCGCGCCGGATTGCGACGCTGGACGATTTGGCGGCGCTCCGTGGTGTGGTCCTGGTCTGGGACGAGGTCCAGGTATCCCTGGACTCTCGTGAGTGGTCGTCCGAGGCGGCGCGGTCGCTGACCCGCGACATGATCCTGTGGGGCAAGCGCGGCGTCATCTGCGTCTACACGAGCCCCAGTTTTGCGACGGTCGACGTGCGGCTGCGCCGGTTGACGCAGTATGTGTACGTGACGTCCGGTCGGTTTCGGCGCGCCGGCGTGGATTACGCCGTTTACCGGTGGCATGAGCACCCGTATGCCGATGACGCGCTCGTAGAGCGCTATCGGTTCGCGCTGCGGTTGTCTGACTGGTACGGCGTCTACGACACGCTCTACGGCGCGTCTGCCGGTGACAGCCTTGCGATTCTCCCTTCCCCCTCCCCTGCGCCCGCTCCTGTGCGGCGGCGCGCTTGACATGGCGCGTCTATCTTGCTATACTGGCGCTATTGACGGTATTGGCAACATGGCGTGACGGAGGTGGATATGGTGACACTGCTCACGGCGGATGGCGTCGAGGAGGTCGATTACACGCCGTCTGATGCCGAGATCCGGGCGTCGCTCGATGTGGTCTGGTATATCGTGGCTGCACTTCCGCCCGATGAGCACATGACGTGTCGCGATGTGGTGCGGCTGTTGCGGGAGGAGGACGATGGCGACGAATGACGGTTTGGTCCTGCGCGGCATGGTCGCTGCGTATCGTGAGTTTATCTCGCGCAAGGACGGTCGGTTGTTTCGCGTGATAACAGTTTACGGCGACCTGGTCGCCGGTGAGACTGTCCTGTGTTCGGTCGATGGCTATGATGTTTTTGTGGATGCGCCGGGCTACGCGCGCGGTGAGCTCGTTGAGCTCCCTGCGCGCTTGCAGTTTGTGCGCGATGCCTCTGGTCGCCCGGCGGTCAGGTTGTACGTCGACGAAGGAGTGCGCTAATATGCCGACTCGCAAGGAGGATGCGCTTTGGTCGGTCGTGCACCGGCGGTCGGCGCACCTGCGTGCGCTGCTCGACGGTCTCGACAGTATCGATGTTGGTGTGACGTATGAGCTCGATTATTACCCGTACGCGATCGTCGAGCTCCTGCGCATCCGTGAGGATGCTCCCCCGCTGGTCCTGCGCTCGGTGCATGTGCAAGCCAATCGCCAGTGGGAGTACCATTCTGAGTTCGTGTTGAGGGTCGTCGAGGCTGCATTGCAGCTTGTCCACGAGTACCGCGCCGATCCCTCGCTCGGTGGTGCTGAGGCGGTGTGGGCGTGATGGTCTGCTGGTGGAGAGGTCGATGCGAGCGATAGACTTGTTTTGTGGCGCCGGCGGCAGCTCGCTCGGCGCGATGGCTGCCGGCTTCGAGATCGTCGCGGGGTTTGACATTTGGCTGGTCGCCGGACTGGTCTACCGTGCGAATTTCCCGGCGGCGCGGTTCCATCTCTGCGATCTGGCGGCGCTGGACGTGTCTGATATCCGGAGCATCTACGGTGATCTGGGCGACGTCGACCTGGTCCTCGCGTCCCCCCCGTGCACGGACCATAGCTTGGCGCGCGGCGCCGCGCTGCCGTCTCTGGCGGGTCTGGATCTCCCGTGGTGCGTGTTGGAGTTTGCCCGCATATTTTGGCCGCGCTGGATTGTCATCGAAAATGTCGTCCAGATGCGCCGGTGGCATGGTTTCCGGTCGTTCCTGCATGCCCTGATGCATCTGGGTTACTGTGTGCGTGCTCAGATTCTGGACGCGGCCGATTTTGGTGTTCCTCAGCGTCGCCGGCGGCTCTACATCGTCTGCGACCGCGAGGCGGAGCCGCCCGAGATCGCGCCGCGCACGCCGCATATGCCGGTCGGTGATGTTATCGATCTGGACGGGTATGCGTACACGCCGCTCCGCACGCCGCGTCGCGCCCGTGCGACGATCGAGCGCGTCGAGCGTGCGCTTCGCGTGTTGGGACGCGATGCGACGTTTTTGTCCGTCTACTATGGCTCGGGCCCGCAGTGGCAGACGCTGGACGTTCCCCTGCGGACGGTCACGACGTCCGGGCATTTCGCGCTCGTGCGACCGGATCGGTGCGGCGGTCACGAGATGCGCATGCTCCAGGTCGATGAGTTGCGACGTGCGATGGGGTTTCCCGCGTCGTTTGGTTTCGGCGGCTGCAACCGTACTGAAACGATGCGCTTGCTCGGGAATGCGGTTTGCCCGCCGGTCATGCAGGCGATTGTCGAGACGCTGATAGGCGCGTAACGGCGCTGCGGGCGGGTACGCCCTGCGGTGCGCGCGCCACCGCACGCGCCAGCGGACGGCGCGCGCGCGCGGTACGGCTGTCGGGATGATGAGGCATGGCGCCGTCCGCGAGGGCGCTAGCCCGAGCGGCGGCGCGGTTGACGGCGCGCCGGACGGCGCATCCTCGGGCGCGCGTGGCGCGCGATGTTGGTGGTGTGTAACGATTCTTGTTAATTTATACGCGATTTGCCCCAGCGTCCTGAAGCCTTTTGTCGTTGTGACACTATGGGAGGGTGTATGGTGACGGTTATCTCATACGGTGGTGGCGTCCAGAGCACGGCGTTGGCCGTGCTCGCGATGCGTGAGCGTTGGGCGATTGATGAGATCGTCCATGTCGATCTGGTCGATGCGGAGTCTCCCCGCACGAGAGAGTACGTTGACTATTTCCGTCGCTGGTTGCGGGATGGGTATGGGCGAGATATTACGGTTATCGAGCGCAACATGTACCAGGACATGCTCGACAATCCGGGTTTCACGCCAGTTCCGTGGCGCATTGCCGATGGATCCGCTATGTTGTCCAGGCAATGCACCCGGCAATACAAGGTGCAGCCGTTGCAACGCTATCTGTATGACCGATACCCGGGTGAGCGTATTGGTCTGATGCTGGGTATCTCTGTCGATGAATACCATCGCATGCGCGATTCGTCTGCTGCGCGCATTGAGCATGTTTATCCGCTGGTCGATCGTCGGTTGACCAGGTGGCAGTGTCGGGACATTATTGAGCGCGCGGGTCTGGCGGCGCCGTCCAAGTCATCCTGCTGGTTTTGCCCCTACCGCTCCTCTGCGAGCCAGTGGGCGCTGGTCCGGCGCTACCCGTATCTCCGTGCGATGGCGCGTGCGCTCGAGGATCGCATTAACACGGAGCGGCGTCGGCGCGGTCGGGATGAGATAGTCGTGTTGAGGGCGGATACAGAGGTTGAGCAGGGCGATTTCTGCGAGGCGGGATTTTGCGATGTGTGACGTGTGATGCCGTATGCCCGATGCGCCCTGCCCGTCCTATCTCCACCGTCTCGCGCGCGCCCTGATGCCCCGTGAGCGCCTCGCCCTCTGTGGCGTCGCCCTCCGCTACGGCGCGTCGGGCGTTGTGGTGCGTCGGCTCCCCGACGGGCGCGCGTGTTACTCTGGGTTGTACCGCTGCGGCGATTTCTGGCGCTGTCCGTCATGCCGGGTGACCCTTGGTGTCCGGCGTGCGCGCCAGATCGAAACTGCCCTGCGCCAACACGTTGACGGTGGCGGCTCGGCGCTCCTGGCGACGTACACGGTGCTGCACACGCGCGATGAGTCGCTCCCGGTCGTGCTCTCCCGGCTCGCCGATACGTGGCGGCGGTATGCCAAACATGCCTGGCGTGATGTGCTGGGCGCGCACTACGTCGGCAACGTCCGTGCGCTCGAGGTGACGTATGGCGTCAACGGCTGGCATCCCCACTACCACGCGCTGATATACGTCTCCGCTGGACTCCCCTATCTCACCCCGGTCGCCATCGCACTGTCTGAGCGCTGGTCGCGGGTCGCCGGCGCGGAGTGGCGTGCTGACGTGCGCCAGGTCGCGCGGGATGGCGTCGCGGCCGTTGCGCGCTATCTGACGACCGACGGCATCTCCGGTGCGTCGTATGAGGTCGCCAGTCCGTCCTCCAAAATCCCTGCCGGTCGCTCGTATGCGCAACTGCTCTGGGACTATGCCCGTTATCGGTCATCTGTGGATGCGGCGTTGGTGTTTGAATACGCCGCTGCGTTGTACGGCGTGCATCACTTGACGATCTCCCCCCGCTTGCGCAAGCTGTATGATTTCACCGATCCCGCGTCGGGCTGGTCGCAGATCGCGGATGAGGACGTAATCGCGCTGCTCAACTCCGACGATTGGTTGTCAATCCTTAACTCTGGCGAAGATCGAAATCTGCTTGACGATTTCGCGCAGTTGTGCTAATATCGGCGCTATGGAGTATGAGCGCGCTGTGTTGCAACTGCTCGTGTATGGCGTGACGTTGCTCATGTTGTACGCGGTAGACAGGTGGTATCGTGGCTGAGTCGCTTGCTGTCATCCTCGCGGTCGTGGTCATTGTTGTGGTTGTGCTGCGGGTGATGCTAGGCGTGGTGCGGCTATGGTAGAGGCGTCGGATATCCTGTATCCGGCTGCGATTGCGGTTGTGACGTACGTTGTCGCTCGCCTGGTTTCGCTGTTTGTGTAGGAGGTTTTTCGGATGGAGTTCAATAGTCAGCCCCAGTTCAACGCTCCCAATATGACCGACATTCTCAACGCGGCTACGTCGATTTTCAACCCGTTCGTGTCTGTGATTGCGCTGGCGATCGGCGTGACGCTCGGCGCGCGTATGCTCGGTCGTATCGTTCGCTTGTTCTAGTCGTGTTTCGGGTCGCCGTGGCGCGGTCGCGGCCGCGCTCGGCGCTGCTCGTGCTGTGATGATGACACGCTCGCGTCGCATGCGCTGCTCCGTGCCCATGTCATGCGCGCGTGCGGTGTTTGTATTCACGATTCTCTGTGTCTTGCTGGGTGACGCTGTTTTGGCGTCTGCCCAGACTCCCTCCCCGACTCCCTCCCCGACTCCGACTCCGGCGCCTGACGCTGGTGGGTGCGGTACGCCGGCGCCCGGTCGCTACTGGCACTATATGGGCGTCTGGGAGTTCAGCGGATTCGGCGCGTATGAGCAGCGGGTGTACTCGTACGACTATGGTGTCGCGCCTGCGTTTACGACGCTCTGCTATTACCTCGACCGCTGGACTGGGTCGTGGTCTCCGTACGACTACAACGGCCAGGCGACGGCTGGTCCCTGGCGTGACGCTGTGGGTAATCACTGGATGCCGGGCGTCTATGGGCTGTTCTACGTCGGACGTTCTGCCCCTGCCCCGCTGGTGCTCGAGGTCAGAACGGGCTGGTACTATGTCCCGGGCTCTGCTAGCGGCGCGCTGCATATCTGGGTGCATGCCGAGGGCTCTCCGACTGTGACGCCCTCCCCCTCCCTCTCCCCCTCTCCCTCGCCGACCGCGTCGCCGTCGCCGACCGCGACGCTAGGTCCGTCGGTCGATTGCACCGACTGGGAGGATGTAACTGACGATGCGCCTGTCATATTTCGCCCGCTCCGCGCGGGATTGTACTGGATGGAGGTTGCGTCAGGCTCGTTGTGGTGGTCCGGCGAGTACCACGGGCCGGGTATTTACCCGTATGTGTTCGACGGCTGGGGCGTTGTGCGGGTATCTGGCTCCGGCCGTGTGCGATTTTGTGAGTCGGATCCGCTGCCCGCCTCGACGGTGACCGCGACGCGCACGCCGACGCGCACGCCGACGCGCACGCGCACGCCGACGCCGACGCCGGACACCCGCACGCCGACGCTCACCCGCACGCCGACGCGCACGCGCACGCCGACCATCACGCGCACGCCCTCGCTCACGCGCACCCCGACGCTCACGCGCACGCCCTCGCCGACGTGGACCGCGCTCCCCACCGCGACGCGCGATCCGTACCAGCCGCCGTCGGCCGTGCCGCGCTATACGCTCGTGCCGATTACGCCGCCGCCGGACGGTAGCGATATGTCCTGGGACGGCTCGCTCGTCGGTGATCTGATGGACGGTTTGGAGGCGTTGCGGCGCGCCGTCGCTCCCCCCGCTGCGCGCATCTGCGATTTGCCCGCGCCGGTCCTGGCGGACGCGCCGGAGCTGCACGGGATGAGGGATGCGTTCCCGGATTTCGTATTGGGTCTGTGTAACTTCTTTTCTATTGCCTCGCCGGTCCTCGGTTTCGTCCGGCTGCCGGTCACGTTGGTGGTCGTCGGGTTCGCGTTCTGGACCGCGTGGCGGGTGTTCAGGTCGCTGAGTTAGGAGGTGCGCCGTGGATTGGCTTGAGGATTTCTTTAGCAAGATTGTCGGGTGGTTCGACCAAATCTCGGCTTCCATCCATAACGCTATTATTGGTTGGATTAATGGGTTGATTGACATCTGGAATGGCTGGATGGACTCCCTGCTCCATCCAGCCCAGGCGATGCCGTCGAACCCGGCCCTGCGCTGGATAGTGGATTGGCTCGGCGGTATCGCGGATTACACTAGGCTGATGTACATGCTGGTCGACTATGTTGCGTATGCCTGGATTGTGCAACAAGCGCTCACTGCGCAGATCGGCATTGTCGTCGTTGGTCTGGGGTTTCGCGCGTGGTTGGTCATTCGCCGTGTTGTATTGGTGAGCTGATGCAGTACGTCATTGCGACGCTCTACGTGTTGCTCTGGTTCTCGCTCGCGGCGCTGGCGACGCTCGTGCTGCCGCTGTGGGCGCTCCCGGCGGCGCTCGTGCAGCTCGCGGTGGCGTACGTCATGCTGCGCTCGTGGTTGACCGCCGCCGTTGGCGGCGATGACTAGGCGCGGAACGGTGTTGCGGGCGTGTACGGCCGTCGGTGCGCGCGCCACCATACGCGCCAGCGGACGGCGCGCGCGGTACGGGTATCGGGATGATGAGGCATGGCGCCGTCCGTGAGCGTGAGCGAGCGGCGGCGCGGTTAACGGCGCGCAGTTGCGCGTCCTTGGGCGCGCGTGGCGCGCAGTTGGTGGAGCAATGCAGGAGATCAGTATCGCGCTGGCAATCTGTGCGGTCGGTGCTGCGGTCTGGTACATGCGGCGACGTGACGCTGGCGCCGGGCGCGTGCGCGGCTGGCTGCTCGTGTACGACGATCTGGGCGGCTGGCGCGTGTTGCCCGCGGCCTACGGCGACTCCGGCGTTGTCGCCGACGGCGTGACCTATCCCGCGTCGCTGCCGGTTGTGCGTGTGGACCGCACGCTGGTCTGGATCGCTCGCTGCGACGCTGCCGCGCTGATTGAGCACCAAGCCCTCGAGCGTGCACGGGAGTCTGCTGCGTTGGCGTCGCTCTGGCGCGGCGGCGGCCAGTGGCTCGACCTGCTGCGTGTGGTGGGCGTCGTGTTGCCGGCCGTGTTTGCGTATTTCACGTGGGCGCAGGTTTCGGCGCTCCAGTCGTTGGTGGCGCAGATCCTAGCGCTCGTAGGTGAGAGGTGAGTGTGAGGAGTGTGCGTGACTGGCGTGTAATGCTGGTGCCGTGGGCGGACCGCCGGCTGTGGTTCATCCAGGCGCGGCGCGGCCGGCGTGTGGTGTGGGGTGTTGTGTATGACGCGTCCGATCCCGACTCGGTCCAACTAGCGCGCCGGGCGATTGCGACGCTCCGGGCGGCCGGCGCCGACTGCTCGGCGTTGCCGTCGCCGTTGCCCGGCGTTGGCCAGGAACCGTGATGCCTGCCTGCGGCTGGTGGCCAGGAACCGTGATGCCTGCCTGCGGCTGGTGGCCAGGAACCGTGATGCCTGCCTGCGGCTGGTGGCCAGGAACCGTGATGCCCCGGCGCGTAGGGGGTACGGCTGGCGTGCTGGTACAGGTGTGTCAGGGTTCCTGCGCGCCGGCGCCCCCCGTCGGACTGGTACGACAGGACGGGTGACGGTACGGGCGAACAAATGTTCTGCCCGCGCGCGCATTGTTCTCCGGAAAACCGCACCCGAAGGGCCAGCGCGCGGCATAGCGCCGTCAAGACCGCCGAAGGCGCTTGCGAGCGAAGCGAGGTCTTGACGGCGCGTCGATGCCGCGCGCTACAATCACATGCGGTTTTCCGGCGCAATGCGCCGCAAAAATCGTAAACTCCCCGGACGGCCTATCTCGCCGGTACGGGCGAACTGGCTCCAAACGCGCGAACCGAGTCGCGCGCAGCGCGAGGGTGAGCGCGTTTGGAGGGTTGAAGTCTAGAGAAGCGCCACGAATTAAAGGATGGTGCATGCGCTCCGAACGTGACTATGTGCGCCAACCGTCGCTGAATGACGACGACATGATGTTTTTGGACGCCCGGGCCACGCTGGCCGCGGCGCTCGCGCGCGCTGTCGTCGGGTATTCGGATTCTCGCGTCCGGGCGCTCGCGTGGCTCGCGGTCGCAACGCCGCGACTCTACGATCGGGTTGCGCCCATCGTCGAGAGTGCCGCGATCCGGCAATCTCCCGGCGCGTCGCGCACGCTCCGCGATGCGCTCCGTGCGCTCTCGCTCGAGGAGTATGTGAGGCGTCGTGATGATCGCCGATCGGACCGCTGATCCCCCTCTCCGATTGCTCCCGTTTGAGCGCTACGCGCCCGGCGCGTTCGTCGGCGTGTTCGGCGCGTTGCGCTCCGGCAAAACGCTGATGGCGTGCAGACTGGGCATAGTGCTTGCTGCCCGTCTGGGTCTCGATCTGGTGAGCAATATCCCCGTGCGCGGCGCGCGCCGGATTGCGACGCTGGACGATTTGGCGGCGCTCCGTGGTGTGGTCCTGGTCTGGGACGAGGTCCAGGTATCCCTGGACTCTCGTGAGTGGTCGTCCGAGGCGGCGCGGTCGCTGACCCGCGACATGATCCTGTGGGGCAAGCGCGGCGTCATCTGCGTCTACACGAGCCCCAGTTTTGCGACGGTCGACGTGCGGCTGCGCCGGTTGACGCAGTATGTGTACGTGACGTCCGGTCGGTTTCGGCGCGCCGGCGTGGATTACGCCGTTTACCGGTGGCATGAGCACCCGTATGCCGATGACGCGCTCGTAGAGCGCTATCGGTTCGCGCTGCGGTTGTCTGACTGGTACGGCGTCTACGACACGCTCTACGGCGCGTCTGCCGGTGACAGCCTTGCGATTCTCCCTTCCCCCTCCCCTGCGCCCGCTCCTGTGCGGCGGCGCGCTTGACATGGCGCGTCTATCTTGCTATACTGGCGCTATTGACGGTATTGGCAACATGGCGTGACGGAGGTGGATATGGTGACACTGCTCACGGCGGATGGCGTCGAGGAGGTCGATTACACGCCGTCTGATGCCGAGATCCGGGCGTCGCTCGATGTGGTCTGGTATATCGTGGCTGCACTTCCGCCCGATGAGCACATGACGTGTCGCGATGTGGTGCGGCTGTTGCGGGAGGAGGACGATGGCGACGAATGACGGTTTGGTCCTGCGCGGCATGGTCGCTGCGTATCGTGAGTTTATCTCGCGCAAGGACGGTCGGTTGTTTCGCGTGATAACAGTTTACGGCGACCTGGTCGCCGGTGAGACTGTCCTGTGTTCGGTCGATGGCTATGATGTTTTTGTGGATGCGCCGGGCTACGCGCGCGGTGAGCTCGTTGAGCTCCCTGCGCGCTTGCAGTTTGTGCGCGATGCCTCTGGTCGCCCGGCGGTCAGGTTGTACGTCGACGAAGGAGTGCGCTAATATGCCGACTCGCAAGGAGGATGCGCTTTGGTCGGTCGTGCACCGGCGGTCGGCGCACCTGCGTGCGCTGCTCGACGGTCTCGACAGTATCGATGTTGGTGTGACGTATGAGCTCGATTATTACCCGTACGCGATCGTCGAGCTCCTGCGCATCCGTGAGGATGCTCCCCCGCTGGTCCTGCGCTCGGTGCATGTGCAAGCCAATCGCCAGTGGGAGTACCATTCTGAGTTCGTGTTGAGGGTCGTCGAGGCTGCATTGCAGCTTGTCCACGAGTACCGCGCCGATCCCTCGCTCGGTGGTGCTGAGGCGGTGTGGGCGTGATGGTCTGCTGGTGGAGAGGTCGATGCGAGCGATAGACTTGTTTTGTGGCGCCGGCGGCAGCTCGCTCGGCGCGATGGCTGCCGGCTTCGAGATCGTCGCGGGGTTTGACATTTGGCTGGTCGCCGGACTGGTCTACCGTGCGAATTTCCCGGCGGCGCGGTTCCATCTCTGCGATCTGGCGGCGCTGGACGTGTCTGATATCCGGAGCATCTACGGTGATCTGGGCGACGTCGACCTGGTCCTCGCGTCCCCCCCGTGCACGGACCATAGCTTGGCGCGCGGCGC
>Ga0308415_1000494_pt1 | contig 17248 bp, 12 predicted proteins | sample HotsprSampleOS55_FD_203465 | JGI IMG/M metagenome (GOLD analysis project Ga0308415, IMG submission 203465) | Hot spring phototrophic mat microbial communities from Octopus Spring, Yellowstone National Park, Wyoming, United States - 20090730_OS55 ... | reverse complement strand
CCGCACAGAGCGGCGAGTGGAGGAACTGGCCGAAGCCCAGGCCCGCACGGAGCGGCGAGTGGAGGAACTGGCCGAGGCCCAGGCCCGCACGGAGCGGCGAGTGGAGGAACTGGCCGAGGCCCAGGCCCGCACGGAGCGGCGAGTGGAGGAACTGGCCGAAGCCCAGGCCCGCACGGAGCGGCGAGTGGAGGAACTGGCCGAAGCCCAGGCCCGCACGGAGCGGCGAGTGGAGGAACTGGCCGAAGCCCAGGCCCGCACCGAGGAGGCTGTCAGAGCCCTGGCCGAGGCCCAGGCCCGCCTGGAGAGACGGGTAGAGGAACTGGCCGAGGCCCAACGCCGTACCGAAGAGGAATTCCGGCAGTACCGGGAGGCCTCGGAGGCGCGCTTTGCCCGCATAGAGGCGGCGCTGAACTGGCTGGCGGAAGCCCACCGTCGTGCTGAAGAGGAGTTCCAGCGGTACCGGGAAGCCTCAGAGGCGCGCTTTGCCCGCATAGAGGCGGCGCTGGACCGGCTGGCCGAGGCCCAGGCCCGTACCGAGGAAGAGTTCCGGCGGTAGCGGGAGGCCTCAGAGGCGCGCTTTGCCCGCATAGAGGCGGCGCTGGACCGGCTGGCCGAGGCCCAGGCCCGAACAGAAGAGCGGGTTACCCGATTGGAGGAGGCCGTAACCCGATTGGCCGAAGCCCAGGCCCGCACCGAGCGCAAGGTAGACCAACTGGCCAGACAGGTCGGCGGGTTGAGCGAGACCATTGGCGGCGATCTGGAGGACATCGCCTACATCGTCCTCCATAAGGTGCTGGGGCGGGAATTGGGCTGGAAGGTGGGCGAACTGAAACGGGTGTGGCAGAAGTGGGATGGCCAGTTGCGGGAGGTGAACATCTTCGGTGAGGCCCACGACCCGCAGCGGCCCTCTCAGCGCATCTGGATTGTGGGAGAGGCCAAGCACAATCTGACGATGCGGGAGGTGGAGAGGTTCGCCCGCACTGTAGAAATGGCCCGCCGCAACCTGGAGGGGGAAATCTTCCCTGTCTGTTTCTGCTACCGGGCCCGCCCCGAAGTCCAGGAACGGATTCGGGAACTGGGCTTCCGTCTGGTCTTTTCCTACGGAGAACTGGTGTAAATGAACACCACCCGATTCAGCGCAATTCTGGACGGCATTCTGGAGGCCGGCTGGCTGGCGGCCATTATCGTCACCCCCCTCTTCTTCAACATCTACTCCAGCCGCGTCTTTGAGCCGGATAAACTGACCACCCTGCGCTCCATTGCCCTGGTGATGGCCGCCGTCTGGCTGGCCCGCTGGATAGAGGAACGGGCCGCCGGAGGGGGCCGCCTCCGCTTCTCCTGGCGCACCCCGCTGATCCTGCCCACTCTCTTCACCGTCCTGGCCTACCTGATCAGCACGGTCTTCTCCGTCGTCCCTTACACCAGTTTCTTCGGCTCCTACCAGCGGCTCCAGGGGACGTTCACCACCCTTTCCTACATCGTCATCTTCCTCATCATCCTGGACCGGATGCGCACCCGCGCGCAGGTGGACCGGTTCATCACGACGCTCATCCTCAACAGTCTGCCCATCGCCCTCTACGGCTTCGTCCAGCACGCCCGCCGGGACCCCCTCCCCTGGGGCGGCGACGTGACCCAGCGGGTGGCCTCCAATATGGGCAACCCCATCTTCGTCGCCGCGTATATGATTATGGCCGCGTTCCCCACGCTGGCCCGTGCGGTGGACGCCTTCCGCTCCCTGCTGACCGACGAGAAGGCCGGGACTTCCGAGGTCCTGCGGGCCGCCGCCTACATCTTCATCTTCCTGGTCCAGGTCATCAGCATCTGGTACACCCACAGCCGGGGCCCGCTGATGGGGCTGGTCTTCGGGCTGGCCGTCTGGGGTTTTCTGGGACTGCTGGCCTTGCGGCGCGCGGCCGCCCGATCGGAGGCCCATCCGGCAGACCTGTTCGGGGACATTCGGGCCGGCATTGCCTTTGGACTGGGGAGTCTGGCCGGGGCCGGGGTGGTGGGGGCCGGGCTCTACCTGGCGCTGCGCGGCGCTGCACAGGTCAACCCCTCCCTGCAGTGGGTGCCGGCCGTCGGCGCCCTGCTGGTGGTCGCCGGGGCCTGGCTGGTGTTCATCGTCAACGGGAAGGGGTGGCGCTGGCTGTGGGCCAGCGCGCTGGTCACCGTCCTCCTCTTCGCCGCCGGGTTCCTGACCGTCAACCTGGCGGAGCCGGTCCACGCCTGGGCCCAAGAGCAACCCTGGATGGGCCGCCTGGACGAAGTTCTCCAGGCCGAGACGGGCACCGGCAAGGTCCGCTCCCTCATCTGGGAGGGGGCGCTGCGCCTGATCCTGCCCCACGAGCCCATTCAGTACCCCGCTACCACCGCTGACCCCACCGGTCACCCCGACCCGTTCAACCTCATCCGCCCGCTGGTCGGCTACGGCCCGGAGTCCATGTACGTGGCCTACAACCGCTTCTACCCGCCCCTCCTGGGCCACTACGAGTCCCGCACCGCCTCCCCCGACCGTTCCCACAACGAGACGCTGGACTCGCTGGTCATCACGGGACTGCTGGGATTTGCGGCGTACCTCTGGCTGTTCGGCAGTCTCTTCTACTACGGCCTCTCCTGGCTGGGGTGGATTCCGGACCGGCCCCGCCGGCGGCTGTTCTTCGGATTGTTGGTGACGGGCGCGCTGGCCGCCGTCGCGGTGGTCATCCCCACCGTCGGGCCCCACTTCTTCGGGCTGGCGATTCCGGTGGGGATGGTGCTGGGGATGCTGACGTATCTGGTCATCTGTGGGTTCTCCGCCCCCGAATCCGCTCCGGCGGCCCACCCCGACGGGATTCTGCTCATCGGCATCCTGGCCTCCTTCGTCGCCCACCTGGTGGAGATCAACTTCGGTATCTCCATTGCCTCCACCCGGACCACCTTCTGGGGACTGGCGGGGGTGTTCGTTCTCCTGGGCATCCAGGGGATTGCCGCGCGGGAGGAGCGGCCCGTCGCGCCGCAGACGGCGCCGTCCCCCAGACCAAAGGGAAAGAAACGGCGCCGCCGACCTGCCGCACCGCCGCCCGCGCCCTCGTCCGGGCGAGTCCCCGACTGGCTCTGGCCCGCGCTGGGTTCGGCCCTCATCGGCGCGCTGATCCTAGGGACGCTCTCCTATGACTTCGTCAACAACATTGAACGGCTCACCAGTCCCGGCCAGATTTTCTGGCGTTCGCTGACGGTGGTCGCCATTGGCGGTCCGCCCCGGCAGTCCCTGGGCATCCTGCTGGTCTTCGGCATGGCCTGGGGGATGACGGCGCTTCTGGCCGTCACCCAGATGGCCCGGCGGGGGGCCTTCGGGGAGCGCCGGGGAGATGCCTGGCTGGCGGCCGTTGTCATCCTCCTGGTCTCCCTGACGGTGGGGCTGACCTTCGGGCTCTCTCTGGCCGGGCGCCACGCCGCCGTCCTGCGGATGACCGTCCAGAACGTCAACGACCTCTTGCGGCTGGCCGAGTACATCGCCGGGCAGATCGGGGCCTACTACGGTTTCCTGGCCACGGTGATTCTGCTGGGCGGACTGGCGTTGAGCGGGGAGCGGTGGATGCCCAAACGGTGGGGCACGGCCTGGGGGCCGGTGGCGCTGGCCGTCCTGCTGCCGCTGGCCGTCCTCAGCGCCCTGCAGGCCAACCTGCGCCCCATTCGCGCCGACATCGTCTACAAGCAGGCCGACCCGTGGGACCGGCAGGGGCAGTGGGGAGCGGCCGTCCCCCACTACCAGCGGGCCGTCCAACTGGCCCCCCACGAGGACTTCTACTACCTGTACCTGGGCCGCGCGCTGTTGGAGGCGGCGTCGGGCACTACCGACACTGCCCAGCAGGAGGCAATCCTGCGGGAGACGGAGCAGGTGTTGCTGATGGCGCAGGCGCTGAGCCCCCTCAACACCGACCATTCGGCCAACCTGGCCCGGATGTACCAGCGTTGGGCCGACCTGCCCGTCGGGCAGTCGCAGCGGGAAACGCTCCTGAATTTGGCCTCCCGGTACTACGAAGCGGCCACGTCGCTGAGCCCCAATAACCCCATTCTCTGGAACCAGTGGGCGACCCTCTACCTCTACAGTATGGGCGACGAGGAGGGGTTCTGGCAGCGCATCAACCGTTCGCTGGAAGTGGACGACGGTTTTGAGCAGACGTGGCTCATCATCGGGGATGTCCGGGTGATGAAGGGGGACCTGGCGGGGGCGGCGGAGGCGTACCGAAAGGCGCTGGAGATTCTGCCCACCATGCCGCAGGTCTGGAACGCGCTGGCGCGGGTCTATCTGCAGCAGGGGCAGAACGACGCGGCGGTGGAGGCGCTGAGCCGTTCTCTGGAATTGGAACCCCAGGGTGCCTGGGCCTGGGACGCCCACCGGCTGCTGGCGATCGCCTACTATCAGATGGGGGCCCCGGCGATGGCGCTGGCGGAGGCCCAGACCGCGCTCCAGATGGCCCCGGAGGACCAGAAACCGGCCATAGAGCAACTGCTGGGGCAACTGCAACCCTCTTCCCCGATCACCGGCGGGACGCCGTGAACATTTTGTAGGACAACTGCGAGCAGTTGTCCTACTTGAAAGAGAAATGGCATCTTCCCGACCCGATGGACGACGGCCCGACGAACTCCGCCCCGTCCGCTTCATCCTGGACTACGTGGACTACCCGGAGGGGTCGGTCCTGGTGGAGTGGGGGCGGACCCGCGTGCTCTGCAACCTCACCCTGCAGGAGGGGGTACCGCGCTGGCTGGCCGGTTCCGGGCAGGGCTGGCTGACGGCGGAGTACGCGCTGCTCCCCCGTTCCACCCACACCCGCACGCCCCGCGAGAACGGCCTGACCGGCGGGCGAACGCAGGAGATTCGCCGCTTCATCGGGCGCTCCCTGCGCGCCGGCCTGGACCTGGCCCGGTTGGGGGAGCGGACTCTGATCCTGGACTGCGACGTCCTGCAGGCCGACGGCGGCACCCGCACCGCTGCCGTCACCGGCGGGTACGTCGCTCTGGCCCTGGCCCTGCGCCGGCTGGCCGCCCGGGGCGTCGTCCCCCCGGACCTCATTCGCACCCCCATCGCGGCCGTCAGCGTCGGCGTGGTGCAGGGGGAGGTCCGGCTGGACCTCTGCTACGAGGAGGATAGCCAGGCTGAGGTGGACCTGAACGTGGTGATGACCGGAGACGGGCGGTTCGTGGAAGTGCAGGGGACGGCGGAGGGAGCCCCGTTCTCCCGAAACCGGCTGTTGCAGATGCTGGACCTGGCCCGTCGGGGCATCGCGGCGCTCATCGCGGCCCAGGAGGAGGCGCTGCGGTGAGGGGCTTCACTCCCCGCCAGCGGTTGATCCTGGTCCTGATGGCGACCGCGGTGGTCGTGGTGTTCGGCCTGCTGGCCTACACCGTGGCCACCACGATGCGCCAACTGGCCGCGCTCTCCCCGCTCCCGTCGCCGCAGGGGCCGGAGTCGCCTCCGGGGTCTCCCACGCCCAATTCGGAGGCCTCTCCAACGGAACCGACGGCTTCCCCCACGGTCGCCCCTACCCCTACCCGGGCCGTGCCCCTCTCCCAGATTCAGAGCGCCCGCGCCGTCCACGAGGTGGCCCGCATCTTGGCCCGGGTGCGGGACCTTCCGCCGGTGGAGCAGTTCCCCGTCTCTTTCCCGTCGGAGCGGGAGATCGCGCTCTACCTTCTGCAGCGGTACGGCGACCTTCGGCCCCAGGAGGCGTTGAGTCTCTACAGTCTGCTGGGACTGGTGCCCCGGCTGGACCCTTTGCCGCTGCCGGACGTCACCGCGCAGGCGGCCCGGGTCTTCAGCCTCTACGTCCCGGCCGGGCGGCAGGTGTTGCTGGTGGCGGGCCGGGGGCCCGCCACCCCCGACGACGAACTGGCCCTGGTCCACACCCTGGCCCACGCGCTGCAGGACAACGCGTTTCTGCTGGGCGAGGGCGCCCAGCCCCCGCGCGTCCCCCTGACTGCTGCCTGCCGGCCCACGGCCGACGCCGCGCTGGCCCTGCGGGCCCTGCTGGAAGGGGATGCCGTCCTCACCACTGCGCGCTACGCCGGAGTGGCCGCTGACCCGCAGGAGGTGGACCGTCTGGCCCGTCTGGCCGCGGGAGCCGAGGAGCCGACCTACGCGCCCCTGAGCAACGTCGCGACATTTGAGGAAATCCGCCTCTTCCCCTACCGGGACGGGACGCACTTTGTGGCCGCGCTGTATGCCGACGGCGGCTGGGCCGCCGTCAACCGGGCCTACGCCGCCCCGCCGTGCACCACCCAGGAGGTCCTGCACCCGGAGCGCTACCGGGACCGCCGTCCCCCGCTGGAACCCGCCGTCCCAGACCTGACGGCGGCCCTGGGCAAAGGCTGGAAATTGGTCCGCCGGGACACCGTGGGTGAGTTTCTGGTCGGCCTGCATCTGTCGGCCTATCTGGATGACGACGAGGCGGCCCGCCGCGCCGCCGACGGCTGGGCCGGGGATACCTTCACCCTCTGGGAGGACGGGACGGGCCAACAGGTCATCGTCTGGCGGCTGGCCTGGGAGACCCGGGACGAGGCGGTGGAGTTTGAGCGCGCCTACCACCTGCTGGTCCCCCGCTTCCGCACCCCGCCGCTGGTTGCCGCCGACCTGAAGGATTTGCAGAAATTGTTGAACTTGCCCGCCACAGGCCTGAGCGGGCGGGGGGCCTTCTGGAGCGGGCCGGCGGGGGCGGCCTGCGTCCAGCGAACGGGCCGGGTCGTCACGGTCATCTGGGGGCCGGACCTGGAGACGGTGGCGGCGGTGGTGCCATAGACACGAAAGGCACGAAAGGCACGAAAGGCGCGAAAGGCACGAAAGGCGCGAAAGACACGAAAGGCGCGAAAGGCACGAAAGGCGCGAAAGGCGCGAAAGGCGCGAAAAGCACGAAAGGCGCGAAAAGCACGAAAGGCGCGAAAAGCACGAAAGGCACGAAAGGCACGAAAGACGCGAAAGGCACGAAAGGCACGAAAGGCGCGAAAGGCACGAAAGGCGCGAAAGGCACGAAAGGCGCGAAAGGCACGAAAGGCGCGAAAGGCACGAAAGACGCGAAATGGTACGGTATCTGGCGGGTGAGGAACTGGTCTCGGCGCTGGCGGAGGCTCCGGAGGGGGCTCTGGATTTCGTCGTTCTGGTGATGGGGACCGACGCGGCGGAGCGGTGGATTCCCTGCGCGGACGCGGCCGTCCGGGCCCTGCGGGAGGGTGGCCTGCTCTTCGTCCAGGGCGTCCCCGAAAACCTGCCGGACCTGGGCGTCCACCTGGATCGCCGCCTGCGCTTCAAGTACTGGATTGCCGTGGAGTCGGCCCTGCGGCTGGGAAGCCGTCTCCCGTCCGTCCACGCGGCGCTCCTGATGTTCGCCAAAGGCGAGACGTTCCAGATTTCCCGCGTCCGTTTCCCACACCGATACTGTCGGGCGTGCGGGAAGCCGCTGCGGGATTGGGGCGGGAAGAGCCACCTGATGCACCCGGAGGGCGTGGCGATTTCGGACGTCTGGAAGGACCTGCCGCCGGAGAATAATTACACCCGCCTCTCCGCGCCCGTCCTGGAAACGCTGTTGCGGATGGTCTCTCCTACCGGCCGCCCGGAGGACACTGCGGTGCTGGAAGGCGTGATCGGCCCGGCCGAACGGCTGGCCCGGCCGGGGGAGCCCCGGGCTGCTGAAGTGACCGCCCGGTACCGAACAGCACCGCTTCCCGGCCTGTTTACCGTTCCCCGTAACCAGGGATGTATCCCGTCCGAAGACCACCTGCCCGTCAACAGCGTCATTCAGGGAGACATCCTGGAAGTTCTGAGGACGTTCCCGGACGAGTCGGTGGACCTGGTCTTCGCCGACCCGCCGTACAATCTGGATAAGGCCTATACGACCTACGACGACGAGAAGGACCGAGAAGTCTATCTGGACTGGTGCAACGCCTGGCTGGATGAGTATATCCGCATTTTGAAGCCCACCGGTTCCCTCTACGTCCTGAACCTGCCCCGCTGGGGGATGTACCACGCGGCGTACCTGAACCGTCGCCTTTACTTCCAGAACTGGATCGTCTGGGACGCCCTTTCCGAACCGCGCGGGAAGGTGATGCCGGCCCATTATGCCCTTCTCTTCTACACGAAGCACCCCACCGATTTCACATTCAACTATGAGGATGTCGGGGAGATAGATGCCCGTTTTTACTGTCTCCGTTCGTCCTGTGCCCGGTGGCGGAAGGCCCGAGGGGACGACCAGAAGGAGCCGCTGACGGACATCTGGTGGGATGTCCACCGGATCAAGCACCGGCGTCACCGGGATTATCATCCGTGCCAGTTGCCAGACGCGCTGATGGAGCGGATTATCCGGTTATCTACCAATCCGGGGGACATCGTCTTGGACGGGCTGGCCGGGACGGGCACAACGGCGGTGGTGGCGGCCCGGCTGGGGCGCCGGTACATCGCCATAGACATTGATCCGACCTATGTGACCATTACCCGGGAGAAACTGGCCCAGGTGGAGGTTTGGGGCGACGTCTACCGACCGCCGGTGCCCCGCCCGCGCCCCCGCTACAACAAAAAGGCCCTGCAACTGGAACTGCGGGAGATCGCCCGACAACTGGGCCGTCTGCCTACACCAGAAGACGTCCGTCAGATGAGCCGTTACGGGCTGCAGCCGTTCCTGGAGGCGTTTCCGACCTGGGGCAAGGCCCTGAAGGCGGCCAAACTGCTGGGGGTGGAAAGTGACGCAGACGCCGCATAAACTCTCTTTTGAGGAAGCCTGGAACTCTATCACTATTTTCTACGTGGACGAAGAACTGGAACGGGAAATAGACCAAGAGGTAGACCGTCTGCTCCGGCTGGCGGAACAGTACGGCGTGACAGAGAAAAGCATAATGGGCCCGGATTCTCTGGCGGCCCTGTTACGGGAGCAGGAGGGAGCGCTGGAATTTGTCCTGCGCGAGGTGGAACTCTCGGAGGAGAAGTTTCTGCGCATTATCTCCCTGCTCCGCCAGATTGGGCGGATTCCGGTTCCGCTGGACCGGGAGTGGACAATGCAGCAAATTGTCCGTCGGGTCCGAACAGACCCGGATTTCGCGTCGGTGATCGCTCGTTTGCTAATGGACGGCGTCCGCGATACGGAATTGCAGGCCGTCATTCCGCGCTACTATCTGGAAGCGCTGAATTTCCGGGAGATCGCCGCTGGCTCGGTGGCGGCCCGCAGGGTCCGTTATAAGCGCGCACTGATCGGCACCTATAGCGGTCGGAAGGGGTACCGGGTGGAAGCCTGTATTCGCGGCCGGTTAGAGGGCATTCGGGAGCAGTACGGAGTCGGTTTTGAGCAGGGCCGGTCCCGCTTCGTTAACGTGAATGTAGACTTTGCGGTGCCCTCGCTGGAGGATCCCTGGGTGATTCTGATGTGCTCTTTTCAGGAGACCACCAGCAGCGGTCAGAGCACCAAGGCCCGGGATATGGAGACCGCGTACGATGACATCCGCCGCTCCAACAGCCGCAATCGGGAGAATCGGGTCTTCGTCAACTTCGCCGATGGGGGCGGATGGCTGGCCCGCAGGCGGGATTTCCAGCGTCTGGTGGAGAATTGCCACTATTTCATCAATCTCCGGCATCTGGACCTGCTGGAGCCGATTGTGCTGACCTATGTCCCCCGGAAGTACTTCCAAAAACAGAGTTAAGGCACATCTGCGCCCGTCCGCGTTGATCGGCGTTCTCCTGCTCTCTGCCCTGGGCGCGGCCGGGGTGTGGACCCTCTGGACGCTGACCGCGCGCTACCGGGGGGTCATCTACACCGACCCGGCGGCGGTGCCCGAGCGCCCCGTGGCGCTGGTCTTCGGCGCGGGCTACTGGCCCGACGGCACCCCCAGCGACATCCTGCGGGACCGGGTGGCGGCGGCGGTGGACCTCTACCGGGCCGGGCGGGTGCGGAAACTGCTCTTCAGTGGCGACAACCGCTTCGTCCACTACAACGAGCCGGAGAAGATGCGGGAGGTGGCCCTGGCGCTGGGGATGCCGGAGGAGGACATTGTCCTGGACTACGCCGGGCGGCGCACCTACGACACCTGCTACCGGGCGAAGGCCATTTTCGGCCTGACGGAGGTGGTGGTGGTCACCCAGCGGTACCACCTGCCGCGCGCCCTCTATACCTGCCACGGGCTGGGGCTGGACGCGGTGGGCTATGTGGCGGACCGGCGGCCCTACATCCACATCCGCCGCTACCAGGCCCGCGAGGTCCCGGCCCTCTGGCTGGCCTGGTGGGACCTGTGGATTCGCCGCCCCCTTCCCGTCCTGGGCGACCCGATTCCAATATTTTGACGCTTCACGTTTTCACGTTTCACGTTTTCACGTTTCACGTTTCCCAGGAGGCATCCCATGCAGCCAACCCGAGAGAACGCCTGGAAACTGGTCACCGAGTACATCCAGAACCCGAACCTGCTCAAGCACATGCTGGCCGTAGAGGCGGCGATGCGGGCCTACGCCCGCCGCTTCGGCGAGGACGAGGAGAAGTGGGCCGCCGTGGGGCTGCTGCACGACTTTGACTACGAGCGCTTCCCCGACGACCACCCGCTGACCGGCGCCCGCATCCTGCGGGAGCAGGGCTGGCCCGAGGACGTTGTCCGCGCCGTCCTCTCCCACGCCGCCGAGCGGACCGGCGTCTCCCGCGAGAGCCGAATGGAGCAGGCCCTCTACGCGGTGGACGACCTGACCGGCCTCATCGTCGCCGTGACGCTGGTCCACCCGTCCAAAGACATCCGCCAGATCACGGTCAAGAGTGTCAAGAACAAGTGGAAGGACAAGCGATTCGCGGCGGGCGCCGACCGGGGCCCGGCCGAGGAAGGCGCGGCGCTTCTGGGCGTGGACCTCTGGGAGCACGTCGGCGTCGTCCTGGAGGCCATGCAGTCCATCGCGACGGAACTGGGGCTGGATGGAATGACGCAATGACCAATGACCGAATGACCAATGACCAATGACCAATTTACCAGTCTACCAACCACCGACTGACCAATGAGTGAGGAGCAATCCCGAACATGCCCGGCGTGCGGGACGAAGGTCTCGGCCCGGGCCCGAACATGCATCATCTGCGGCGCGCCCCTGACGGAAGCACTGGCAGAGGCGGAAACTCAGCCGTCGGTGGCGCCGGTCCGCCATTCCCACTGGGGGTTCTGGGTGGCAGCCTTTGCGGTGGCGCTGCTGGTCCTGGGGACGGCGTACTGGCTCCTGGGGCCACTTCTGTTCCCCCAGGTGTTCCCGTCCCCCACGCCCACCGTCACCCCGACCCGGACGGCGACGCCTGCGGCCACAGCGACCCCCACCGCCACGCCCACCGAGACGCCCACGCCCACCCCGCTTCCGCCCCGGGCCCACCAGGTCCAGCCGAACGACACCCTCTCTTCCATCGCGGTCCGGTACGATACGACGGTGGAGGAAATCGTCGCCCTGAATCCGGGCATCAACCCGGATGCGTTGCAGATTGGACAGGTGCTGCTCATCCCCCAGGCCCGTCCCACCCCGACGCCCTCTCCCCTGCCGGGGACAGTCACGCCGACCCCCACGCCGGGCGACTACATCATCCACGTCGTCGCGCCGGGGGAGACGCTCATCTCCATTGCGCAGAAGTACAGTGTCACCGTCTCCCTGATCCGGGCGGCGAATCCGGAAATTCCTGCGGGCTCGGATGTCATCCGGGTCAACCAGCCGTTGATCATCCCGCTGGGGACGCCAATGCCCACGCCGACGGCCACCCCCAACCCCTACGCCACGCCGACGCCCATTCCGCCCTATCCGCCGCCGCCCCTGCTGAGCCCGCCGGACGGGGCTGTCTTCGGCGGGCCGGACGCCCGCATCGTGCTCCAGTGGGCTTCCGTCGCGGTCCTGCGCCCCAACGAGTGGTACGAACTGCGGATTGTGCGCCCGGGCATCCCCGTTGTCCGGGTACGGACCCGGACGACGGCCTACCGGGTACCCGCCGACCTGTTCCCCCCGCCCGGTTCGCAGGCGCGGGAGTTCCAGTGGGAGGTGCGGGTGGTGCGGGAGACCCGCAGCGGCGTCTTCACCACCGCGTCGGAGGAGGGGCTGACCCGCCGCTTCCTCTGGCTGGAATCACCGCTGACGCCTACGCCCACTCCGCTGCCGCCTTAGGAAACGGACACGGATGAACACGGGTTTTACGGATTGACACGGATATACAAATCCGTGAAGACCCGTGCTATCCGTGTCCATCCGTGTCCCATCCAAACGGACACGGATGAACACGGGTTTTACGGATTGACACGGATATAAAAATCCGTGAAGACCCGTGCTATCCGTGTCCATCCGTGTCCCATTCAAACGGACACGGATGAACACGGGTTTTACGGATGGGCACGGATCAGAACCCGTGAAAACCCGTACCATCCGTGTCCACCCGTGTCCCGTTCAAACGGACACGGATGAACACAGGTTTTACGGATTGACACGGATATACAAATCCGTGAAAACCCGTACCATCCGTGTCCACCCGTGTCCCGTTCAAACGGACACGGATGAACACGGGTTTTACGGATTGACACGGATATACAAATCCGTGAAGACCCGTGCTATCCGTGTCCATCCGTGTCCCATCCAATCGCACACGGATGAACACGGATTTTACGGGTAGACACGGAAATGAATCCGTGAGAATCCGTACCATCCGTGTCCATCCGTGTCCCATTCCTTCAACTCGGAGGCACTCCATGCCCAACGGCTACTGGGGCAAAATCCTCTTCGTCAACCTCTCCACGGGCGAAATCACGGTGGAAACACCTCCCGAGGAGGTCTACCGCCGGTATCTGGGCGGGTACGGCCTGGGGGCCTATGTGCTCACCGACCGCATCCCGCCGGGGGCCGACCCGCTGGGGCCGGAGAACGTCATTGGCTTCCTGCCCGGGCTCCTGACCGGCAGCGGCGCCCTCTTCGGCGGACGCTTCATGGTCTGCGCCCGCTCTCCCCTCACCGGCGCCTGGGGGGACGCCAACTGCGGGGGGAACTTCGGCCCGGCCCTGCGGGGCACCGGCTACGACGGCGTCTTCGTCACCGGTCGGGCCCGGCGGCCTGTCTACCTCTACATAGACGGCGAACGGGCCGAAATCCGGGACGCGGCCGACCTCTGGGGGCTGGATACCCGCGAGACGGAGGCGGCCGTCCGCGCTGCGGCGGGCCGGGACGTGCGCGTCGCCTGCATCGGCCCGGCGGGGGAGAAACAGTCGCTCCTGGCCGCCATCATCAACGACGACGGACGGGCCGCCGCGCGGTGCGGCCTGGGCGCCGTCATGGGGGCCAAAAACCTCAAAGCCGTGGCCGCGCGGGGGAAGGTGCGCCCGCCGCTGGCCGACCCCGAGGCCTTCCGGCGGATCACCGACGAGTACCGCCGCCTCTTCCGCCGGAAACCGTCCCGCTGGGCTTCCGGCATCTCCGGTTTTCTCCTGCGCATCCTGCCCATTATGCGCCGTCTGCGGGCCCGGCTGAGCGGCGGGCCGACCCAAATGGTCATAGACACCTATCGGCTCTACGGGACGGCCGCCGGGACGGCCGCGCTGGTGGAACTGGGGGACACGCCGGTCCGCAACTGGACCGGCATCGGCTATCGGGACTTCCCGCTTCGCCGGGCCGCCCGTCTGAGCGACGAGGCGGTCATCCGGCCCAAGATTCGCGGATATGGCTGTTCCTTCTGCCCGGTGGCCTGCGGCGGCATCGTCCGCCTGCCCGACGGCGACACGGACCACAAGCCGGAGTACGAGACGCTGGCCGCGTTCGGACCGCTGCTACTGAACGATGACCTGGAAGTGGTGATGCGCTGCAACCGCATCTGCAACCGGGCCGGTCTGGATACCATCTCCACGGGCGTCGCCGTCGCCTTTGCCATAGAATGCCGGGAGCGGGGGTGGCTGCCGCCGGAACTGGCGGAGGAATTGCCGCTGGACTGGGGGAACGGCGAAGCGATTGTGGAACTGACCGCGCGTATCGCCCGCCGGGAGCCGGGCCTGGGGGATTGGCTGGCCGACGGGGTCCGGCGGGCCGCGGAGCGGTTGGGGCCGGAGGCGCAGGAGGCGGCAATCCACGCCGGAGGGCAGGAACTGGCCATGCACCGGGGCCTCTACGAGCCGGGCGTGGCGCTGGGCTATCAGGTGGACCCGGCGCCGGGCCGTCATACCGCCACCCTCTCCGGGACGGTGGAAGTGCCGCCGCTGATGCCGTACTTCGCGCTGGAGGGGATCAAACCGGGCGGCCGCTACGACTACGCGACGAAGGGGCGGGTCATGGCGGTGGGGATGTCCGTTCTGCGGGCCTACGACAGTCTGGGCCTCTGCCAGTTTGCGCTGTACATGGGCGAGGTGCCGTTTCTGGCCTGGCTGAACGCCGCCACCGGCTGGGGGATGACGGAACGGGAGTTCCTGGAGGCCGGCCGGGAGATTCAGCGGCGGCGGCATGCCTTCAACGAACGGCACGGGCTCCCGCGCGAGTTTCCGCTACCGGCGCGGGAACGGGGCGAGCCGCCGCAGGAAGTGGGCCCGCTGGCGGGGATCACCCTGGACATGGAGACCATGGCCCGGGCGTACTTCTCCACACTCCTCACGTAGCGCAGGCTGTCAGCCTGTGTGCAGGCCTGGCGGCCTGCGCTACAGGGGTGGTAACTATTCAGGCGCTGACTCAAGTCACCCTTCCTGGGCCGCAGGCCTTCGGTCGGCCTTCGCCGACCCTCTCTCTTGGGATGTCCGTGGACGGGTATCGGCGAAGGCTGACACCCAGCACGCAGGGCCCAGGGAGGTAACTGTTCAGCCTCACCCCTCCCCCAGCGGCTTCGCCGCTACCCCCTCCCTAAACTTTGGCTTTTTGTCCGTGGCCCCTCTGCGTAGGCCCCTGGCTGTCTCCGCAGCCCCAAAAAGACGATTATTTTTCGTTGCGGCGGCGAAGCCGCCGCAACGAAAAATATTTTCTTTTTGTTCTTTTGGCCTCGCCGGAGGCGGGTTTTGGAAATTTTCCCGCCCCTGCTCTGAAAAAGGCCAAACTTCAGGGAAGGGGGGTGCCGCCGCAGGCGGCAGGGGTGGGGTGAGGAAGCCTGAATCGTTACCCAGGGAGGACGATTTCAATCGGCTGAATAGTTATAGGGGCATACCTTTGCCAGCGTCTTTTATGGCGCTTGCCCAGGGGTCGCCGGGCAGGTGGTTAAGTTACCCTGGCAAGTCCGTGATCTGTTGGTGCTTGCGAGCGAGTGGAGGGAAGAAAAGAGGGTTGGGGCAGTTGGCCGTTGCCTCAACCCTCTTCTTTCAGTACGCATTAGGGGAACGGAAGATGTTGACCAGCGTGCGCAGGAGAATCTTGATGTCCAGCAGGAGTGACCAGTTCTCAATGTACCAGAGGTCGTACTTGGTCCGCTCGGCGATGGACGTATCGCCTCGCAGGCCGTTCACCTGCGCCCAACCGGTCATCCCGGCCTTCTCCCGGTGCCGGTCCATATAGCGGGGGATGGAGCGGCGGAACTGGGCCACGTAGACGGGCCGCTCCGGGCGCGGTCCCACCAGACTCATCTCTCCCAGGAGGACGTTGATTAACTGGGGCAACTCGTCCACGTTCAGGCGGCGCAAGATGCTGCCAATTCGGGTCACCCGGGGGTCGCCGGGGCGGGTCCAGCCCGGCCCACGGGCTTCCGCGTCCTGCCGCATGGAACGGAACTTGAGCATCGGGAACGGGCGGGCGTCCAACCCCATCCGCTCCTGGACATAGAAGGCGGGTCCGGGGGAATCCAGTTTGATGAGGATAGCGGTGAGAAGCATCAGCGGGGAGAGGAAGATCAGCCCCACCGTCGCACCAACGATGTCCATCAGCCGCTTGGCGGTCCACCGCCAGCCCCGCAGGGCGATGTCCCGCACCGTCAGCAGCGGCAGTCCGCCCAGGTCGCCGATGCCCATTGGCCCGGCGATGATCTGGAACAGGTCCGGAAAGACCTTGATGGTGGCCTTGCCCCGCTCGCACTCGGAGATAAGGGTGAGAATCTCCTGGTGGGTCGCCTCGGGCAGCGCGATGATGACTTCCTCCACCCGGTGCTCCTCAATCAGACGGGCCAGATCGCGGGCGTTTCCCAGAATGGGGACGGGCAACGTCACCGTCGGGTAACCTTCCACCTCCACCGCTCCGACCACCTGGTAGCCCAGCCCCGGATTCCCCAGAATCTTGTGGAGGATCATCCGCGCCACGTCGCCTGTGCCCACCACCAGGACTCGGTCTCGTCCCCAGCCCCGGGCCTGGAGGGTGGTCCGCAGCCGGCCGTGGGCCAGCCGTCCCACCGTGATCAGGATGATGGTCAGGAGCCACGCGTAGATGATCATCGCCCGGGGGTAATCTACCTCCAGCGGGGTGTTTTTATAAAGGAAATAGGAGAACGCAACCCCGGCGATGGTACCCGCCGTCCCGGCACTGAAGGTATGATAGAACTCGTCCACGCGGGAGGGGCTACGGGCCAGGACGTAGAGGCGGTTGAAGGCGAAGGCGATGAGGATGGCGGCCAAGTGGGCCAGCATGACCGGCGCGTACTCCTGGGGCGCGGCCAGCGTAACCGCCTCTGTCGGGAAGGGGATCAGCGCGCGCAGCCAGTAGGCGCCGTAGAAGGCCGCACCGGCCATCAGCGCATCGGTGAGGGCCAGAGTTCCGATAAAGAAGGCCTGTGCCCGACGTTTCTTCATGATGGATGGCAGTACCGATTGAGGTTGTTACGGCCACTTTTTGCCCGACGGTGAACCGTCGGGCTTAATCTGCGAAGCCCTCCTTACGGGGGCTAAAAATAGCCCGAAAGGCTTCGCCTGATGAGCCCGGGCGTTTACATCCGGGCTACCGGCTGTCTGAAACAACGCCTGCTGCGAATTCCCCCTGTCGCCAGGCCGTAAACCTGGCTCACAGAACCAGGGGCGCTCAAGCGCCCCATAGGTCAAGGGAGAAAGCGCTGCGCACTGTTAGGGGCGCTTCAGCGTCCCTTCTCATCTGATCCCGGTCGTTTATGACCGGCAAGATTGCGGCCCAGGCCGGAATTCACAGCACAGGTAAACAAACGGATGGGTATAACTCCGGTACGGAGGGCCTGTCCGGGTATAGAATACCACAACTCAACGGTTTCTGCCAGTGGCTGGTTGGGCTGTGATTGTTCACCTGTTGGTAAAATTGGGGTATAATGTTGGAGGCAATCCGTTCTTGCGGGAGGAGGAGAGATGCGGCTACTCTTTCGTCTGCCCCCAGTGAAGCCGGATGCGTTCCAGGCCT
>Ga0308415_1000492_pt1 | contig 17258 bp, 10 predicted proteins | sample HotsprSampleOS55_FD_203465 | JGI IMG/M metagenome (GOLD analysis project Ga0308415, IMG submission 203465) | Hot spring phototrophic mat microbial communities from Octopus Spring, Yellowstone National Park, Wyoming, United States - 20090730_OS55 ... | reverse complement strand
CGGATTCCCGAAAAGGTGTGGCGAGCACTCCGAAGTGTTCCCAGCACTCTAAAGAGGAGCGGGCGAAAGATGGGCTGCTTTAAAGGAGGCAGCAAAAGATCGAGGTACAGAAGGGATAGAGGGAGCTACGGAAGAGATATAGATAGAAATAGATAGAAAAGCAGAAGAGATTATAAAAGCGAGCAAAAAGACTAAGCGATCGGGGTCACTCGGCTGGAGCTTGAAGAATGCCCAGGCTTAGGATGGTGACCCCGAGTGGCTGGAGCGAAGCCGGCCTGAAGAATCTCGGGAGTATTCAACCCCCATCACCTTGGTGACCTGGCACTGCCGTAAGGCTTTTTGGAGTTAAAAGCTGCTGTTTGTCTTGGGCCGGGTTTATGGGATCGGGAGTCGGCACCATTGAAACGAGCGATTCCGTGGGACTTTCGCCGGCAGGAGGAGGTAAACTATTCCCGAGGTATGTGACCGACCCACGAGCAACCGAGAAATCAGAATTCATGTGTCCCCGTTGCCTGTAATTAATTTTGCAACCTTACTGAAGATTAGCACTCGAATTTTTGGATCTTTTAATCCTGGATTTGGATCTTTTTCCGCTGGGCGGATCTTTGCGCCGAGGCGGGGGTGTTGAAGAAGTGCAGTGCTGAGAAGATAGGTTAAATTCCCAACATGGTGAAGTTCTAATGTTTGCTGAGAAAAGTCCTCACTATCCGGACTTTGAGACTTTTTCCCGGGTGGCGGAAACCGGTGTGGACCTAGTACCGGTGTACCGACGGCTCCTCAGTGATTCGCTCACTCCGGTGTCGGCTTTTCACAAAATAGACGCAGGTCGTTGTGCTTTCCTGGGGGAGAGTGTGATCGGCGGGGAGAAAGTGGGGCGGTACAGCTTTCTGGCGGTGGATCCTTTTTTTGAGGTGGAGGCCTACAAAAACCGGGTTACTCTCAACTCGCTCTCGGGGGTCTCGGCAGCGGGGTTTCCGATCTTGGAGTCCCGGCATTTTGATAGTCCCAATCCGCTGCGGGAGCTCCGGCGGCGGGTGGAGGGCATTCGAGCCGCTCGACTTACCGGGTTGCCTCCCTTCTGTAGCGGGGCTGTGGGTTATGCCGGCTACGATGTGGTGCGTTATTGGGAAGATCTTCCCAATGCCCCGCCTGACGACCGCAACGTGCCCGATTTAGCGTTCGCTTTTTACGACCACATGGTGGTGTTCGACCATGTGGCCAAGACGATCATCGTGGTCGCGATGGCCCGGGTGGAACGTTCCGGAGGGCAGGTGGTTGCGTTGCGACGGGCCTACGAGAATGCCGCTCAAAAGGTCGATGCCCTTGTGGAGCAGTTAGCGGAGCGGCCTTGTGAGCTTGCGCCGATCGATATTCGCTTGGAGGGTCCGGCTTCGATCCCCCACCGCTCTAATTTCACCAAAGAGGGGTTCGAAGCGGCTGTTCGAAAATGTGTGGATTACATCCGCGCGGGGGATATCTTTCAGGTCGTGATCAGTCAGCGGCTGGAGGTGTCGATTCGCGCCCATCCGTTCCAGATCTACCGCATGCTCCGGGTGATCAATCCCAGCCCCTTCATGTTCTATTTGCGGACCCCGAGTGTGATTTTGGTCGGAAGTTCCCCGGAAATACTGGTGCGGGTGGTAGGCGGTCAGGTGATCACCAGGCCACTTGCAGGAACTCGGCCAAGGGGAGGTACCGAAGAAGAAGATCGACAATTGGAGCAGGAATTGTTGGCCGATCCGAAGGAGCGGGCAGAGCACGTGATGCTTGTGGATTTGGGGCGGAACGATGTGGGCAAGGTCGCTCGCTATGGGTCGATTCGGCTCAGTGACGTGATGACGGTCGAACGCTATAGTCACGTGATGCACATAACTTCCAATGTCTCCGGAGAGCTGGCTCCGGGCAAGACGGCTTTTGATGCCTTGGAGGCTTGCCTACCGGCCGGCACAGTTTCCGGGGCTCCCAAAGTTCGGGCCATGCAGATTATTGATGAGATCGAACCTCACCGGCGGGGACCCTATGCGGGGGCAGTCGGGTACTTCGATTTTAACGGCAATATGGACACATGTATCGCCCTTCGGACAATCGTTGTCCAGGGAAACAAGGCCTACATCCAGGCAGGGGCAGGTATTGTCGCCGATAGTGTTCCGGAACGGGAATGGCAGGAAACTCTGAATAAAGCTCAAGGAATGCTCAAAGCGATCGAGCTTGCGGAGGCACAAGCCTCGGGGAGTTTTTCTTCGCAGGTCTTGCCCGCGGTAAGTGCTTGAGGGATAGCTCCGGAGAAAACCGGGAGGGGAAGTGGAGACAACTTTGTTTTTCGTGCGAGCCCAAGGAATGAAAATCGACTGTATCGAGATCTATCATTTGGAGCTTCCGCTTTCTCGGCCGATCGAAACGCGGCTGGGAACCTGGGAGAAGTGGCAAACGGTCCTGGTGCGGATGCTTTCCGGGGATGTGGAAGGATGGGGGGAGGCCTCGCCCGGCAATGCCCCAGTGGTTTATTCGGAGACGGCGGCTACGGTGTTCCATATTCTTCGGTCGCATCTGGCACCCCGCGTGGTGGGGAAATATGTCCAAACACCGGAGCAGCTGCAGGAACTGCTCGAGCCGGTGGTAGGGAATCAGCATGCCCGGGCCGCCTTGGATTGTGCTTGGTGGGATCTTTTCGCCCGGAGGCAGAATCGGCCGTTGCACCTCCTCCTGGATGGAAAACATCAAGAAATCCAGTTAGGGGTCAGTTTCGACCGGATGCCGACCGTCGAAGAGCTCCTGCGGGCCATCGCCGAGGCTTTCGAGGCCGGCTTTAGCCGGGTAGAGCTCAAGCTGCGGCCAGGATGGGAGGCCTCGATGCTCAACTTGGTTCGCCGGGAGTTTCCCACAGAGCATATCCACGGGGATGTGGAAGGGGCATTAGGATTGCAGCACATGGAGCTGCTCTGCCGGTTGGATGACTTTTTCCTCACCATGCTGGAACAGCCCTTGCCTGCCGAGGACCTCGTGGGCATGGCCATGGTTCAAGATACGATTCGCACACCCCTGGGGTTGGACGAGGCGATTACCTCGCTGCGGCAAGCAGAACTCGCACTGGAGCTGAAAAGTGGTCGCTATGTGCAGTTGAAATTGGGTCAACTTGGAGGAATCACAACGGCAGTTAAAGTCCACGACGCTTGTCAGGAAGCCTCAACTCCCTGTTGGGTGGGAACGGTACCCGATAGTGGTGTGGGGACTCGGGCGGCTTTGGCTGTCGCGGCCCTTGAAAACTGTGCCTTCCCTGCTGGGTATTTACTCCCACAACAGCGGCCTGCGGTAAGTTTGGTACCCATTCCGGAACCGGCTCGGCCGGCATCGAGTGAACCGGTGACGGTACGCCTCTGGCAGGAGCCAGGCATTGGGGCTTCCCCCGACCTTCGCGAAGTGTACCGGTATTGCATTGCGGAAGCATCTCTCCGGCCCTAGTTCGTGCCGTAATGGGGCCCTCTTGTCTCCTAGGGAGGGTGGTTCCGAGTCTGGTCGGATGCCGGCTGCACTGGATATTTGCCATCGGGAAAGAGCAAGGTTTTCCGGTACACTGCCGGTTGGGTCGGAAGAAGCATCACCGGGCGAAACTAGGAGCCTTTGCTAGAAAGGAGATAGAAATATACAGAAATATAAGGACACAGAAATATATTGAGGTTTTCCGCCGATACAAATGGGAGGTATGCGATTCCCAGGAAATTACCGGCTCCAAATAGTTTGCTGGGCAATGAACCACGTTCGGCACAGAGTGGCTAAAGTATGAAGCTAGGCACAGAGTGGCTAAAGTATGAAGCTAGTAGTACTGGGAAGTGGGGGGTACCATCCGTGTGAGAGTCGTCATACAGCATGCTACTTTCTGCCGGAGGCGGATTTATTGTTGGATTGTGGAACGGGTGCTTTTCGGTTAGAGCGTTTTTTGCCGCGGCAGCGGTTATCGATTTTTTTAAGCCATGGACATTTGGACCATGTGGTTGGGCTGACATATTTCCTAGGTTTTCAGTCGCGAGGACTTCTCGGCCCGGTGGAAATTTACGCTCTTCCGGAAGTGTTGCAGGGCGTTCAACAACATCTTTTCTCGGAAACCCTCTTTCCGGTGCTTCCGGAGTTCCTATTTCGAGCGGTGGCCGGCGGGGAGGTGGTGCCCCTTCCTGGAGGCGGAGAAGTTACGGTATTGCCGGTTCACCACCGTGGCCCAACCGTTGGGTACTTCCTTCGCCTTTCGAGGGCAACCGTGGCCTACCTTACCGATACAAGGGTGGAGGGCTCAAGGCAGCATCTTGGGCTGTTGGAGGGTGTTGATCTCCTGATGCATGAGTGGTATTTCCCAGACGGCTACGAGCATTTTGCGGAGGAAACCGGTCACAGCTGCCTTAGCCAGGTGCTCCAACTGGGAAAGGAGGCCAAGGCGAAGCAGCTCCTTCTGATGCATCTGAACCCCGTTATGGACTCGGCCAGTGCCTGGGGCTTTGATGGGAAAGCTGTGGCGGAACCTCCGGCAATTGTGGCCGAGGATCTCCTCGAAATTGAAATCGACGGTTGCTTCTGACGGCGATTCGGGCCAAAAGAGCCTCACCTCCCCCACGCCTGGGGCCAGGCGGCTTCAAGGGCCAACGAATGGTGTCTGTGGGAACGAAAAGAAGGGCCTCCTGCTTGTCCCTTTGGGTACCCTTGCGGCCAGGGGCTGAAATGGTACCGGTTCAAAGAGGCAATTGAGTCCGAAGCCGGTTGAGAGCAACAAGCAATTGTTCCAGCATCTCGGGAGTATGGGCTAGCGTGAGACTGATTCGGAGGCATGACCGGCCTTTTGGGACGGTGGGCGGTCGCATCGCGGGACAAAAGATTCCTTTTTCCAGAAGGAGGGCAGAAAGTCGGAGGGCCTTTTCCGGTTCCCCGAGTACTAGGGAAAGGATTTGACTTTGGCTGGGCCCCACATGCCAGCCTTTTCCCCAGAGTTGCTCCCGGAGCCAAGCCGCCCGCGAAAGGAGCTCCCGTCCCGGCCAGGGAGATTCCCGCAGCAAGGAAAGGGCTTCCAGGGCGGCAGCCACCGCGGGCGGGGGCAGAGCAGTCGAAAAAATGTAGGACCGGGCTTTATTGACGATGAGCTGGATCACAGCTTCCGGGCCGACCACAAATCCTCCCACACTCCCCAACGCTTTGCTCAAGGTACCTACCCGCACGGGCACAGTCTGAAGAAGCTGAGCATCCTCTGCCAAACCCCGACCTTGCATCCCGAAAACCCCAAGGGCATGAGCTTCGTCGACCACGAGCATCAGGTCAAATTTTTCCGCCAGTTCGACAAGCTCCGGCAAAGCAGCCAGATCTCCTTCAATGCTAAAAACGGTATCGGTCACTACCAGGGCTCGGCGGTACCGTCCCCTTTTTTGCAACTGGCCTTGGAGATACTTCAGGTCTTTATGCGGGAAGAAGCGGACATCGGCTCGAGAGAGTCGACACCCATCCCAAATGGAGGCATGATTGGCCTCGTCGCAAAACACGACATCCCCGGGGCCTACAAGGGAGCTGATCACCCCAACATTGGCGGCGTAACCAGAGGAAAAGACTAAGGCAGCTTCGGCTTGGTGGAAGTCGGCCAAAGCCCGCTCGAGTTCCTGGTGAATCGATGTGTACCCACAAACCAGCGGACTCCCGCCAGCTCCCCATCCAAACTCGAGGGCTGCTTGGCGAGCGGCCGCTACCACTCGAGGATGACTGGCAAGTCCGAGGTAATCGTTGGACCCGAAGTGGAGAACCTCTCGGTCTTCCAGAACAACCCTGCCGGCCCGCCCGACCCTTCGGACCCTCCGAAACCGCCGCAGACCCTGACGGCTTAATTCCTCCAGCTCTCCACCGATCCAATCAAATGCCCGGCTTTGCACAGTTCTATCGCCGTACGTACGAACAAAAATTTTCCCCCGATCAGGTCGGAAACCGACAAAGGCAGCAGGCCTAAAAGCTTAAAGCTAAGTTGGGTGACCCGTCAGTTGGCTAAATCCCGAATCTCCACTAAAGCCCGCCGAACAACTAGATTCGGACTTTCGACGGAATACTCGAAGGTTATGCTCCGAAGGCATTTCAACCCGGCTACCAAGGAGTCGATTTCCTTGCGGAGCTCCTCCAGAGAGTCTTGAAATTCCTCCGGGATTTCCCAATCGGCCTGGGAAACAGTTGCCGTCAGATGTTCCGCCCAAGGCCGGAGGGCATCCCAAAGCTTTTCTAGATTTACCCAAGCTGCCCAGATTCGTGGCTTCTCCATGTCTTCAATGAGCCCCACCGGCTGCAGGGGCTTCGGTTCTAGCAGTCGTTTTGCATGCTCCTCAGAAAGGCAGAATATAAAGGCTTTTTGGCCGAGGGCCAGAGTGGGGCGGATACGAGCATCCAGCCACGGACCCCCAACCTCCAGTTGCCATACATCTCCCCACTCCAGACGGCGATGGATTATGGAAGGAAGCGAGGATTCGATTTGCTCGAAGAGTTCGTCCGAATCGGCATCCTCAGCGACCGCTCGCAGTTGACGCCAAAGTTCTCTTGCTTGCCGGTATGCAGCGACAAGCTTGTCCCGATCGGCCACTGCAACCACAGCCGCAACCTCGGGTACAGGCAAAGGATTCTCAGAGTAAGGGAGGGTCTCCAACCATTGTTCGCTTCGGAGTTCAGCATCGACCACTACGGCCATTTCAAACCCGTCCAACGCGGGGAGTAGCTCCCGACGGACGATTTTGTCCGCTTCCCTTGCCAGACGTCGGAGTCGCGCGGAGATATTCCGCCACTTGAGTAGCTCCTCCTCTCCGGAGGTCCTGCGAATGCCATAATCCACGTAATACCAAGCCCTACCGAGCAGCCATGCTATGAATTCGTACATTCCCGGCAACGGAACCTGAGAAGCAATCCCGGCGGCCACTGGGGCCGCTCCCAGGTGAGGGATTGTCCGAAGTGGGAGGGGGGCTACTTCCGCTTTCGCGATCCAGGTGAATGTTAGCTCTTCCAGTCCCCTGGCGGTAAGGCTGGCGGCACTAGCCCGGGGTCCAGACTCGCCCCTGAGTTTTTCAAACCAATTGGCTAGTTCTTGAAGATCCCGGTCCAATTGTTTGCGAAGTTCGGCAGGGAGAGCCTCCCACTTACCTAGACATTGCCGATATACCTCCACTTCCTCGGGGGAAAACTCTCCCTTTAGCTCCTGCAGAAATTCCCTGCTCTGAAAGCTGAGGGAAACAGGGGATGCCTCCAGCCGACCAAGAAGTTCCTGGATCTCCTGACGATCGGCTAGGCGAGCACCTGCCGGGGGAAGCCGGAGAATTCGGGTATCCGGCCCCAAAGCCAGATGGATCCAGTCCTCCCGCATCCCGAAAGCAATCACTAACCGTTGTTTGCGGAGTTGCTCGAGCAACAAAGGGGGCACGAGTTCCTCTGAACTAACCTCCAGGTGAGTGGTTTCAATCTCCTCGCCAATGTGCCCGTCTTCAAACCTAAGTTCAAAACTCCCATCAGATTCCTGGGTCCTTGCTGCCAGCGTGAGAAGATCCTCCCAAGGCACGTCTTCGCCGGAGATAGTAATCACCGTGAAATCCCCCCCGTCGATGGTTTCGCCCCACACCTTTCCGGCCAACTGAGGTATGCCAAGGCTGCTGACGAAGATCACGCTGCGGAGGATGTTCATCAGGGAAGCCGCTCGGTCCACATTCTTAACTCGCCATCCGAAAAGCAAGGAGGGCACCTGAAGTTCCACCCCAGTGTGTTGCCTCAAAGACTGCCAGATTTCTTCGGCGATCTGGTGGCGGGATTTTAAAGGTTCCTCGGGGAAACTCTCGGCCAGAGAACCGAAAATCGAGCTGAGCGTGGAAAGCCGGTCGAGAGTGCTCACCCACCGCAGGAAAGCACTCCACTCTTCGCCCCCAGCAATAAAGAATTCCTGACTGTGCATGTCGACAAGAAGGGCTAATGATTCTTGTACCATCGGAGTCTCCAACTCTCGTGTTAGCTGCTGTTGGACCTCCTCCGGAAGCTCTCCCCATATTTGGCCGAAGAGAGTTTGCGATAACCGCCGAACACTTCCCAGCTCGGCAAGGCGGCTCACAGCCCGGCTTTGGAGCACTCGTTGGCAAGCATCTTCGAGGTTGTAAATGCCGAAATAGGCGGAAACGTTAGCCGGTACAATTTCCAGCGATTTCACTTCTGCCTCGGCGGTACCCCACCCTAGGCCGAAGGCAGTTAGAAGGAGGGATGCTAAAACTAGGGTTCTTGCGCGCCCCTCGGACAGCGGTCGCAGGGCAAACATTCGTGTTGTCATCGGCATTTCCTTTCCGCTGTTGGCAATCGCTTCACTCTATACCGACCACGCCGGCGTTTGGCTTCCTTTCATCATGAAAACCCGCGGCTTGGTCCCTGGGAGCTTGCCCCCGCGTACATCTTATCGGAGGCGACAATACATCTTACGGGAATCGCCGTTTTGGAATTGTGTTTTCCCGGAGGTTTACAGAGGACACGACAGTCCACTCGTTTTTCCGCGAAGTCGGCAACTCGCGGGGATTTACGGGGCAAAAATTCTTAGGGAAGATCTGCGGAAAAAGGCGATATTTTCCCGGCACTTGCTGCCTGGACCCGAATCGATTTGGGAGATGTATCCATGGTCCCTCGGCTGAGAGCGGAGTACGAACCCTAGAAACAAATAGGCTAAAATGCATTTCCAAAACCGCACACCTTGGAACCGAGTTCGCTCTCGGACTATTCTGGTGAATTATCGCCTATGCAGGGGAGATAAGGAGGCCTTTGCCACTGGCCATTTGCTGTCGAGACATAGCTACCTGCAGGACAAAGTCACATAGTTGCAGCACAAAGTCATATATCTGCAGGACAGAGTCAGACGTTAAATCTTTCCCAGGTTGTAAGAGGATAAGTCTACTTCCGTGGCCAACTGGTGCCAAGTGTGGGAACACGCCGGCGATGACTTGGCCTTCAAAAAGCACCGAAGTGGGTCTCTCTTAAGCCGGCATGGCTTCCAAGCCGCTATGCTGACGAAGACCCGAAGATGTGTTCGATCGCTAGCTCCCTCCTAGGTCACCTGCAGAGTGGCCGGAAGGCCAAGCGTGGGATGGGCAGGCCCTCTCCTGGAATATTATGGATCCCCTTGGGGTGCTCCTGTACACTTGGTTCGCTCGGTGCCTGCTTTCTTTGCTTAATAAGAACCAATAACCCCGCTTAATATGTTTAACAACCTTCTTAAAATTCTTGATAACCTTAATAACACTCCAGAAGAGTAAATAAGCCTGAGCCGAGGAGAGGCGGCCGATGCTCTCAAGTTTTCTGGGGACTTGTCCGCAGGCCCATCTCTTCGGATCAAATGGAAGGCTTGGGCCAAACTGAAAGGGAGCACTCATTAGGCCGGATTAAGTGGCGGCAAGCCAGGGAAAGTTTTGTGCCCCGACAAGTTCGGCAGGGCCACTCCGGAAAAAGGGGCCGGCAACATCCTATTTGCATCGAAGAAGTAGCGACGGGCAAGTTTGCAGGGTGTGTCCTGAGCTTTCGGAAAAAAATGTCGCTGAGGTTTCGAAAGAAATGTGGCTAAGGTTTCGAAGAAAAAGTTGTTTGCTTAAGTTTTTGTCGATGCCTCGGGGCTTATTATTTGTCGATGCCTCGGGGCTTATTAGGGGTGAGGGGAAAACTTTGGAAAGGCACCGGCCCCCGAGAATTTGACCGGCCCTGGTGTGGTCAGCCCTGCGAGGGGTTATAGGAAAAAGGTAGAAAAGCTGGCCTTGGACAGGTCCGCGACTATCCCCACTCATCTCCCACCCCTCCGGTAGGGGCAGTTTCCGCGGAATCGGCATCCTGTATAATTTGGGGTCAAATCGGCTGGGTTTTCTGATCCCGGTTATCTGCCGGTTAGGCATCCGATAACTTGTTCTCTCCTGGGACTCAGGGAAAAGGAGCACGAGTTTTTGGCATCTACCCGGTAGGGAGATGCTTGGACCCGGGAGGCTTGCCTGGGGGGAGAGGATGGGTTCGGGGAGCTTTCCCAAAAATCGACGGCGAAGCCTCCAAGTGGGCCGAGTTAAGGCAGCCCTTAATTTTCCAAGGGGACAGTTTGAAAACAGGGGATCAGTTTGCTTTGCGTTGTTCATAGTGCGGGCAGGAAATGGGCGGTAGTTGGGGGTTGCCGCCTGTTGACAGTAGGCCTTACCTGGCGTTCAAAAAGTCGGTTTGGGTAAATCTCTCAATGCCGGCCACTGGGATCACGGATAATCTGCCCGATATAATGAGAGCCCATGAGAAAACGATTAGAAATTTAGTCCGGCCCCATTTGCCGGGTGAATTGACATATCCTCGGAAAACCTGAAAAATCGGAGGCCTGAAGGGGGCATACTCGATTTGTTGGATAATCTGCCGTTGGTGTGCCTGCTTATTGTGGTGTTGACCGACTTTCTCAAATTTTGCTGGAATTATCCATTGGTCACCTTGGAAGAGCTCCGAATTAAGCTGGGGGACCTTGACTAACTGGGGGCCGGCAAGCTTAGTTCCAAAATGCAAATAAATCAAAATGCAAGTAATTATCTTGCCCTGTTTGCGGGCTTTATATCGTGGGGGTCGGCACCATCTTTTTGGCACCTCGGATTTTCCGAGGTTCGAGGCCGGTTTCGCGGCAGGGTAAGGCCCGGCGATTAAGCCCCCTTAGCTCAGCTGGTAGAGCAACTGACTCTTAATCAGTGGGTCGGAGGTTCGAATCCTCCAGGGGGCACTTTCAGATCTTGTCCTCCCGGGGCCTTTCCAAAGCCCGGAGGATTATTTGGGCCTCAAAATAATTCCGGAATAGTCCTGGTTATGAGGGGGCAGAAATCTTCACAACTCATCTAGAAAATTTTCAATCTTTATCGCAATGCTTTGGAAAACGCCCCGTTAATCGCCGTTATTCTGTTTAGCGAGATGTTCCAAACTTTACTTCACCTCTCGGGCTAGGGCTCAAAGCCTTTTTCCCACGGGGCCGCGGAATCCAAAAGCTGCTACTAACCTCTCCCTTTGGGCCCTACACTACGCCGGACGAAGCCGTAGGGACGGCCGGTTCGGGTCGGCAATGGGAATTCGCGACTTCCCCAAAAAAGAAAAGGCTGCCATGTTGGCCCCAAAATTGCGACCCTTTCCAGGGCTTTGGCGGGAACGGCCAGGAATTTCCGGTTCCCAACGGAATTGAATAGAGGCGTTTCTTTAGGAGGGGGCGACCAATCCCGCCGGAAGGGTTGCCTCTGCGAGGGGGCAGGCTTCGTGCCTTTTCTGGCAGAGGTCTTGTCATGGGAAGTCGCAGGTTCACAAGACTTAGAGCTTTTCGGATCCGCTCGAGCAGGAGGATCTATGCTGGGGACATTTCGAGAGCAATAACGTTTACGTGAGAACATGGAAACGTTTACATGACAATACGTTTGCCGTTTCCAAAACATGGATTCGGGTCCGATTGAAGAAATGTTCGGTTGAGCCAGTGAGAGGGGAGTTTCGTCGGTGGTATCCAGCCTGCGGCGAGGGATTGCGAGAGGTTGTTTCCAATAGGTTTTTAAACGTCAGCGATGGAGATAACGGGTAGTGTGGCTCGATGTGCTGTTTCTGGCTGTTTTACAGGGCCTTACGGAATTCCTGCCAATTAGCTCTTCGGGGCATTTGGTGATTGCCTTCGCCTTACTGGGGAAGTTGGGCCGGACGGTCCAGGCCCCGATTTCGGTTAATGTTGCCCTCCACTTGGGGACCTTAGCAGCCACCGTGGGGTACTTTCGACGGCAACTTTGGGAAGTGATTTCGAGAGATTGGCGAACACTTCTCCTCGTGTGCTGGGCCACGGTTCCTGCAGTGGTGGTGGGGTTGCCTGTAAGGAAATGGGCCGAGGAAATCCTTGAAAATCCCTGGGTTGCTGGCGTGGGACTTTTGATTACAGGAGCCCTGCTGGTTCTTTCTCGCCACTTTGGGAAAGGGGAGAGAAATTTTAGGGATCTAACCTGGAGAGAAGCCCTGGTGATTGGATGTTTCCAAGCCCTTGCCCTTCTGCCGGGAATTTCCCGAAGCGGAAGTACCATCGTGGGGGGAATGGTATGCGGCTTGTCACCAGGCGAGGCCGCTGTATTTGCATTTGTTATGGCTGTGCCGGTAATGCTCGGTGCTGGGGTGCTTGAGGCAGCAGAACTTGCTGGCCGGCCGGGTGATTCCCTACCGCTATTCGAGCTCGTGCTGGGGGCGGTCACTGCCGGGGTTGTCGGGTGGGTAGCTATTGCCTGGCTAATTCAATGGGTTCGGAAAGGCCGGCTCATGCTTTTCGCATACTGGGTGTTCGCCCTGGGAGCGGGGACTCTTTTATGGCTCCTGTTAGAGATTGGAGCCTCCGCCCGGCTTTAACCTCCCAAAGCGGTCTGGCGGCAATCAAGCGAGGCTGATCCTAAAGCTCCGCTTGCGGGTTAAGCCGTGGGGGGGCAGTGGGGAGCCCTTTTTCAATCGGACAGCAGGCCCGGGGGGCTCCGGCGGAAGGAATTTCGCAAAATAGGAAACTTAACATCCAGGAAACTTAATATCGGAAGTCATGGGACGACAGAATTTCTTTAATGCCCGTGGGCAGTACTAGCTGGGATGGCTTGGGAGTACGTTCTTTTTTGTTTCCTAAAAGCCTTTGGTATTACCTTGTTTGTTTCCGAAGAGACTCGTGTTTGTTTCCCAACAGACTCGGCATTACCTCGGCATTTGTGGCAGACTCCGCGTGGTCTTGTGCAGGAGGACCGGAAGGGGGCTCGGCCGGAATTTGCCTTTTCGAGGTTTAACCGGTAACCGGCCCGGCTGATGCCTGGGGCACCTTTGCCCGGTTTTGGTTTCGAGCCATCAAGAGTTTTGGAGGACCCGACATTGATTTTCACTGCCCGAAGCGAAGCCCCGAACTTCGGTGCTCGATATTGAGGGGTCAGTTTACCCAAAATTTTGGAGGTGTTTGTGGCAAAATCCCTATTCCCCGCTTTTGCTCCTCCCAAAACTTGCTCTTTAGTAGGCAGTTTGGTCTCTCCCCGCTTTGCAGAGGCCGGAGTTTTTTCGGTGTGCGGTAGATTTTTCGGAACCACCGTGATCGAGGCATTTTTCCCAGAGGTGTTTAAGGGGTATCTGGGGGATATTTGGGAGGTATTTAAAGGATTTAACGGATCAGAAGTTTCTCCATAAGGCATTTCTGGGCGGGGCTCCGGGAGCCCCGCCGATAGCGGGGGATGATTTAAATGGCTCACCGTTGGACAGTATTAGGATGAGATTTCTCCCGATCGGCGGGGGATGCCTCCCGGGTCGTCTCCAAGCATACAGGCGAGGAACGAGCCAGGCCGGCGGGCGGCCGACGACTAACCTTAAAGAGTATAGGCCTACCAAACGGGCCAGTTCGATTCCAATCCGCCGGGGTTAACTTCTCGATTTTAGACTCTGTGAATCTTCTCCACCTTCTCCACGCCAGCCGTTAGTTTTGCAAACATCACTTTGGCATGAGTGTTGCTCTGCCGGAAAGGGTTCGGGGGCTCCGGGAGAAAAAGGGGGGCTTGCCGAAGCGAAAGCCGATAGAGGGGATCGTTCCTTAATAAATAGACGGGATTGCTCCTGCTAATATAGGATGACAGCACCCGATAGGAGGCGGGGATATCACCACTTATGAGAAGTTGTAAATTGTTCCGAGGTAGGGTATTACGGCCTGTTGGGGGGCTTTTTCCAGGTTTGTGACCTCTCCTGATGGAACAGCCATAGCAGTTGGCTTCCGCAATTTTCGGCCGAGGTGGTTCCAAGACTCGATGTAGTGGGTGGGAGCACCCTTGAGGGCTATTTGGTTTCTCCCAAAACAGGTGATGGTGGAAGATGGGTTCGGCGGATCATGGGAGTTGTCGTCCTATGGGGATGGGGCGGCAGGGGGTATCAGAAATTGGCGAATGTTTGGGGGACCGGTGGCGACCAAACAGTCTTGCCTCCATTTGTGAGCCCTTCTGGAAAAGAGGTGTGATTGCCGCAATGCTGGGGGTGTGAGGTTAAATTCCCCTTAATGGTATAAGAGTGCAACGGGAATGGCGGAATAAGTGATAGTCGTTGAGATTAAGTGTTAGTGGTTCAGATAAGTTATGGCGGTTTAGTGAGAGGAGTATCGGCACCAGGGTCGGAGAACTATCGCGTGCTCTATAAAAGGCCCAATCGCGGGTCGGGTCCGCGGCTGGGGTGGACCGGCAGGCTCGAACTTGAGGCCTGCCTAACGATTACGGAATGAGAAACCGGGTTTCCCTGGCTGACTCCCGGGATATCGCTGGCTAACTCCCCCCAACTGCGAGTTGACCAATGGCAGACAGTTACTCCACTTGGTCTTCAAACAAGCGGAGCTCGGGTTTCTGGCTTTTTTCTTTGAAATTTTATGGTGGCTCCATAGATCCTTTGCTCATAAAACGAGTGCTCATAAAAAGGGGGGAGAAGTCCCTGGAGGGGACTGCTTGGCAAAGGTGAGAGTAGGTCTGCTTGGCACAGCTGAGAGTAAGAGAATGTGGGCGGACAACACCGGCCGCCCGAGGTACCTGTAGGCACTGCACGTGTGCTTTCGGCGATTAGCCTAATGTGCTTTCCGAGACCTGGGCTGTGAGTGAGTATTTCTTTGGCAGATGCCGCTTGGCACCGGGAGGGCCAGCGATCATGCAGCTATGTAATATGAAAAGGCATTCCTTGCGGCCTCGGTCTGCAATCTCAAAGGTGCTAACGATCCATACACTGCTTGGTGCGGTCCTGGGTGGGCTTGCGTTCGGAGTTTGTGGGGGAATATCCCTGGCAAACCCCAGCATTGGGGAAGTTTCCCAATCGGCAGGAGGTGATCACCAGTTGGAGAGCCCGCAGCCAAGCCAGGAAGGGGTTAAAGGGGGGGCCCCTGCGGCGGTTTCTGCTGGGGAGGATGTTAACAGGGCGGAATTGGGCCAGACCCTTGACCAAACGGGTCGGACCGAATCCGTGTCCGGGCGAGAACCCTCCCCCGCGGCAGGAGCGGAGTCGGCCCCTGCGTCCAGGCCCGGAGAAGTCGGTCTGCCGCAGCAGCGGTTGGCGGTCCCTTCGCCGGGTGAGCTTCGGGCTGCAGAGAATCTGGTGCGGGAGGTCCTGGCCACCGAATTTAGTGCCGCCAAGGCTCCCCAGCAGAAGTCTGCCTTAGCCGGCCGACTGCTAGCACTGGCTCTGGAAACCGAGGACGATCCGGTGGCCCGATTTGCTTTGTGTACCTTGGCTCGAGATTTGGCTCTTGAGGGGTTCGATTTGGCCCGAGCCTGGGAAGCTGTGCAACTCCTCGGGCGGCATTATGCGATGGACGAAAACAAATTAAAAGCGGAGGTATTTGAACGGCTCGTAAAAGAGAGTCGGGGAAGTGTTTCGGCCGAAAGCAATTTTATGTTGATTGAAGGGGCCTTAGTGGCAGCTCGGGAGGCAGCCTTGGCTGGCAAGGGTGAAGCCGTCTCCCGATTGTTGGCTGTTGCCCATACGGTGGCTCGAAGGTTGGATAATGCGGTAATTCGGCAGGAGGTGGTACAACAGGCCAAGGGGGTGGAATCTCTTTTGGCTCGCTGGAATGCCTATGCCCAGGCATTGAAGACCCTGGAGCTCCATCCGTCCGAGCCGGCAGCCAGCACGGTGGTGGGATTGTGGAAGTGTATGATCGAAGGGAACTGGGAGGGTGGTCTTCCCTATTTGGTTGGCGGGGACCAGCCTACGCTGGCTGCAGTAGCGGCACTGGATCTGAAGGCCCGCCAAAGTCAGACGGATCCTCTCACTTTGGCGGAAAGATGGTTCGAGGTAGCGGAGAAACTGGAACTACCTTACCGCCACCGGGCCATTCTGCGAGCCACGGAATGGTTCGAAGCCGTGCAGGGAAACGATCCCGAGGTCCAGAAACGATGGCAATCCCGGCTGGAGCTTGCTTTTCTTGCGGAATTGGCACTCTATCCGCTGCAGTACGGGGCAGTAGCAGAGGGGAACGTGGCGGCTGCTCGGGCTGGGGCCCAGGTAGTCGGACCAGGTGCCGGTACTGGGCTTATCGACGGGGTGATTCCCCCTGTGGTTGGTCCGCAGGGGATGGCCATCGCTCCTTATCCCTGTGAGTGGACAGTTGTTCTAAATGATGTTTATCGATTAAGGGAAATCCGGGTGAAACTTCCCGATCCGGGAAAATCCGTGCAATTTTTTATGCTGAGTATTTCCCCGGATGGGAAAAATTTTCACGTGATTGCCGACCACAGTAAGGTTCCCTCGGCAGGTTGGCAGCGATTTATTTTTTTGGCTCGGTCGGTAAAGGCAATTCGGCTTCAGGGGCTATCCCACACGGGGGACAAGAATTTTTATGTTAGCGAACTAGAAGCATATACCACGGCCCCGGCTCCGTGGATCGTCAAGACGGCTCCGGCGGCTGTCCCAAGGCCCACTGGACGTCGTGGAAGGGGGCTGGAAAGCAGGGGGCAACCGACCGTTTCTCCTAACCGGGGTCCAGGCTCCGGGGTTTCTCCGTAGTGTGTTGGTCGAAATGTCCGTTATCCCTTGATTTAAAGAAGTGAATAGGGATTTCCTCTTTTCTCAACGAGTGCCTGCCGAAAGCTGAAGATCTCCGCGGGATCGGTCTCGCCTATGGTTGGACCAACGACTCCTGCCAGAATTGGGATGTCGGCCCATGGTGGGGGGGATGATCACCGGAGTAACTCAGTGATCGGAGAACTACTGCCCTGGCAGATTGTGGCCTACCCTAAAAGACCATCAAAATAGTTTCACCCCCGAAAAGCTAAGGTAAAAATCTTTGCCTCTTCAAACTTTGTCCGTGGATATGTCGGTGCAGTATATTCTTAAGGGGCTTTAAACAAATGTTCAGATGTTCCCAAAGCTAACTGTCCCTCCCCATGATAATGGGAGGAGAGCAACGGCCGGAATCTCGTAAGATTAATCCGGGCCACTCTTCCGGGCCTTGCCCTCTCGGATTTCCCCATTCTTCACGAACCACTTTTTCTTTAAGATATTTGTGGGTTGATGTGAATATTAGCTCAGAAAAGGGATTTTAAAGAGAATTTCAGGCCGGTTGAGAGAGTAACGAAGAAAGGGGGATGAATGCCGGCTGGCCCCTAGAGAAGGAGCCGACCGGTTAGCTGGTCCCTGCTTGTAGCCGGCGTCGGCCTGAATCCGGAAATGTTGCGACTCTTGCCGTATGCGGTGATTTGTCCTCCTTGCGAGGCAACTTGCCGCCGGTACGTGAATTCCTGCGG
>Ga0308415_1000489_pt1 | contig 17287 bp, 13 predicted proteins | sample HotsprSampleOS55_FD_203465 | JGI IMG/M metagenome (GOLD analysis project Ga0308415, IMG submission 203465) | Hot spring phototrophic mat microbial communities from Octopus Spring, Yellowstone National Park, Wyoming, United States - 20090730_OS55 ... | reverse complement strand
TGGCGAAGGCCGCGGCGGGGGGCACGGCGGTCGCCGGCCAGCCGTTCACCTACACGCTGACGATCACCAACAACGGACCGGACACAGCGAACCAAGTCGTGATCACCGACGCGCTAAGCGGCGGGGCAACGTTCAACAGCATCGTTGCTTCCACCAACCCCGCCTCGCTCACCTACAGCTTCCTCGGCGCGCAGGCAACCTTCACCGTCACCAACATCGCCCCCAACACCGTCTTCACCATCGTCTACACCGTCCTGCCGCCGCTCAACGGTGGCGTCTTCTCCAACACCGCGGTCATCTTCAGCAGCACGCCGAGCGACCCGAGCCCCGGCGATGATTCTGCCAGCGGTGGGCCGGTGACGGCTACGGCCAATGCCGACCTGGCGGTTGCCAAGTCGGCGGCGCCGACGTTGGTTGAGCCGGGCGGGGTGGTGACCTACACGCTGACGGTGACGAACAACGGGCCGAGCGCGGCGCAGTTCATCACAGTGACGGACGTGCTGAGCGGCGGCAGCCTGGGCGGGGTGGTGGATACGTCGGCGGGCGTCAACGTGACCATCAGTGGGAACGGCGTGACCTTCACAGTCAACAGCCTGAACGCCGGCGGCGTCATCACGATGGTGTATACGGCGACCGCGCCGAGCCTTGGGGTGATGACGAACAGCGCGGTGGTTACCTCTGCTGTGGGCGATCTGGGCGGTGAGGACAATCAGGCCGGCGTGACGGTGCTGGTGAACGCCACCGACCTGGCGCTGGCGAAGGCCGCGGCGGGGGGCACAGCGGTCGCCGGCCAGCCGTTCACCTATACGCTGACGATCACCAACAACGGGCCGCTGACGGCGACGCAGGTGGTGATCACCGACGCGCTGAGCGGCGGGGCGACGTTCAACAGCGTCGTCGCTTCCACCAACCCCGCCTCGCTCACCTACAGCCTGGCCGGCACGCAGGCCACCTTCACCGTCACCAACATCGCCCCCAACACCGTCTTCACCATCGTCTATACAGTGCTATCGCCGGTGAATGGTGGTGTCTTCTCCAACACCGCGGTCATCTCGGCCAGCACGCCGACTGACCCCGACCCCAGCAACAACACAGGCGGCGGGCCGGTGAACGGCTCGGCCAACGCCGACCTGGCGATCACTAAGGCCGCGGCGTCCAACGTCGTCGAGCCGGGCGGCGTGGTGACCTTCACGCTGACGGTGACGAACAACGGGCCGAGCGCGGCGCAGTTCATCACGGTGACGGACGTGCTGAGCGGCGGCAGCCTGGGCGGGGTGGTGGATACGTCGGCGGGCGTCAACGTGACCATCAGCGGGAACGGCGTGACCTTCACGGTCAACAGCCTGAACGCTGGCGACGTCATCACGATGGTGTATACGGCGACCGCGCCGAGCTTGGGCGTGATGACGAACAGCGCGGTGGTCACCTCTGCTGTGGGCGACCTGGGCGGTGAGGACAATCAGGCCGGCGTGACGGTGCAAGTACAGGCGAGCACGACGACGCTGACGATCACCAAGCAGCAGACTTACACGCTCGGCGTCGGCAGCACAATCCGGCACTATGGTCTGGTGACCTACACGATCACCGTGACCAACACAGGGACAGCCACGGCAACCAACGTCATCATCACCGATGCGCTGAGCAGCGCCCTGAGCTTCCTGTCCGCCAGCAGTAGCTGCGCGCACAGCGGCGGCGTGGTCACTTGCACGTTGGGCGATCTCTCAGTCGGCCAGAGCGTCAGCGTGCAGATCGTGGCCCAAGCGACGGGCACGTCGGGCAGCGTGGTGAACAATGTCGCGCAAGCGGGCGCGAGCAATGCCCCACAGGTGAGTAGTGCACCGGTGAGCGCGCGCATCGAGTACAAGGCCTTCATGCCGATCGTGCGCAAGCCAGCGATGGTGTATCTCCCCATCGCTCGTAGGCCATAAACGCGCAGCGCGCCGGCGGGAGCGAAGACTCCCGCCGGCGTTTTTATTTGGCAACCTTAACCCAGCCGTATATATTGCGCAGCGTGGTTGTCGCCCTTACGCTGCTGCGGTTTAGCGGGCCTGCGCGGGTCTGGATGTTGACGCAGATGGCGTTTGCGCGGCCGGCGCTGCGGCGCACGCCCGAGCTGCGTTTTTGGAAGCTGCTCGGCAGTGGACATGGTTTCGGCCCACAGCCTGATTTCAGCCGCTATGCATTGCTCACCACATGGCCATCGCTCGAGGCGGCGCGCGGGTTCCATGCGCTGTCGCCGGTGATGCGGCGTTTTCGCCGGCGCGCTGACGAGACATGGACGCTGTATATGTGCCCCATTCGCGCGCATGGCTTATGGTCAGGGGTCAACCCCTTTATCCCACAAGACGTAGAAACAGACACTGATGGGCCGCTGGCGATATTGACGCGTGCGACGATCCGCTGGCGAGCGCTGCTGAGATTCTGGTCGCACGCGCACGCCACCGAGCGCGCGCTGGATAACGCGCCAGGGCTATTGTTCGCCATCGGCATTGGCGAGGTGCCGATTGTTCGCCAAGCGACGTTCAGCCTATGGCGAGATGCAGCGGCTGCGCATGCGTATGCTTATCGTGCAATTGCCCACGCGGAAGCCATTCGCCGCACGCGCGCGGAGGGATGGTATGCCGAAGAGCTATTCGCGCGCTTCGTGCCGATCAGCGCCGAGGGAAGCTGGGATGGAGTTGAGCTGCTGACGGCGGTCACATCGCGCGCAGGCACACTACACAGGCTTAACCTGAGCGGTGTATAAGCACTTGTGAGGTCGGTATGTGCATGCGCTCGATCGGCGATTTGCGCAATTGCCAAAGCGCATGTACAACACATATACCAAGCCGTGATGCGCTGAAGGAGCGGCTGGTCAGCAAAACAGAAACTCTTTTTGGAGGGAATCGCCCATGAAACTGACAAAGCGTATTTCGTTCTTCGTTCCAGCGTTAGGCCTTGCACTTGCTGCGTGTGGCGCGCCTGCTGCGGAGGTGGATAGAAGTGGCGACTTCTATCTGGCTCTCCCACGCGTTGAGGTCGCCCTCGACGACAACGGCACGCCATCCATCGCAGGCCTTAGCCCCGATGCGGTGCGAACGCTGACCTTTGGCCTCGTCGATCTCTCGCAATACTCGGTTGGCAAAGATTGGGTGGACTACCTGAAGAGCACAGGCGTTCAGCACATCGAACTTGCCTTCCATGGCAAGGGTGCATTTATCTATGCCAATGGCAAGCAACTGCCCTCGATTCGGCTGAGCGATGAGTCCATTTCTACGATTGGCGACGTCGCCGAGACGGTCACGGGCATCTTTGTGCCTGGGTTTGAAGGGTATGCGTCGCTGGCCAAGCGCTTCCTGCCGCTGGCGCGCAGCCTCGGGTTGGGTCTCGTTATCCGCGTGCCAAGCAACGGCGCACCGGAGATCCCGCTGCGCGATCCGAAGGCCACATCGCCTGCGCCGAGCGCTAAGCCAGGTGATGACTCGGTGCTGGTGCGCTTGGTGGTGGATTACGACATGAACGGTGTGCCATCGGTGGCCGGCATCTCGGTGTCAGAGCTGGAGCAGTTGTTTGGGTTGGACCTGACGCTGCTTAAGCTCGATCCCGGCTTTGTGCGCCTGCTAATGGATAGGGGCATCCAGCACATCTCCGTGCGCAGCGAGGGCGATGGGATGGCGCTGGCCCTCAACGACAAGCCACTACCTAACTTGGTGTGCGATCAGGACTGCCTGAAGAACACCTCGGAGGTCGTTGTCGCGCTCAACACCTATCCGGAGTTCAGCATAGTCAACGACTTGGTGAAGCAGTTCGGGCCGTCGCTGTCCAGCGTGAACGCCGAGCTTGCGCTGCGCTTCCCGCCCGCGCCTGGTTCTCAGAGAATCCCGCTGCCCTTCGGATCGGGCAATTAACCCCAGGCTCCCTCCGAGGGCCCAAAAGTGAGGTTATGCCTATGGACGTGCCACAGAAGTATGGAGGGTTCAAAGTTCTGGGGATGGTTCTCATGGTCGTGGGCGCCGTTATCCTGGCAGTCGGTCTGATCATCGGCCTGGTGCTGCTCACGGGCAACTTCTGGCCCGGCTACAACCAAGGATTTAACCTGATTGGTTGGGGGCCAGTGTTGATCGGGCTGGCCAATGGTGTGCCGCTGCTGGCGATCGGCGCGTTGTTGCGCTTGCTGACGGAGGTTGAGCACAATTCGCGCGTTGCCGTCCAAATGGCCGAGCTCAGCCGGAAGTCCGCTGAGGTCGCCATGAAGAACAGCGAAGCGCTGATGAAGAGCACCGAGGCGCTGCTGCGCAGCACCGAGGCGGCCAAGGGCGCGCCGGCACAGGGCAACAAGTCCTAGCCTGGATAAGTCACCCACGCGCGAATCGGGGGCTTCTTGACCAGAAGCCCCCGTTTTTGTTCACAAGATGCCGCCCAAATTCCAGGGCTGGAACTCCTCTTCGCCAATCTGTAGCGCCTCGCTCTTGCTCTGTTGTCCCGACGCGACCGCGATCACGTAATCCATTAGCTCATCGGCGACGGCTTGCATCGGTATGCCCTCCAGCACCTTGCCGGCGTTGATGTCCATATCCTCTTCCATGCGCCAATACGTGGCGCTGTTGCTGGCCACCTTGATGCTGGGCGCGGGCTTAAAGCCAAAGCATGACCCGCGTCCTGTGGTGAACACCACCAGGTTGCATCCGCCGGCAACCTGGCCGGTCACGCTGACCGGATCGTAGCCGGGTGAATCCATAAAGGTAAAGCCCGGGCGGGTGACTGGCTCGGCGTAGTCCACCACATCCACAAGCGGGGACGTGCCGGCCTTGGCCACTGCTCCGAGCGATTTCTCGAAGATGGTGGTCAAGCCGCCCACCTTGTTGCCGTATGAAGGGTTGTTGTCGATCTCGATGCCGTGTTTGGCAGTGTGCTGTTCCCACCAGCGCACCTTTTGAATCAGCTTCTCGCCCACATCTCGGCTGATGGCCCGCCGGGTGAGCAAATGCTCCGCGCCGTAGATCTCGGGCGTCTCGGCCAGCACGACGCTGCCGCCCTGTTGCACGAGCATGTCGCTGACCATGCCCAACACCGGGTTGGCCGTCACGCCGCTCCAGCTATCGCTGCCGCCGCACTGTAACGCTACGGTCAGCGCGCTGAGTGGCGTGGGTTGCCGAGCAACTGCGTTGACCGCCGGCAGCAGCGCACGTACTGCCGCGATGCCGGCTTCGATGGTCTTGCGCGTGCCGCCTGTCTCCTGGATGGTGAGCGCGAGGGGAGGAGTGTTTGGCTGGGCTTCGCCGTTGGCCCGCAGCCGGTAATTGTCCACCAGGTCGTTGATCTGGTTCACCTCGCAGCCCAGCCCGACGAGGACGTAGCCCCCGACGTTGGGGTGATTGGCCATGCCGGCCAGCACGCGCTGTAGCAGCACGTAGTCTTCGCTGCCGACCCGCACGGCACACCCCAGCCCATGGGCGATGGCGATCACGCCGTCCACGTTGGGGAAATCCGCCAGCGTCTCTTTGGTGAAGGCGCGGGCGATCGCGCGCACCACGTGGGCCGAGCAGTTGACCGTGCTAATCACCGCGACGTAGTTGCGCGTGCCCGCACGGCCGTCCGGTCGCGGGTAGCCCATGAAGGTGCGTCGCTGGGCGACGGGTAACACGCTCACCGGCTTCACGTCAACGCCGAAAGCGTAGTCGCGCTCAAAATCGGCCACGCCGCAGTTGTGCACGTGCACGTGGTCGCCGGCTTGGATGGCCTGGCGGGCAAAGCCGATCACCTGCCCATAGCGCCGAATTGGCTGGCCTGGCGCGAGCGGGCGGAGTGCGAACTTGTGCCCGACGGGGATCGCCTGAGCGGTGCGGACGGGGCAATCTGCGCCTGGCACATCGCGCAGCGTCGTGCCGGCTGCTAGCGTTAGCTTAGCGATCGCCACGTCGTCGTCGGGATGCAGCTTTAAGGCAGCTTCCTCGAACGCCAGCGTGGTCGCTTCGAGAGGGATGAGGAGTTCACCGTTCATCGGTCAGGAATTCCTTAACGATTTGTACGAATTCTGCTGTCTTCTCAACCATTGGCAGATGGCCACAGCCGTCAATCCAGACCAGCCGGCCATGCGGCGCGAGGTTTGCTGTGTATTCGGCATTGCGCGGGGGCATGATCTGGTCATTGCGACAGTGGATGAACAGCACGGGCATGGGCAACCGCGTTAACGCACGCGGGGTCTCCCAGCTCAGCGAGGCCTTGACGGTGAGCGCAGCAGTGCGCGCGTCCATCCGCATGAAGTCCTCCCAGCCCTGGCGCAAGACCTGCGGGTCGCTCGGCGGGCGGTAGAAGTAGCGCTGGCCCAGCAGCCTGGCGAACGCTTCGCCTTTGGCCAGCGGCAGCCGGCGCGCCATCACCATCAAACCGGTGACCATGTGCATGAGGTCGATCAGGCGGCGCTCGTGCTCGTCACGAAAGGTGCTGAAGTTGCTGATGACCAAGCGGCGGATGCGGTGCGGCTGTGCGGCAGCCAGCGCGATGGCCACCCCGGACCCATAGCTATGGCCGATCACATCGCACGTTTCAACGCCTTGCGTGTCCAGAAACGCAGCGACGATGTTCGCCAGGCCGCGGTGTGAGTGGGCCGCTTGGTCTGCGCCGTCGTCCGCGGCCAACGGCGGCGAGTGGCCGAAGCCGGGCAGGTCGAGCGCGTAGCAGCAAAACCCATCGGCAAGCGCTGTCATGGCCGGCAGCCAGTAGCGCGAAGAGCCGCCCCACCCGTGGATAAAGAGCAAAGCCGGCGCAGCGGCGGGGCCAACGCGGCGATAAGCCATCTCCCCATGCGCAAGCGTCAGCCTGCACATGTCCCCATCTGAGTATATAGCCTTGTCTAAGGTTTGTCTCATGTTTGTCTCAAAAGCATGTGCAAAATGCTCTACATGGAAGCGTTGAACAACACAAATCACCAACCAGGAGCGGTTCCAGGTCGAGAGCAGACGAGCGTCATCAAGGTCTCGGCGCAATCTCGTTCCACTGCGGTGGCCGGCGCCATCGCAGGCATTATCCGCGAACGCGGGCGGGTGGACGTGCAAGCCATCGGCGCCGGCGCGGTGAATCAGGCGATGAAAGCGGCTGCGATCGCGCGCGGCTATCTTCAGCTCGATGGCATTGACGTCGTCGTCATTCCGTCGTTCTCGGACGTGGTGATCGACGGCGCTGAGCGAACCGCGATTCGCTTGTCGATTGAACCGCGCTAGTGAGTATCCCACAACTTTTCTCGCTGGGCAGGGCGCGTTCATGACAAGGGGCGGGTCTGTCCTTGTGCAGAGTCAAGGATTGCCATGCGCGCCGTCCAAAGTCGCGCCTGCCGAACTAAGGGGAGCTGATAGGGGCTCCCCTGTGTCATCTTGGGCGCAGCGCGCGCCTGCCCAACCGAGAAGTGCTACCGTGTGAACACCGTGCGGCCTCGGCGAAGGCCGACCGCTGAGATCCTTCGTTGCGCCGGCGCGACAGGAAGCGAGCGCGTGCTTCGGGCGCTCGTGGGTGAACGTCCCTCCACTTTTGCGCGCTTCTGATAGACTTTATCGCGGTACATTTCTCTGTCTTTGAGGCGACTGGGTCGCTCGAGAGCGCAATATCATCAAAGTGAGGAGCCGAAGCAGATGACGACATCTTCTCTTACAAACTCGACCGGCAGCGGTCCGGCCGTGACTAAGCCGCCCTTTGTGAAAGGTCTGGATGGCATCGTCGCCGTGCAGACCGAGATCAGCGCCGTGGACGGCCCAAACAGCACCCTTCTCTATCGCGGCATCAACATCCATGAGCTGGCGGAACAGGCCAGCTATGAAGAGGTGGCCTTCCTGCTCCTCAACGGCCACCTGCCCAACCGGTCGGAATTGGCCGACTTCAACGCGCGCTTAGTGGCCAATCGCTGGTTGCCCGCTCCGCTGTATGACCTGTTGCGCAGCTTGCCCCGCGATTCCGTGCCGATGGAAGCGCTGCGGGTGGCCGTTTCGGCGCTATCGTTCTACGACCCTGAGATCGAGGACATCAGCATCGAAGCCACCCAACGCAAGGCGGTGCGCCTGATCGCCCAGCTCCCCACGCTGTGCGCCGCCTATCAGCGGCTGCGCGAGGGCAAGCAACCAATCGCGCCGAACCCGCGCCTGAGCCATGCCGCGAACACCCTCTACATGTTGGGGGTCGAACTCGACCCGGACTTCGTACAGGCCATCAATATGTATTTCATTCTGCTGGCCGACCACGGCATGAACGCCAGCACGTTCACCGCGCGCGTCGTGGCCAGCACGCAGGCCGATCTGCACTCGGCCATCTCCAGCGCGTTCGCCTCGCTCAAGGGCCCGCTGCATGGCGGAGCCAACGAAGCGACGATGCGCATGTTGATCGAGATCGGTGAGCCGGAGCGCGTGGACGCTTACATTGACGCCATGTTCGCAGCCAAGCGAAAGATCATGGGCTTCGGTCACCGCATCTACAAACACGTTGATCCCCGCTCGCTGCATCTGGATAAATGGGCGAAGAAGCTGGGGGATAAGGTCGGGCAGCCAAAGTATTACGAGATCTCTCGACGGGTGGTGGAGGCTGTGCAGCGCCACCGCGAGCTATATCCGAACGTGGATTTCTACAGCGCGTCAATGCTCTATTACGCCGGCATCCCCATAGACCTGTTCACGCCCATGTTCGCCTGCGCGCGCATCGCCGGCTGGTCGGCGCACGTCATCGAGCAATACAAGGACAACGTGCTCATCCGACCGCAGTCCGAATATATCGGCCCCCTCAACGTCCATTACGTGCCGATTGACCAGCGCCCTTGAGCAAGGCTCATCCTTGATGCCTGCGCGTGGCCGGTCTTTTGTCCAATCAGAGGCGTATACCGCTCCAGAGGCAAGAATAGCGGCGTCTTCCATGCCTTGCTTCACCGGCCCAGGCTTGATTAGGTGGGGAGGAGCGGGTGATGATGTGCTGGGATGATGAACACGCCGATCACGCAATAACCACCCAAGAACGCACGACCCAAACTCGACCCTTCGCTGGTGCGATGTGCTGTGATGTCAACCCGCTCCTAACCATGATTCTAATGCAAAACTGGACAAACCCTGGACAAAGATTAGACAAACCGGAGAGACGATGGCCAAGACGATGCTCGTGAAGAACGCCGACGTGTTGGTGACCATGGACGCTGAGCGCCGCGAGATTGCGCGCGGCGGCCTATACATCGAGGACAACCGAATCGTCGCCGTGGGTTCAACCGAGGCGCTGCCCAGCACGGCAGACGAGGTGCTCGACCTGACGGGGCACATCGTCCTGCCTGGGTTGATCAACACCCACCACCACATGTACCAAACGCTCACCCGCGCCCTACCGGCGGCCCAGGACGCCGAGCTATTCGGCTGGCTGCGTGCGCTGTATCCGATTTGGGCGCGCCTGACCCCAGAGATGATCGCGGTCTCGACCAAGACCGCAATGGCCGAGCTGCTGCTATCCGGCTGCACCACCACCAGCGACCACCTGTACATCTTCCCGAATGGCTGCCGGCTGGACCACAGCATCGAGGCCGCGCTGGAGATGGGGATGCGCTTCCACGCCAGCCGCGGCGCGATGAGCGTGGGCGAGAGCCAGGGCGGATTGCCGCCCGATAGCGTCGTCGAAGCAGAAGACGCGATCCTCAAGGACACCCAGCGATTGATCGAGACGTATCACGATCCCTCGCGCTACGCCATGTTGCGCATCGTGGTCGCCCCTTGCTCGCCGTTCTCGGTCAGCCGCGACTTGATGCGCGAGTCGGCGCGGCTGGCGCGCGCATACGGTGTCTCCCTCCACACCCACCTGGCCGAGAACGACAACGACGTGGCCTATAGCCGCGCCCAATTTGGGATGACGCCGGCGGAGTATGCCGAGGACCTGAGCTGGGTCGGCGCGGATGTCTGGCACGCGCACTGCGTGAAGCTGGATGACGCCGGCATCGCCCTCTTCGGGCGCACCGGCACCGGCGTGGCGCATTGCCCGTGCTCCAACATGCGGCTGGCATCGGGGATCGCGCCGGTGCGCAAGATGCGCGCACACGGCGTGCCGGTGGGGCTGGGCGTGGACGGGTCAGCGTCTAACGACGCCGGCCATCTGTTGAACGAAGCGCGGACTGCCATGCTGCTGCAGCGGGTCGGCTACGGCCCGGACGCGATGACCGCGCGCCAGGCGCTGGAGCTGGCCACCATCGGCGGGGCGCGCGTGCTGGGCCGCGACGATATCGGCGCGCTCGCGCCGGGCATGGCCGCGGACTTCGTCGCCTTTCGCCTGGACCAGCTCGCCTTTGCCGGCGGCCTGCACGATCCGGTGGCTGCGCTGGTGTTCTGCGCGCCGGTGAATGTGGCCTACAGCGTCATCAACGGGCGCGTGGTCGTCCGCGAAGGCCAGCTCACGACCGTAGACCTCGGCCCGCTTCTGGAGCAGCACAACCGCCTGGCCCGCGCGCTGGTCAACGGCGAGCCGTAGTGTGCGTGCCTTGACTGGCCCGCACCTGCTCGATCAGCCTGGCGATGATGTCGTAGCGCCCGAAGGCAGGGATGAAGTAAGCCCCCTGCACCACATCGTGCAGCGCCTCCAGCGTCTCCAGGGCGATGCGCATCCCTTCTGTGCGCGTCTTATTGCCGACGCTGCTCAGGCGCTGGATGATCTGATCCGGCACGACCATGCCGGGCACCTCGTTGCGCAGGAACTGGGCGTGGCCGACGCTGGCCAGCGGCAGGATGCCCACCAGGATCGGCAGGGTGAGCGGACCGCACGTCTGCCGATAATAATCGAGGAACGCCCGCGCGAGCTGAGGGTCAAAGACCGGCTGGGTGAGCGCGAAGTCCGCGCCGGAGTCGATCTTCTTCTTGAGCAGTTTCGCTTCTTTCTCGAAATCTTCCGGGGTGAGGTTGGCCGCGACGCCGACGAAGAAGGCGCATGGCCGGCCGATCGGCTGGCCCAGGCCGTCTTGGCCGGTGTTCAGGCGCTCCTTGATCATCTGCACCAGGCCAGTGGGCACGATGTCGTGGCTGTCGTTGGCCTGTGGATAGTCGCCGATGCGCGTCGGGTCGCCCATGGTGACGAAGACGTTGCGGATGCCGAGCGCGTGGGCAGCCAGCAGGTCGCCCTGGATGCGCAGCAGGTTGCGCCCGCGCACGGGGAAGTGCAACACGGTCTCGATATCCGCGCCGGCTTGCACGCGATACGCCGCGGCCAGGCCGGTCATGCGCATGCGCGCCATTGGCATATCGGAGATGTCGAGCACGGTCGCGCCGGCTTCCTTCAGCATCCGCGCCGTCTCCTCCACCTCGGCCGTGTCGGCGCCTTTGGGCGGCTCCACCTCGACCGTCACCACGAATTCCCCTTCGGCCAATGCCTGGGCCAGCGTCGTGGGGAAGCGCGTATCATCTAATGGTGGGGATTGGCGCTCCGCCCGGCGGGTGACCGCGGCATGGACGTGCTTCGCTGCTGACTGGGCCAACGCATCCAGCGCAGCGCGCATGGCGCGGATGTGGGCGGGCGTCGTGCCGCAGCAGCCGCCCACCAGGCGCGCGCCGGCTTGGACGAAGCGGCGCGCATAGTCGGCAAAATAATCGGGCGTCGCAGGATAGAACAGCCGCGCGCCGCGCGCCTCCGGAAAGCCAGCGTTGGGCACGGCAGCCAGCGCCGGCCCCTCCGCATCACCGGCGAGGACGTCGGCCATCCCTTGGATCACTTCCAGCACGCCGCGCGGGCCGGTGGAGCAGTTCGCGCCGATCAAAGCTGGCCGATGCGCGATCAGCGCATGCGCGGCTTGCTGTGGCGTGATGCCTAGCATGGTGCGCTGGTCGCGGTTAAAGGTCATCAGCGCGACGATCGGCAGGTCACAGACATCGCGCGCTGCGCGCAGCGCGATGGCGATCTCGGCCAGGTCGGAGAACGTCTCGAAGATTAGCAGGTCGGCGCCAGCCTCGGCCAGGGCGGTGATCTGCTCGCGGAAGACGGCATACGCCTGGTCGGCGCTCAGGCTGCCCAGCGGGGCGAGGTTCACCCCTAGCGGCCCGACCGCGCCGGCGATGTAGGCATCGCGTCCGGCCTCGCGTGCGCCTTGGCGGGCCAGCGCCACCCCGCGCGCGGCGATCGCCGCGACCGAGCCTTCCAGGTTCCAGTTGGCCAGCCGGACGGCGTTCGCGCCGAAGGTGTTGGTCTCCAGAATCTCCGCGCCGGCGGCGGCATACTGGCGATGGATGTCCAGCACGACCTCTGGATGCGACAAGTTGAGGGCGTCGTAGCACACGCTGAAGTCGAAGCCGCGCGCGTAGAGCATGGTGCCCATCGCGCCGTCGGCCAGCAGCGGGCGCTCGGCCAGGCGGGTGAGGAAGTCTTTACTGGCAGTCATTCGCAGATCATACGCCTAGGCAGGTTTTCTCAGGAAGACAATGCTTTCGCGGGCCGGCTCGCGTCCGAAGCACTTCATTTGTTGGGCGCTGTTGTTGCGCAGGCGCGCCACCCACGTTTGCTCGTGTATAAAACCTAACTGAGCAGCCAGATCGATCAGAATCTCATCCACATAAATCATCACTCCACCATGGCGGACATTCCCGACGACGAAGGCGCATATTGCATTGTCCTTTAACCGTCTGCTCAGCGCTTTGAGCGTGAGCCAGAGGTCCTGGAAGTACCCCTGTAACATTCCTGACACGCGCGGGTCAGTCTGGCTTGGCAAAGTGGCCAGCGCCTTCCGGAGCTTGGCGGGAGGCCGATAGCCATCTGTCGGCAGTTGAGGTGACTTCGCTTCGATATTGGAACGCAAGGCGTGGTGGCGAATGTGTTTGATCTCCTCGTCGCTTAAACCCAGCGAGAGCAGCTCTATGTGAAAGATGCGCGAGTAATCGTGGCGGTTCGGGTAGGGCGGTGAGGTGATAACCAGGTCAAAGCTGCTGCGCACGTGCCGCAGCCGGCGCGCGTCTTCTAGGAATACTTTTGCGCGCAATTTTTTATCAGGTGCGATGTCCTCGATTTGTAGACGGCTCTGCTCCTCAAACCATCGAGCGATCATGTGGCTTTGGTCTGCTTTCTCCACCCAACGAAACCAGCCGCCGTCGGGCGCGGCTCGGCTGACCCGTTGCTGAACCCGTAGCAGGGCCAGGCGAAAGAAGCTGGCCGCATCTTCAGGGAGAGCACTTATCCTGTGTCGCAGCCCAAGCAGATGGCGGAGTTCCTTGTCGGTGAACGCCCTGGTCAGCCGTGCCGGCAGCGCCGGCAGCGTCGCCTCCGGCCTATAGGCCATGATGTCCTGCAGTTGGGCCTCGAGCATGGCTTTGTCCAAATGCGCCAGCTTTGCTTGGCTGACGAACACGCTCAACGGCGAAAGATCAACACCTACAGCGCGGTAGCCCAAGTCGCAAGCGCGTCGAACTGTAGTGCCCGCCCCAACGAACGGGTCAAGGACGCTGCCTCGCGGCGGCAGGGGATACGCCTTCAGAATCTCGTCCACAAGTTGGGGCGAGAAGCTGTGCGGAAACCAAAACCAGCGATGCACCGGCTGCGCCTTGAGCAACTGCGGGGTAACGCAATCGCGCAGCTCAAGGCGATATTCAAATCCCTTCGGCAGCCGCGGCAACTGAGCGTGCCTCATTTTGCGGCTCGGCTTTGTCGGAACGGCGGTCGTGGGAAGCGGATTTTGACCGGCTGGCGGTAGATGGGGTGCGAGAGGATCAGCTCGCCCTTGTCCAGTCGCGTGAGGTGATAGCGGATATCCTGATCGAGGAAGCGGTAGTTGCCGGCGTTGATCTCAGCGCTGTCGCTGCGCCCCAGGACCTTGGTGGCCGAGTTGCCCGTCACGCGCTCATGCACTGCGCTGAGGAATTGCTGGGCCGAGAACAGGATCATGCCGAAAGACCGCCCGCGCTCGGCGATGTCCAGCACTTGATCGAGGATGGGGGAGGACTCGCCATGGCCGCGAGCCGGCGCGTACTTGTTCAGCTCGTCTACGAAGATGATAACTTTCTCCGGGGGCGTATAGTCGTCGAACGGCAGCATCTCGCCCGAATACAGGCCGTAGACCGTGCGCAGCACATCACCAAAGACCAGGGTTTGCTCTTCGGGCGCGAGCCGAGCGATGTCCACCACATAGGTATGCCCGCCCTTGATGTTGCCGATCTCCTTTTCGATGGTGGTCATGCGGGTGAAGAGCTGCGAGACGAAGATGCCGGTTTGCCGAGTCTTGACCACCCTGCGCAGCAGGCGCAGGAAGCGCCCGACGCTGGAGGGGTGGATGTTTTGGAATTTCTGCGGTATGCCTTGCTGGACCAGCGGCGGCTTGGTCAGCAGGTCGTCCCACGTCTGCACCGCCCGCCAGGCCGGCTCATTCCCACTCAGGCCGCTCATGATCTCGCCGATGATCGCGCCCAGGGTGTCGTTTGGGTCGGGAATGTCTGAGAAGAGTAAGTCCAGCTTGGGCGCTGTCTCGCGCAAAGCATAGGCATACACCTTATGCTGCTGAGGCAACGGGTCAGCGAAGCAGTTCGGTCTGCCCGTTGTATGCGTCTGCTTCCCGTTCGGCAGAAGGTAGTGGACGCGATCCTCTGGCCATGGCTTCGGCTCCAAGCCAAGCTGCTTCCACACCTTCTCTTCTTCCTCTGAAAGCTCGCGCGGCTCGTGGATGTGCAGCAGGTCGTCGTATTTGACGTTGAGCAGGATCACCGCGATCTCATCCTGCGCGCTCTTCTGCAGCAGGGCCTGGATGAGGAACATCGCATACGACGTCTTGGTGGCCAGGCCGGAGATGCCGGAGATGTTGACGTGGCCCGCTTCCGGGCCGAGCACAAAATCCCGGTCGAGATACGCCACGGCCTGCGCGCCGTTGCTCATCTGGATCAAGCCGGCCGGCACCCGCCGCTGCTCTGGGATGCCGTCAATGCCCAGCGCCTGGTGAATATCCTCCTCGTCGGCAAAGTAAATCCGCGATTCGTTCCGCACCGGCATGTAGATATCCGCGCTGTTGGAGAGCACGGCCGCCTCGGCCACATTGGCGCCCTGCCGAGGGGTCTGCGGGGGTTGATTGACCTCCTCGCCGAAGTCGTTGGAGATCAGATTCGCCAAGTGGCTGCCAGCGTCGGTGAAATGCTTGATGTTGGTCACCAGGCCAAACGTGCGACTTGGTTCGTTGCTGCCCTCGGCTGGAAAGTGTTCAGCAGCGACGATGTCAAACGGGTTGACGGTTTGATCAGGGTGGATCCAGAACTGGAACTTCTCAGCAGTGTTGGGGTCGCGGTCAGTCGCCGACCCGCGTCCGATAGGGTGATTATCCTTTTTAGTCGTCATATCCTCTAAGCAGACTTGAACGGCCAACGGATGCCAGACTTGAGCGCGTCTTCGGAGTAGAACAGGGAACGAACCACTCGTTCAGCGATGTAGATGGGGTAGAGATGCGCGTGCCAGCGCCCGTCGCGGCCATAGGGCGTGACCCGCCGCTCGGCGACCAGCCAGCCGCTGATCTCGTCCACCATGTCGCTGTTCAGCAATTGTCTGCCAGGGTTGGGCATCTCCACCTTGACCACGCCCATGAGCGGATAGTCCAACCCTCTTTGCGGTCGGATGCGCACATACCAGAACACGATCTTGCCCTCGTCGTTGCGAGAGAAGACCAGGGTGCGTTGGTTCTCTTGAAGGTCTTTGAGCAGCCCGAATAGGTTCAGCGTCTTGCTCCGCGGCCCAGTGCCTAACTTAAATAGGCTGTCGCGCCGGAAAGTCTTGGCCACGCCGACCAGCGGTGCGCCATCCCAATCCTCGAATTCGTTGCCCAGACTGCCGTCCATCACCAGCCATCCGCCGTCTTCGCGCTGAACGGAGCGCGCCAGGTCGAGTTCCAGTTCGCGCATATACCAGTTGGCGCGGTGCGCGCCGCGCGGCCTGGCTTCCTGGAGGTTCTGCTCATCGGCATAGCGATTGTTGGTGGCGCTGTCACACAACGCATAGCCCTTCGTGCCCTTGATCGCACCTTCCAACGCTTGCCAGAGTGTATCGGACACCTGACTCTTCTCTAGCGTCAACAGGATCGCGCGCCGGCTGGCAGCCACGCGAATCCGGCCGTCGTCTTCGCGCTTCACCATCGCTGCGCCCACTTGCGATACTTGCACGGGCGTGGCGCGGTTGTGCTCCAACACAGTGCCGATGAAATACGTCCTGGCTGAGCCATCGAGGAAGTAGCGAAATCCGTGCTTCTCTGTGCGGTGAATTGGCCGAACGGTGCGGTAGAGCGCACGTACGTCCGTCTCCCACACCTTCTCGACATCGGGTTGGCCGCCGGTTTTTTGGTCGTAGATCTCGTCCAGGTCCGACGTGACCATGTCCACCACCGCCTGGCCGGTGGCCGGCAACACCTCCGCTTGACTGACCAACACACCCAGCGCGCCCTGAAGCGGTTGAAAGGGATTTGCCATGCCAACAGCTAGTCTAGCTCAGGGCATGGCTGCCGACAACCATCCCCCTGCTGCGCGACCATCTCGCAGAAATAGTCCAGGCTGCGGTTGTTCCGTCTGGCTCGGTCAAGGTCGAGGTGTTCGGCAATTTTGGCGCCCTCAGACTTAACGGCACTTCCACTCATCCTCGCCAATCTTCGGTTCCCCTTGCGCCCGCCGATCTGGCGCACAATATGCGCGATTCCATCGCGCGCCTCGCGGGGGGAAAGCGCTTCGGTCTGGCGGACATCAGGGCGGTAATCCGCTGGGCCGGAGAAAGCCTGGACGATCGCCTGAGGGTCGCTGAGCAACCAGGCTTCCAGGCAAGAGCGCACCTCCACCCGCACCAGTCTGAGCTGTTTGAGCGGATCGCTGGCTGGGAGGCGCGCGACGTAATTGCACAACTGTTGGAAAGCCTCCTGAAAACGGCGACGCGCCTTAACCCGTGCCTGTGCAGCGTCATGCCCTTCGTGATCCAGAGCGAAGATAACCTGCTGGCAACCGTTGCTCCGCGAGCGCTGCGCCAGGTCCAGCAAGTCCTCAAAAGATGTCAGTTCGTCGAGCGTCGCCCTGGCCACGTGAACGGAAAGCGCGCTAGACCCAAGGGCTTTGGTCGCTAAGCTTCGATAAGCCTCGCACAGCTTGTCTTCGACGAAGATTTGGATGTCGATCATGCGACCGCCCTCTCACATAAAGCGGCGCCGCACGGCTTCGCCGAGCCGATACCGCTCCAGCCAGGGGGTGAATGTCCCGGACGTGGCGGGGATGAACTGCGTCCTGCCCAGCTCATCCCGCTCTGCGAGGTAGACCTGTAGATAGTCCCGTTCCTCGCTCAGGTCGAAACAGTCCATGAATTCAGGGTTGTGGGTGGTGACCAG
>Ga0308415_1000488_pt1 | contig 17298 bp, 18 predicted proteins | sample HotsprSampleOS55_FD_203465 | JGI IMG/M metagenome (GOLD analysis project Ga0308415, IMG submission 203465) | Hot spring phototrophic mat microbial communities from Octopus Spring, Yellowstone National Park, Wyoming, United States - 20090730_OS55 ... | reverse complement strand
TAATAACCATATAGTAATATATTCTGCATTTTATTCAGTGATCCTCTAGAGTATTGGATAGTATTCTATTAACCTTACATTATGTTTAATTTAATAGAGATTACTTGCTCTACAAGGTTCTATTGAGTTATAGGGATAGGGAATATTATGGAGGTTACATAATATGTTAGGGAATGTAGTCAGCATATGACTAAATCATGCTGCATAAGTAATCACTATCATAAAACAGAGATCGACCATTAGGTCTACCATCATTCGATTCTTACCTAGGTGATGAGTTAACAATATACTGGTTGATCAGGTGCGTAATTTTGTAGAAAGTATGTAGGGAGTATCAATATCAACTATATGAATCTGATATACTGGGATCATAGATAGGCTAATAATCTGATACTCATAAGCCTCGGGCGGGATTCGGACCCGCGACCTCTTCCTTACCAAGGAAGCGCTCTGACCAGGCTGAGCTACCGAGGCACCCAGTAAGAGTACTATATGTAATGTTTATTAATCTTCCTTATCGAGATAAGTGATAAGCGGGGGTAGCCAAGCCTGGCCAAAGTGTTCATACTTGGAGGCGCGGGACTTAAGTGATTTCTGAGATATCCCGTCCGTAGAGGTTCGTGGGTTCAAATCCCACCCCCCGCACTATACTATACACTATCTAGTATAGCATATATACTCTAGACTATCTACTAAATATTTCATAATTAATAACTGATATTAAGAATAATTACACAAACTTTTTAAATATAAATATAATTATTAAATACATGATAAGAAGATACGCGATAGAAGTAAGGACGATGGGAAGGAGATTGCAAGAGGTAGAGCATGGAGGCGAGATCCAATGATGACAGGCATGTTCACTTTATTCAACAGCGATGAGTACAGGGAGCATCTGGAGAAGATAGTGAGTACGCTACAGGAGTTAGGGTTAACACTCAACGAGACCAAAGTATACATATACCTAGCAAAGACTGGATACAAGAAGGCTACAGAGGTGGCAGAGAGTGTAGGAATACCAAGGACCGAGACGTATCAGATACTGAATAGATTACAGAGTAAAGGGTTAGTAACAGCTACACTTGAGCATCCAGTAAGATACGCTGCATTGGGCCTAGATGAATTGATTAAGACTATGATAGATGCAGGTATGGAGAGGCTGAAGGAGTTCGAGAGGAGAAGGGATGAGATAATGCAGATATGGAGTAGTCTACCAGAGTTCGCCAAGACGGTAGTAGATGACAAGGACAGGATGCAGGTATTGGAAGGGAGAGAGAATGTATTCACAAGGTTAACAGCTATGATAAGAGATGCTAATGAAGAGATACTACTCGTATGTAATGATGTAGATGCCTTGAGGTTATACAACTACGGTATAATAGATATGTTGGCAGAGAGTAAGGCTAGTATCAAGATAATAAGCAGTATACAGAGCAGTATGATATCAATATTCCTAGATATTGGGTTAAAGAATGTAAGGCATCTTGATGGTAAAGCACAGTTCATGATGATAAAGGACGGTAAGGAGACTGTATACATGCTGAGGAGTAACAGCAAGAACGATACAGCTGTACTCTGGACAGACTCACAGGCATTGACATACGCATTCAAGACTCTCTTCTACCTACTCTGGGAGAAGAGCAGCAAAGATGAGAGGATAGAGCCTTAGGCTGACTCATTATACAGTTATCTATTGTGACTCAGCCAAGGCTCTATATTTTTATCATCACATATAATATATCATTACTAACCAGTATAATATCATCCCTTATCCATACACTCAATGCAACAATGCTTCGTTAATATCATGCCTAAGTAGTGGTTATCACTGCATGGTACTTCGTATGATGTTTATTATAATAATATGAATACCATCACTTCTAGTCGTATCGTTACACTGTTATCGATGAATAACTTATTATAACAACATATAACCATAACCTATAGTTTCCTTGTATCGCCTTCCAATACACCAGGTCCTATATGTATCTTATCTATATGCTTTGATAGCTCCTCCTTGGTTGTAAATAGCGATTCGCAGTAAGGACACCTTAGATCCTTCCCTTCTTTACTCATAGATATATGGTATGTAAGTAGTATATAATAGTGTAACTTATCGCTGATAGAGTTGTATGTATGTATCTGGCTTATGTTTGCTAATCATACTGGCTTGAAGATATGCCGTAAGCATAGCATCCTCCCTTATTATTCACTTATTTGATTGCATATACAACCTACATAAAACACCTTACTTATATTGTACATATGTAACTCGTATATCTCTTTAATTCACTAATTAATTATTAGTATTAAATAGCTATACTCTCCTCTTATACTTCCTTAACCTACTTCCACATACTAGGCACTCATCTATACCTCCATAATACTCTCTATCACATATCTTACAGTATCTGATCCATCTTATAGCGTACTTTATACAATCGCCCTTATTTGTTAGAGCCTTACTCTTCACTCCTAGTATATATGCTAGATTGAGCACTGCCAAATCATCGCTAACCAGTGTAGAATCAAGCATGAGTGCCAATGCTACTATACTTATATCTGCGTAAGATAACCTATCCTCACCATATCTATCAGCATGGTAGATGACTCTCCTTACATACTCAGGCGAAGGTTCTATGATATTCACACTATTTATATCAACTAATATATTTACGGCATCTATACTACGCTTTATATGCTTAACCTCATCTATGATCTGAGGTGTAGTATAATAACTGCGGTAACTGCTAAGGAACGGTACACCTGCATAGAACGCTGTTGCATCTAATACTATAGCATCATACATTCCTGATCTGCCTCAACCCCCTTCTATTGAACCTCAAGAAGACTGCATCATGCTCGTATCTCGAGACCTCTATACTCGAGCCTTGCTTAACCCTGTGGACTACCTGTCCGTCTATAACAACATTAGTATCGGTGCTACATCTTATCGTGACTGTAGTATCTGATGGCATGACTAGGGATGGTGACTTGGTTATGGGTGCTACAGGGGTTAATATGATAGCCTGCATACTCTCGTAGACTATGGGGCCATTGAGTGAGAGCGAGTGCCCAGTAGAACCTGTAGGAGTTGCCACTATTATACCATCCATCCTATACGATAACTCACTGTTGAGCATGCTTATGCTGTATGTTGGAGTCTTGGTGAGTGTATCTCTGACTATAAAGACCTCGTTAAGGGATGGCTGTAGACTATCACCATCTACCCTAGTGAGCAGGCGCATCCTCCTCTCTATATAGTACGAGTCCTCAGCCAACCTTGGTAGAGTAGAGTATACCTCCTCAGATGTAACCTCAGCGAGCATGCCTTTGCTAGAGGGTAACTTTACAGCGAATATAGGTGTAGGGTTACTAAGCCATCTGCTAGCCCTAAGCACTGTACCATCGCCTCCTATGGTCACTGCCAGATCGAAGTTCATAATCTTTACATCACCTTCATCTATGCTCATTACACCTTCTATATGTGATGGTCTTACAGTGTATATCTTTGCACCCAATATATCCTTGAGTATATCTACAACACCAATGGCTATCTCCATAGCCTTATCACTACCATACCGTGTTACTACTAGTATATTATCTGCATGCATGTACTAGCATATGATATAATTAAATAAAAACCATATGCAAGTAATCTTATTATTCAACTATGAAAGATATATGCTATGAGCAGTATAGTTAAGAGTGGAGAGTTCTTCACTATATACGATGATTCTAACATGTATATACTCGAGGATAAGACCAAGAGGAATCTTACTGTAATCGAGCATGTTATGGATGAAGTCTATAACATCTATACCGATAAAGGTATAATATACGATGGTGATGGTAGAGGGCATAAGGTTAACATAAGATATTATTTTAACAAGGATGATTATAGTATAGAGCATGTATACACCATAGCCTTAAGGTTAGATGAGTTCTATAGAAGGTTAAGAGAAGAGACATGTCCAGATTGATACTGCTTTTGTATACATTTATTCGTATGTGAATCTGTATGCATTATATGTTGCATAAGATAGATTTCATTCTAAATGATATTTTAATGTACAGTTACACAGTTTTGAAAGTATGTCGCTCAGCCTCTTCAGTATTTGATGATACTTTAATGTGTAGTTACATCAAAAGTTATCATAGCCAAGTTCAGTATAACTATGAATATCACTGCTACTATGGATGCTATACTGATATATTTACTTGCAAGTCTATGCCTTGATACAAATACGACCAGCGGTATGGCTACGAAAGGTAACATGAGAGATAGTACAACCTGTGAATATACCAGCACGTCTATAGCCTTTATACCTATCATGAGCGCTAGTAGTAGTGGTATCATATTAACCAATCTTACAGAGAGTCTAACCTTCCATCTCTCTATGCTCTTACCCCTTATACTCTCTATAACCCTCTGTCCAGCCATCACACTAACCAGACTAGATGATATACCAGAGGCTAGTAATGCTATCCCAAATGCATTAGCTGCAAGATATCCATACAATGGTTTTAGGGTAGTATAAGCCTGATCTATATCCATCACCTCTATGCCTTTTGTATGGAATGCACCGTAGGATGCTATCTGTATAGATGCATTTATCAATGCTGCTATGCTAAGATACACTACAGTCTCCCTAGCATGCCTCTTTATCTTATCCTTTATACCATTCCACCTATCTGCTGTAAGGTAACCATGAAGTATTAGAGCATGAGGCATCACTGTAGCTCCTACTATACTTACTGCCAAGAGTAACTGCTTACTATCACTGAGACTAGGACTAAGACTCTTCTCAAGTATGGTATATGTATCTGGGGCTATTATATACAACTGTACTATATAACTCAAGCCTATTATAGTTACCAGAGAGCCTATGAGCATATCTAGCAATCCTCTCCTCCTATCACTCAGTACAAATAATACGAGTATATCTATAACAGCTATCAGGGTAGCAAGTAAAAGTGGTATTCCTGTGAGCAGATGTAAGCCTAGAGCTATCCCTAGGAACTCGGCCATATCAGTTGCTATGACTATGGCAAGCAATGGTAATGAATAAGTTATCTTTATCATTCTATTGAACCTTGAGAGCGTAAGATCAACTACAGATCTCCCAGTAAGTATACCCAACTTACCTGAGAGATACTGTAATAGCATTGCTATGATGCTAGATACCCATACTACCCAGAGCAGGTCTAACCCATAGAGAGAACCAGAGGCTATGTTACTACCAAAGTTCCCAGGGTCTATATATGCTACACTTACTATAGTGGCAGGTCCTAGCAGCCCCAGTAACCTCTTCTTCATACTAATCTAAATAATTTAGATTAGTATAAATTCTTTGCTTCAGTCTAAATTTATAGAATAAAAGTTTTTAGGTGAGTGTATTAAATATAACCTATGTCTTCACTACTAGAGGATAAGGTATACGTTGTGCTATCGGAGACCACAAAGAGAGGAGTCTATCCATTACATGGTTACAAGTATGGATTGTATAGGCTGCCAGTAGAGATAACTAGTAATGATGAGATAAGTAGTATAGTTAATGTGCTTAGTGCCAACTTCAAGGTAGATACGTATGCAGATAGGATATATGTTACACATAGATGGAAGGAGTATGATGTAACATCAACAAAGCCTGAGGAGTGGAAGGAGGTAGAGTTGGATGTTACTGTTGAGATAGTAACGGGAGAGGTATCGGATATAATATACCAGATAAAGCCACTCGATTACTTCCCTGATGCCTACTGGGTTAAGAACTACAGAGCAAAGGCAGATAACTACGCAAAAGCCCTCATAGATACCATACTTAGGAGTACCGTAATAGGAGAGAAGCTGGTGAAGTACTGGGTAAGTAAGTATAAGATGGACGAGGGTACAGCAAGGAGGAGGCTTGAGGGTCTAACACCGCTGGCCAATCAGCTAGTAAGACAGCAGGTAGTCATGCAGCAGACCGTAGTTCAACAGCATGCTACACAACAGACTGTACAATCTACAACAGCCGCAACAGCTGCTACTACAGCAAAGCCTACAGCAGCATCACATACAGGGAAGGGTATAGATGTTAACTTCAGGAAGAATAGGCAGGTAGCTGGAGAGCATGCGGGTCATGCAGTATGGGGTCCTGTAAATCCGCCTCAACTTCTAGGCATACATGGTACATATGTAGCTGTTGACTTTGATATATGCGTTGCAGACGGTGCATGTATAGAGGCATGCCCAGTAAATGTATATGAGTGGTTCGAGACTCCAGGACATCCAGCCTCAGAGAAGAAGGCAGACCCTGCAAGGGAGAACGATTGTATATTCTGTTTAGCATGCGAGACCGTATGTCCTCCTATGGCCATAAAGATAAGCAAGAAAGAGTGAGATCAATTATTTATCAATTATTTTAGTAATACTCATCCATCACTCATCCATAACTCAATGATTATTAATGTATCTACCATAGTATTACTTATATTCCCATAGATATTAAGAGTAGGCGTGATAGAGTATATAATATTTGTAGTATTCGTTACAGTATCATGGATAATGAGTGTGTATGGGTTCAACTTCCACTATCTCTTCTTCCTCTCATTGAAGAATAGGAGTAATGAGAGGATAGTAAGGATACTCACAGGTAATTCTAGAACTGGCAAGTCAGTGGCACTCTCTATGAGCGAGTATCCATTAGTAACTATACAACTACCTATCTACAACGAGAAGTATGTTGCACAGAGGCTTATAAGAGCAGTATGCGGCATGGATTATCCTAAGGATAGGTTAGAGATACAGGTACTAGATGACTCTACAGATGAGACTGTAGATATATGCAGAGAGATAGTTGAGTACTACAGGGCGAAGGGTTACGATATAATGCATATAAGGCGTAATAGCAGGAAGGGTTACAAGGCAGGTGCACTGAAGGAAGGACTCAAGTCAGCAAAGGGTGAGTTCATAGCCATATTCGATGCCGACTTTATACCTCCTCCGTGGTTCCTTAAGAGGGCTATGCCATACTTCAACGATGAGCGTATAGGATTAGTTCAATGTAGATGGGGTCATGTGAATGAGGATTACTCTACACTTACGCAGGCACAGGCATTGAGTCTAGACTTCCACTTCTTGGTTGAGCAGAGGGCAAAGAGCCTCACTCATATATTCATGAACTTCAATGGTACTGCAGGTGTATGGAGGCGTAAGTGTATAGAGGATAGTGGGGGATGGCATGTAGGCACCCTTGTAGAGGACCTTGACCTAAGTTACAGGGCACAGATGAAGGGATGGAAGTGTACATTCCTAGACGATGCTGTGATAGATGCAGAGCTGCCTGTACAGATGAACGCTGCGAAGAGGCAGCAGTACAGATGGGCTAAGGGTTCTATACAGTGTGCATTGAAGCTGCTGGATAAGATAATATTGAGCAAGAATCTGCCCGTAGATACAAAGATACAGGCATTCATACAACTCACTAGACATATAGTGCATCCTTTACTACTTGTGCAATACCTACTACTGCCATTACTCATAGCTATAGATTACAACATATACCCTGTATCTACCTCCCCGATATCTCCATTAATAGCATATGTACTGTTCGGACCTGCATTCTATATATACGCTATAAACAGGTTATTCCCTGAGAGAGTATTACAGAAGATAAAGTCGTACTTCTTCCTTATACTATTCTTCACAGGCATATCTGTAAGTAATACCATAGCTGTATTCGATGGAGTACTGGGTAGCAGATCGGTATTCCATAGAACACCTAAATTCGGTATAACCAAGAAGGGCGAGGATTGGAGGGGCAAGGATTATGTACTACCATTCACAAAGACAACCTTACTGGAGATATTCTTCGCTGCATATGGTTTGCTTGGAGTATTCATATCCATATACAATGGGAATGCTGTATTCGCACCCATACTTGCTATACAAGCATCAGGGTTCTTGTATGTAGCATCTTATAGCATAGCACATTCGATAAACATAGGTACGCCTTATAAGAGTAAGAGCTATAAGAGTACAGATGATAAAGATAAAGGTGAAGATAAAGATAAAGATAAAGATAAAGATAAAGATAAAGATAAAGATAAAGAGAGAAGGGTCAAGGTTAATAAGAAGGAGGTTAGAGTAGATAAAGGGGAGGTCACTGGTATGAAGAAATACAGTTTAGTCCTAATAGGCATACTTGCATTACTTATATTCGGCGTAGTGATGGCTTATATAGGCTACTCCTCAACCGTATACCCACTGGAGAAGGCTAGAGGCTACCTGCGTGTTGCTATAACCTCACCATCTCCCATAGAGATGTTAGATTATGTAGTTAGTGCAGAGGCTCTCATACCAGAGAATGGCAATCCTGTATGGGCATTCCCTACAGCTAAGACTGACTTTGCTCTGATGCATAAGAGCATAGATGGTGTAAAGGATAGATTAAGACTGTTAGCTGTCATACCCAAGGACTCAGAGGCTTTCAATACAGGTATAGGTGATGTCAGGGCACAGTTAGCAACGTTAGAGAGGAATATAGAGGAGGCTATCCCGTATGTGTATGTAAGCTTCCAGAACGTTGTGCTTAGTGCTATCTGGATCATAGTCATAATACTCATATTCACACTGATGAAGAGAGGTAAATCAAGGATAGAGAGGTTAGAGATGGAGGATATGCGTTAACTTAAGTTATTTATAGTATGCTCTATATACTCTATCTTACACTCATTAGTTCTGATATTTCTATCAGCTGTTACTATAACTGCATCGAACCTCTTCGCTAATGCTATCATGTATGCATAGAGCATAGGTATGCTAGGGTTCAGTGCCTTTATCCTACCAGCCTCCTTTATCAGATCGAAGTCTATATTAATCAATCTTATGTTGGAGTTCTTTATAGCCTCCAACCTACTACTGGCTACCGTGTAACCTAGATGCTGTGTTAGTCTCTGGAAGAGCTCTGCTACGCATGGCTCGAGCATGTACCCTACTGCACGTTCCTCCAGTATAGAGTCTATTATCTCTGCCACCCTTCTATTACCCATGAAATATAGTAGAATGGCTGTAGAGTCTATAACGTAAACCTTCGATGGACTCATGGCACATCATCATCTACTAATTCTATCCTCTATTATCTCAACTAGCATGCTCTTTATAGTATCACTATCATCTCTATCTATACCGAACATATTCCTCAGTGAGACCAGAGGGATCAGTCTTATACCATCGCTACCATCTATGAACTTTATCTTTGATCCCTTGGTTATTCCGTACTTGCGCCTGAGTGGTATGGGTATAGAGATGGTACCCAGCTTAGTTACCGTATGTATGTACTCCCTCTCTTTATTATCGCTGCTCATAATATAATAAACCCTAACCATATTAATAATCTTTTTTTAATAAAAATGAGAGACTTAATAAATATGGGTTACTCTACTCTTCGTTACTCTACTCCTTCCCTTCTATAGTTGAATAGCCCACCAGCCTCTATTATCTCCTTTATGAGTCTAGGGAAAGGCTTCATCCTATACTCCTTCCCTGTACTCACATCTATTATCCTATTACTATCTATATCTATCTCTAATGTATCGCCATCGTTTATCTCTTTATAAGCAGTCTCATCTATCTCTATAGGCATGAGATATGCACCATCCACAGCGTTCCTGTAGAAGATCCTAGCGAATGATAATGCCAGTACAGCCTTTATACCAGCATAACTTAATGCTATAGGAGCATGCTCCCTACTCGAACCGCATCCAAAGTTGTTACCAGCGAGTATAAAGTCCCCATCCTTAACCTTCTTTACAAAGTCCTTATCCAAACCCTCCATAGCATGCTTCGCTAACTCATGATGATCCATTATCTTCAGGTAGGGACCTGGTATTATAACATCCGTATCTATGTTATCTATAGCGTATTTATGTACTCTACCAGTTAACATGTAAACCACCACACCACCATGATATCATACCATACTATATATCCCTTGGGTCTGTTATCTTTCCTGTTACTGCTGAGGCTGCTACTACCTTGGGGGATGCCAGATACGTCTTGGATTCCACATGCCCCATCCTACCAGGGAAGTTCCTGTTGGTAGTGCTTACACATATCTCATCCTTGGCTAATACACCCATATGTGCTCCACAGCAAGCACCGCAGGTAGGAGGACCTATAACTGCTCCTGCCTCTAGTAGTATGCTAAGTATACCGTCCTTCATGGCCCTCATGTATATACTCTGTGTAGCTGGTAGTACCTCCAGCCTTACCTTTGCTCTCCTACCCTTTAGTATCCTTGCAGCCTCGAGTAGATCAGTATACTTTGCACCTGTACATGAGCCTATATACGCCTTATCTACCTCTATACTCTCCAACTCTCTAGCATAGGATATATTCGCTGGCGAGTATGGTTTTGCTACCACAGGCTCTAGTCTATCTACCTCGTATGTGAATACCTCTTCATATTCAGCATCGGTATCACTTGTTACAGCATTGAACTTAGCATCTGTCCTCTCTCTAACATACGCTATAGTCCTTTCATCAGGTTCTATTATACCGTTCTTTGCACCAGCCTCAGTAGTCATATTGGTTAATGTGAACCTCTCATCCATGGGCATAGAACTCACAGCAGAACCCGCGAACTGCATAGCCTTGTAGTTTGCTACATCTGTACCATTATCTCCTATAATCTTGAGTATTATATCCTTGGCCATTACGTACTCTGGTATACTACCCTCTAACCTGAAGAGTAGAGTCTCTGGTACCCTGAACCATATGCTACCATACATGAGCACATACGCTATATCTGTATGCCCCAGACCAGTAGCGAAGCATCCAATGGCACCAGTTGTATTGGTATGAGAGTCTCCCCCAACATAGACCTCTCCAGGTAACACCAGAGCCTCCTCATGTGAGAGTGTATGGCATATACCGTACTGACCCATACCATACTTGAAATGCTTCTTTATACCGAATCTACTACTCATACTCTCTAGTATAACTACATTCTGTGCTGATATCTTATCTACAGCAGGTACAAAGTGGTCCTCTGTTATCCATACCCTATCTGGATCCCATACCTTTATGCTCCTACCCTTCCTCTCCAACTCCCTGAGCACAGTCATCACACCAGGCCCTGATACATCATGTACCATCACCTTATCTACATTGGCGAATACCACATCTCCAGGCGATACCCTATCTCTACCAGATGCTCTAGCGAGTATCTTCTCTGTTATAGTCATTCCTGCCATGCAGGATATTCATGATAACCCATTAATAATGTTATTTATTATGAGAGTATATGCAATTGATAGCAGTTAGAGTTGAACCTATCCATGAGAGGTTCGATCTATTCAGGGTTATAATGGATAGCATAGATAAGAATGGTTTAAGTGTTAACGATGATGATATAATAGTGATATCCAGCAAGTTCGTTGCCATGAGCCAACTGCGTGTAGTGGATATGAAGAAGGTTAAGAGTGCTACAGATGCAGATAGATTAGCCTCAGAGTATCATATGGATCCTAGATTATGCGAACTTGTATTAAGGGAGAGCGATCGTATATTCTCTGGAGTACCAGGGTTCATACTAGCAGTTAAGGATGGTATGCTGGCACCTAATGCAGGTATAGATAGATCGAACGTTAGGCATGGTTATACCATACTATACCCTTCAGAACCATTCAAGGTAGCAGATATGCTCAGGGATAAGTTCCTACTATATGCAGGTAGAAGGGTAGGAATAATAATAGTTGATAGTAGGTTGATGCCTACTAGAATAGGTACTACAGGAGTAGCATTAGCGGTATCAGGGTTCGAGCCTGTAACAGATAAGAGAGGTAGTAGAGATCTATTCGGTAACGTATTAAAGGTCACACTTCATGCAGTAGCAGATTGTATAGCAAGTGCAGCAAATATACTCATGGGTGAGAGTGATGATTCTAAACCCATGGTTATAGTAAGAGGGCTGAATATTAAGATGAGTAATGAGGGTTATGACTGGCATGATATCGCAGTAGAAGATGAAGAATGCATATACGTTAGAGGCTTGGGCAACATGAATAAACATTAATACAAGGATAACGTAAGGAATAGCATGAGGAAGGAGTATGTAGTGGTAAGGATAGATGCTGCTCCAGATGGGAGTCCATACATCTTCGTATCTCTGGTAGAACCCAAGGATATGAAGGAGAAACCACAGAGCCCATTCGGTGTACAGGTTGTGAGTAACTTTACATCATTAGAAGATCTCATGAAGAATATAAATAGGATGATAACCAGTCAGATTGTAGGAGGGTTCACTACTACGATAAAGTTAAGCATGAAGGAGTATGAAGAATCTGGTATAAGGGTAGGCGATAAGGTATACGTTGATATAATTAAACCAGATGTATTCAGCAACGAGATAGTACTGGGCAATGAGCAGATACAGAAGTATGAGAAGGTTATAAGTATACTTACCGAGCATGGTATAAGGATGAGTGAGTGGAGTATAAAGAGGGATAAGATAATCCTTATGATAAATAAAGGTATGAATCCTGAAGAGATAGCAATGGAGATAATAGATGAGCTGAAGGGTAGTTAATTAACGTAATAAGTGGTTATGGTATCATGGTATGATAATTGATAATTGGTAACAGTAAGACGATCCATTTAAATCTAATCTAATTTAATTTAATCCTTATCCTTACCTTCATCTAACTCATACTTTCTCTGCTCTGGGAGCATTATGTATACACAAGCTGAGCCACACATAGTACAAGGTACATTGTTACCAGATAACTGCCCATCCCTGTTATGTATAAGAGTAGCCCTCTCAGGATCTATAGCTAGAGATAACTGTTTACTCCAGTCGAGTCTCCTCCTAGCCTCTGTGATCTCAGCATCCCACTTTATAGCCCTCTCCCTTATCTTAACTATATCTGCTGCATGTGCTGCTATCCTGTATGCTATTAGGCCTTCTTTAACATCTTCAACGCTCGGCAATGCTAGATGCTCTGCTGGTGTTAGATAGCAGAGTAGGTCTACCCCTTCGCTCGCTGCAACTGCTGCACCTATAGCACTAGCTATATGATCATATCCTGCAGCAACATCAGTCACTAGAGGTCCTAGCACATAATAAGGCACATCATGCATCATAGCCTTTGCTAATCTAACGTTTGCTGCTACCTCGTTCAGTGGTACATGACCTGGCCCTTCCACCATAACCTGTACATCATACTCATGTGCCCTCTTAACCAACCTTGCTACATTAACCATCTCTGCTACTTGTAACTCATCGTGAGAGTCAAGTACAGACCCTGGTCTTAACGCATCTCCTAGACTGAATGTTACATCATACTCCCTGGCCATCTCACATAGGTAATCAAAGTACTCATAGTATGGATTCTCCTTATCATACTTGAGCATCCATGCAGCCGTTATGGTACCTCCCTTGCTTACTATGCCTGCATGTCTCTTGACCTTAAGTAGCCTCTGAGCTATCTCCTTGGTTATTCCTGAGTGTATAGTAACAAAATCAACACCATCCTTCACAGCATCCTCGAATGCGTTAAGGAAGTCATCGCTACTCATCTCCAATGGATTCTTGTACCTATTCACAGCATTGGCATATGCTTGATATACAGGAACATAGCCGAATGGTATCCTTGCTGTATCTAGCAGTGCTCTTCTAATCGTAACGAGATCTCCAGCATCGCTCAAGTCCATTATAGTATCTGCACCATACTTTACAGCTGTATAGGCTTTATCTATCTCATCATTCAAGTTCACCTTCAGAGTAGATGTCCCTATATTAACATTGACCTTTGTATACATCAACTTACCTATACCTTTAACCTTTATCTCCTGCTTTCTAGCATTGTTCTTAGGTATTATTATAGTACCATCTGCTATACCCCTTACTATGATATCTAACTCTACACCTTCGTCATTTGCTACCTGCTTCATCTCCTCTGTAGCGATCCCCCTCCTAGCATAACTCATCTGTGTTACCATTACACTAACAATACATGCAACCAAATTTAAACGATGTTGATATTAAATAAAGGTTAGAAGAGTAGAGATATCTGCATAACTATGTATGTGATCCTAAGTACATGTCTACTCTTCTTTACATACTTCGTATTAAGATACTCTCTCCTCAGTATATAGAGTAGTAGTAGAGTTAGTATGCATGTAGATGATACTATGGCTATGCCTATAATATTTGCATTACTTGCAAGGTATACTGCTAATATGAGTAATGGCATACTCATCATCACGTATATACTCCTACTTATTCCTAGTACTACTGGCATCGTACGCTTACCTGCGAGTCTATCCCCATGGTAATCCTGTATATCCCCTAAAGGCGCTAATATGCATAGGTACAGGAATGATAATGCAGATAACGTCAATACTTTGCTATCAAGATCATCTACAGCAAAACCTCCTATTAGGGCTGCAAGAGATGCCCCTAAAGCATTGACTATGGTCTTATGTGGGAATCTATCTTTAATATTGAACCTTTTATGTGAGTACGCTACTGCAAGGAATGAGCATATACACGCTATCATCATAGTGTATATGTTTATGCTGATTAACAGTAGCAGCCCTGATGCAAGCAATGATATGACCAGCCTTAACAGGCTCTTTCTATTCACATCAGATATAACTGTTATCCTCTTAACGTTGTTGAGTCTATCTGCATATATATCATATAGGTCATTGTAGATGTACGTTGCTAGGCTTACCATGTATGTACCTGCTACCAGCCTTAATACTATACTAGGTTCCACATTCTCATCTGCCACTAATACTGAGATGAATGAGGTCATTGCAAATATATACACCTGACTTCTCTTCTTCATGTAATGTATAAGATAGCCAACATGCTCTATTACTACGGCGTTTTCACTGTTCTTTACCTTAGTATGGTTATTATTTCCCATACTAAGGGAATAAATGAAGTTAGTAACTTATAAAGTCTACCTTCGTTATAATATAACTTATAATAGTAATAAATAGTATTAATTATTAAGTTAACTTATATAATATAAATGTATGATCTACGTAAAGAAATGAACTATCTCTTTATATTCATTATGGTTAAGAACTCCTCCCCCTTCTCAGTTATCATATAACACCTGTAAGGCTCCTCGCACTCCTTTACTAGCCCTCTATCTACCAGCTCGTTAAGGTACCTATTAAGCTGATAGTAGTTAAGGTTCGCCTTGTAGAGTATATGAGTCTTCTTGCACGGTACTGTCATTATCTCCAGCATCTTTATCATTATATCCAGTTTATCTCTCTTCTCTTGGTATATAGTATTACTCATAAACCATACATGTGAGATTTATGTTATATACTTTATGTGGTTTAATACATATAATCAAAATCATCTTATAATTAATTGCATATAATAGAGAAACAATGAATTATTTACCATACGAGAGATATAATAACCTCACTGCCTTCTCATAATCCTTCAGTGTATTAACTGGTAACCATCTATCATGCTCTATCATGTATGCAGCTAACCTACCCATCTCTGCTAATCTAGGGAATATTAGAGCCTCTAACTCAACAGCCTTGCTACTATTCATATCTATAAGCTCATCTACGATAGTGTAGACCTCTGGTTCAAACGCATAGACTCCTATGGATGTATTTATGTTAAGTATAGGCTTCTCCTTGAATGCAGTGATCATATTACCCTGTAATGTTGCGGTACCGTAAGGGCACTCAATACCATTCACCAATGCTATTGTTGAGTATACACCCTTCCTAGCATTATCCATATGCTCATTTAACAGATCAGAGTATATATCATCATCAAGTAGTATATCGTCAGGGAATGTAACCAACGCTCTTCTATTAACATCTATCTTCTTGTTAATTAGTGCATATTTGAATGCCTTACCCTTGCCCCATCCTATGTTGTTTTCAGGGTCTATGCTATACGCTATACTTAAACCTCTGTACTCCTCTCTACTCTTTATATGTTCCATCACCAGTTCAGCCTTGTAGCCTAGTAGCAGCACGAAGTCTCTGAATCCATTACGTATAAGTTTGCTCATGCATATATCCAGTAAAGTTGTAGTTCTACCATTACTACTTATGCCTAATAGGCATTTTGGTGTATCTATACCAAGCCTCTTACCCATTCCTCCTGCTAGCAGTACCACTTGAGCATCTTGATTCAATGTACTCACCTCTAACCTCTAACCTTTATATACTCTATGTTAGGTATACTTCGTGGATCTACACTATGTTTATACGCCATATGTACACTGAGCATATCACCTATATAGCTTAGTGATAAGAGCCTTGATAACTTTGAGTTACCGTTACTGAATAGCTCTATGATGTTTACACCCTTGCCTCTTAACAGTTCTTTCGTAGTACTTATGATCGAGTACAAGTCGTAACCATGCTCCTTACTGGATTCGTAAATCTCATCCCTTAAAATCACTAGTGTATAGTTAACATCTTCATGCCAGACCTCGACCTCGTTATGTAAGAGTTCTGGGAATACATCACAGTAGCAACGCATCTTAGCATTCTCATTCATCATCTGCTTCCATCTCAACGCTGCTGGATAAGTGAACTCGTTGGAGTAGACAGCTAGCATTCTATCTGAATATGGTAATGAATATTTCAACTGCTCTATCCTACTCTTATCCTTTGATATACCACATAGTATATCAGCAGCCTCTTTGATATCCTTGCGTATATCATTGATTATATAAGACTTTTCGAGTAGTAATAGCACAGGAGCAAGCATGTACCCAAACGAGGCTCTGCTGTAACCATTGCCGTTTATCTTTATCATCTGCACTCTACCAGCTATACCGTTATGAACAGATGAGGTTACAAGTACTACCTTCGCATCATACTCCGCTGCTCTCTTCAATGCTGCGAGCGTCTCCCTCGTCTTACCTGAGTATGTAACTGCTATCGCTAGTGTATGCTCATCCATCTTTGGTACTATACCGCTCTTAACTACTTTAACCTCAATGTCATCCACTATACTCTTCACAAAATCTCCTACTATACCAGAACCTCCCATACCCATTATAACTATCTCATCTATACCGTCATACCCCTCTATACTATTGTAGAGTGTTAGAGATCCTACCAGTTGATATGGAAGATCGGTAACATTGATAAGCATATCATCGCTCATGGAATAGATATAATGCATACATTAATAAATATAGCTGTGTATATTGTATAGAATACATGATATATAACATCAATGCAGATAAGTTCTAGAATAACAGTATAGGTACTGCTGTGCATAACCAGCGTACCTGCCAAAGTAA
>Ga0308415_1000487_pt1 | contig 17311 bp, 15 predicted proteins | sample HotsprSampleOS55_FD_203465 | JGI IMG/M metagenome (GOLD analysis project Ga0308415, IMG submission 203465) | Hot spring phototrophic mat microbial communities from Octopus Spring, Yellowstone National Park, Wyoming, United States - 20090730_OS55 ... | reverse complement strand
CTGGAGCGCTTTCTGCGGGTGATCCCACAGGTAGGCGAAACGCGCCTGCATCAGCGCGTAAGCGGACGGCACACGCGGGAATGGACAGGCGTCGAATGCCGCCAGCATATCTGCGACCCGCCCGACCTGCTCGTACTCTGACTCAGCGCAAAAGCGATCCGTGCAGATCGCGGCGCAGCGGCGCGTCCCTTCTCGAAGCGTTGCGTTGCCTGGGCGTAGTCGCCGCGGCGAAAAGCAGCGATGCCTCGCGCGTAGTGCCAGGTTTCACGTTCGCTGCTGCGTAACTTCCAGAACGTCACCTGGTCGAGTTTGTGTTTGAGATCGGTCATGCGATCTTCTGCCGCAAGCGTGTTGATCAGGTCATCGATCCGGTTCCGCATCCGCGCATGACAGCGGCAATGTGTCATACGAATCCTCTTTTCCGCGTGCATTCGGATCACGGGATTGCTGAGACATGCCATTCCGTTGCTGTCAGCTCTTTTCCGCGCGCATTCGGATCACATATAGTACTCCACGACACGCGCCTGGGTATTGAAAACAGGGAGCATTGCACGTGAGAGGTGGTACCGTGACGGCAGACGTTTTGTGAAGACTCGATAACCCGATGAATGGCAAAAAACTCGCGCCGTCGGTTCTTAGCCAAACCGACGGCGCGAGTTTTCGTATGAACTGCCGCTTCTGCCCGACTGTTCACGCGCGTGCGCGGCGGAGCGCTTCGGTCAGCGCGCGCCGAGTGTAAACCTTCACCATCGCCTGGCGGTACTCCGCCGACGCATGGATGTCGCCTAGGTAATCAATCCCGTCGCCAGCGGCATTCGCTGCTGCCGCCACTGCTGCGTCATCTCCAGAAGTGCCAACCAGTGCCGCCTCAGCAGCTGGCTGACGTACTGCAACAGCACCAGCGCCAGTGACACCAATGCGGCACGCCGCAACGGTTCCGCCGTCCAGTTTGACATACGCCGCCACACCGACAATAGCGTAGCGCGACGCTGGCTGGCGCAGTTTGGCGTATGCTGCACCTTCGCCCTTGCCTAGAATAGGGAATGTCACCGACGTCATCACTTCGCCCGGCGAGATTGCCGTGGTCATCATCGCCACGAACATATCATCGGCAGCGATGCTGCGTGCGCCGTTTGGTCCCATCACGTTAATCGTTGCACCAAGTGCCAGCACGACTGCCGGGAGATCAGCTGCTGGATCGGCATGCGCCAGCGACCCACCAATAGTCCCACGATTGCGCACCTGAATATCACCAATCTGTCCGACGCACTCAGCAAGCACCAGGCAACCAGAACGTACTGCCTCATTCGTCGCAATCTCGCGGTAGGTTGCGCCAGCGCCGATTACCAGACGATCCCCCTCGGAGGTGATACTCTTCAACTCTGCCACACGACTGATATCGATTAAGACTGCGGGTTGTGCGAGACGCAGTTTCAGTGCAGGAAGTAGCGAGTGACCGCCTGCCAGCAACTTGGCATCATCACCGTGCTGCTGGAGCAACCCGATTGCTTCGTTGACCGTCTTGGGTGCGAAATACTGAAAGGGTGCCGGTATCATCGAGACACTCCTCTATGCCTGATTGCGCGACCGACATCGCTGCCGGTCGCGCAATACTACTAATCTTCTCAGGAAGCCGACTGAGCCGCGCGGATCGCTTTCCACACATTTTCAGGCGTTGCTGGCATCTGCATATGCTTCACGCCAAACGGTGCAAGCGCATCGATAACTGCATTCATCACCGCCTGGGCGCTGGCAATTGTACCAGCTTCACCTGCACCTTTCACCCCCATCGGGTTGACTGGACTGGGCGTAACAGTGCGCGCCGTCTCGTAGGGCGGTAGCATATGTGCCGCAGGAACAGCATAGTCCATCAAGGTACCGGTAACCAGTTGCCCGTTCTCGTCATACACTGCCCGCTCGTAGAGCGCCTGAGCAATGCCCTGTGCAATGCCGCCATGGATCTGACCATCGACGATCATTGGGTTAATGACATTGCCACAGTCATCGACAGCCACATAACGTTTCAGATCGACGATGCCGGTGTCCGGATCGACCTCGACAATTGCGATGTGCGTGCCGAAGGGGAAGGTGCAGTTCGGCGGATCGTAGTAGCTCGTTTCATCAAGGAATGGCTCCATGCCCTCTGGCAGGTCATACGCCACCGACGCCTGAAGCGCAATCTCACCTAGCGTCTTTGCGCGGTCAGGCGACCCTTTGACGTAGACGCGACCATTCTCGTAGACCATATCGTCTGGGTTGGCTTCGAGCATGTGCGCGGCGATCTTCTTTGCCTTTTCCTTAATCTTCGCCACGCTGCGGTAGACTGCTGTGCCGCCAACTGCCAGCGAGCGCGAGCCGTAGGTACCGTAGCCAAACGGCGTGCCCAGCGTATCGGAGTGCTCGATCACGACGTCATCATACGGTACGCCCAGTTCGTCAGCAACGATTTGCGCGAATGTGGTTTCAACGCCTTGACCGTGCGGCAGCGACCCGGTCGTGACAACCACCTTACCGGTCAGATGAACGCGCACGTTGGCGCTTTCCCACAACCCGGCGCCCCATCCTTCACCTGGCAGACCGATCCACTTACTTGGCGCGACCCCGCAGATTTCGACATACGAACTAATACCCAGGCCGAGGTAGCGACCCTGCTTACGTGCTTCCGCCTGCTCTTTGCGGAAATCGGCGTACCCGACAATTTCAAGCGCCTTGTTAAGTGCCGCCTCATAGTTACCGCTGTCGTATGGCAGCAGACCGAGACCGTTGTCGTAGGGGAAGGCATCTGGAGGAATGAAGTTCTTACGTCGCACTTCCGCCGGGTCCATCCCAATCTCGGCAGCGAAGCGATCAACCATGCGCTCGATCAGATACGACGCCTCCGGGCGACCAGCGCCCCGATAGGCATCAACCATCGCCGTATTGGTATAGACGCCGTACACTTTGACATACGCTGCCGGGATGCGGTAGGCACCGGTAATGATCCGCCCGTAGAGTGTCGTCGGAATGCCAGGCGCAATTGTACTAAGATACGCACCCAGGTTGGCGTAAGTTGTGACACGCAGACCGGTGATCGTGCCATCGCGATTGCCAGCGAGTTCAACATCGGTAATATGGTCGCGCCCGTGGGTCGAATACTTGTAATTCTCGCTGCGATCCTCGACGAACTTCACTGGGCGACCGATCTTGCGTGCTGCCCACATTGTGAAGGCAGCATCATTGTAGCAAAAGATCTTCTGCCCGAAGCCACCACCAATGTCTGGCGAGATAACCCGCAGTTTCGTCTCTGGTATCCCAAACACGAAGGCAGTCAACAGCAGGCGCAAGACGTGCGGCGCCTGAGAAGTTGTCCAGAGGGTGAACTCATCGGTCGCTGGCTCGTAGCGCGCGATAGCACCGCGTGTTTCCATCGGGGTAGGAAGGAGGCGCTGGTTAATGATCTGCTCGCGCACCACCACTTCGGCAGCGGCAATAGCGGCATCAGCTTTCGCCTTATCGCCTGCTTCCCACTCCATCACGATATTGTTCGGCGCATTTTCATGGAGTTGCGGTGCACCCGGCTCAGTGGCTTTCTTTGCATCGACCACGACTGGCAACGGTTCGTACTCCACCTCGATCAGGTCACAAGCGTCGCGTGCAATGTAGCGATCTTCGGCAATCACCAGCGCCACCGGATCGCCTGCGAAATGCACCTCGCCGACTGCCAGCACGCGGGGAGTATTGACATTATTCTTCACTCGCCCCGCCTGCCAAGCGCACGGCAGTGGATTCAGATCGAGCATGTCTTCGCCGGTAAACACGGCAACGACGCCCGGATGAGCTTTCGCTTTGCTTGTATCAATCGACTTGATCTTTGCGTGAGCGTAAGGGCTACGCAGCACGCACGCATGCGTCATACCGGGGAGTTTGATGTCATCGAGGAATGTACCCTGTCCCGTAATCAACCGCGGATCTTCACGGCGCTTGATAGCCTGACCCACCAGTTTCGTCGACATCGCTTCAGCCGTCATTGCTGTTTTTCCCTTCTAGTGCGGAGAAACCAGAAGTCAAACGACAGGTGTTATTATCCACTTCAACCGGAGCGACTTACGCAGGAACTTCTTCGCTGCGCATCTTCGCGGCAGCGTACTGTACGGCACGCACAATGTTGTGATAACCAGTGCACCGGCAGAGGTTCCCTTCCAATCCGTGACGCACTTCCTCGTCAGTTGGTTCGGGATTCTGCTGCAACAGATCGTATGCTGCCATGATCATGCCCGGCGTGCAGTAGCCACACTGCAAACCGTGACACTCCCAGAACCCTTCCTGGAGCGGATGCAGTTGACCGTTCTGCGCCAGACCTTCGATGGTCAGCACATTAGCGCCATCCGCCTGGACTGCCAGCATCGTACATGACTTGACACTGACGCCATCGACCAGCACCACGCATGCGCCACACTGACTGGTATCGCACCCAATATGCGTACCAGTCAGGTTCAGGTGCTCACGCAGGTAATGAACGAGCAACGTGCGTGGCTCAACCTCACTGGTGTACGATTTTCCATTGACCGTAACCGTAATTGTTGCCACTGTAGACACCTCCTCATTGAGTAGCGAATAGACGGAACAGGGGGGATATGCTAGCGTTCCCGGCGGCTGCGCGACCGTCCGAGAATGTAGCCAAGCAAGAAAGCGACGACAATCCAGGGCACCCACGGGCGCTCAGAGATGAAATCGTTGATGATGCCGAAAACGACCGACTCGGGACGCAGCTGTTCTTCGGGCGGTACCACGACCGTGCGACGTTCAGGTGTTGGTGGCGGAGGAGTGGCTGCGGTTTCCGCAACTGCTGACACCGGCGCAGCAGGGACTTCTGCAACAGCGGGTGCTTCCGCAACCGCTGACGCCGGTGTGGCAACACGGGTAGCAATCTGTTCGGCGAGCGCCTTGAGCGACTGATTGATCAGCTGACGCGAAGCACCTTCAATCAGGCGCTGCCCGACACTCGCCAGCGTGCCGCCGATCTGCGCCTCGCCGCCATACATGAGCAACGTCTTCCCATCCTGTGCTACGAGATCGACCGTGCCGACTCCATCAACCACACCGTTGGCGCTTTTCCCACTGGCAATCAGTTTGTAGTGGTTCGGCGGATCGATGTCTTCAATACGGATGCGACCACTGTACACACCACGGATTGCCTGGATGCCGATCTTAATTGTTCCTTCGTACTCGTTGTCACCGACCTGTTCCAGACGCTCGCAACCTGGAACACACCGCGCCAGCACCTCGATATCGTTCAGCGCCTCCCACACGACTTCGCGTGGCGCGTCAATCGTGTAGCTACCGGAGATCTTCACCGAACCGATCCTTTCGTTGCAGCTAAAGACTTCGGTATTAGGCGATCTGGCGGATCAGCGTTGTTTGTTGTGCAACGCACACATGTAGAGCGCCTGCGGAGAAGGACGCATGGATTCTGCTCTGGGAAATTCTGCGCTCGTCTTTATGGTACCGACAGGTGAAGCTTTTGTCAAGCGGAAGACATCCCGTCAACATTCCGCCGCCAGAGCGACGAGGCGGCATTGCTGCCCAATCGTATCAACAATTGGCATCAGAACGGCTTGTGCAAACGCTGAAACAAGCGCCTGATTGACAGAACACGGCGACGTGCAGGCGAGATGCCGCCGTCTCCGGAAATTGGCACACCTTTTGTGAGCGTGGAAGGGGTGTAGCAGGTGACGCTAGTCAACGCGCAGATCCCCCACCGACACAAACTGATGAGGGACGTGGAGCACATTCTGATCAAGCGATACCTGCGCGACACGCGGTTGCAGGCGTAATGCCTGCGCCTCAGATTTCAGCAACTTGACGAATCGGTCGACCAGATCGGCGTCCCATTGCGATCCGCGACATCGTCGCAGTTCGGCAATTGCTTCGTCCTGCGTCATTGCGCGACGGTAGGCGCGCTCCGAGGTCATGGTATCGTAGGCGTCGGCTATCGCCATGATCCGGGCTTCGAGTGGGATCTGATCGCCGGACAGTCCATCGGGGTAGCCGGTACCATCAATTCGCTCGTGATGATGCCGGATAACCGGCAGCACCGGGCGCAACGCTTTCACACCACGCACGATCTCGACGCCAATAACCGCATGGGCACGCATAATCTCCATCTCCTCTGGTGATAGGGAGGCAGGTTTTAGCAAGATGGCGTCGGGCACACCGATTTTGCCAATGTCGTGCAGCAGCCCGCCGTAGCGCAGCGCCTCGATGCGTGCAGCATCAAGACCGATAACTTCGCCAAGACGCACGGCGTAGCGCATTACCTGCATTGAATGCCCGGCGGTGTACGGATCACGCGCGTCGATTGAAGCGGCCAGCGCCGCAACCATCTCAATATTCTGCTGTTTCAACTGGCGATAGAGACGGCTGTTGTCGAGCGATGCGGCAATCTGCGATGCGCAGATTGTCAGCAGGGTGCGGTCATCCTGATCAAACCCTGGTTGATCAGGCGCCCGGCTTAGATCGAGCACCCCGACGATCCGGTCGTTGCTGCGCAACACGAAACGCGCCGCGTGCGAAGAAGGGACGGATACTGCACCACCAGTAAGACGTATATGATCCTCGCAGAGACTCTCTTTCCCCAGTGTGCATTGAAGCGGAATACGTGTGCCAACAGAAACACGTGACGCAGTTCCTCGCAGCGCTAGAAGCTCCAGCTCGTTATCCTCAGGATGCACCAGCGAGAGCGAGAGCGTTGCCGGTGAAAAACGCCGCCACAGAAGACCAACGATCTCATTCACCGCAGTTTCAGTATCGAGGGTGCTGGTGAACGCCTGGCTGATCTGGTACAGCGCCACCACTTCTGAGAGACGCTGACGTTCCTGGCGCACCCTCCGCCACTCGATGGCGCGCCGCACTGTTTGCTCCAGTTCGTCGACGCTGAATGGCTTTGTCAGATAATCAAATGCGCCCAGCTTCAGCGCCTCACGTGCCGTCTCCACGGTTGCATATGCGGTAAACATGATGGTATCAATATCAGGATACCGTTCACGCATCTCCCGCAGCAATTCCATGCCGCCCATCTCAGGCATCTGAAGATCGGTCAACACTAGATCGAAGCGGTTCGCCTGGAGCATGGTCAACGCTTCTCGCCCATTGAACACGGTCTTGACACTGTACCCTTTCATGTGCAACAACCGTGCGCAGAAACTATTGACCATCGGATCGTCTTCAACGACCAGGATCGAAACCGGATCGGTACTCGTCGACAGGGACTGACTCATCACCGCCTCACTTGTCAGTGGATGCCATATCTTTCAAGTCGCCATTATAGCGCGCAGGCATTTCTTTGAGCATACCAGTTTTATCGGCGCGCATGGCCCTGGCTCCAGCAGAGTCAAGCGACTGCGAGGCGCCTGCATTGAGCTCGTCGATTGGACTGATGGTATTGCGCATCGGAAAGAAAAGACCGCGTCAGCAGACTGCTGCGCGGTCGAACCAGATCGCCTGGAAGCGCGATGCTAAGGAGCGGAGGGGCGAGAACGGTTCTGAAAATAAGTGTGCACTCGTCGCTCGAGTTCTTCAAAATCGAAGGGCTTGGCGAGATAGTCGTTGGCGCCGAGGCGAATTGCCTGCTTTTGGGTATCGGGGGTGCCGAATGCGGTAATCAGAATAACATAAATATCACCAAAATCTCGCCGAATGGTTCGGATCAGATCCAGCCCATCCATCCGCGGCATGTTCATGTCGGTGATCACCAGGTCGCAACGATGACGCTGTAACACTTCGACTGCCGCTACGCCATCTTCGGCTTCCAGAACGACATATCCGCCGTTCGACAGCAGGAACTTGTACAGACGCCGGGTTGCTGCGTCATCCTCGACGATCAGCACTGTATCAGCATTGTGGCCGTTATGCGACCGTTCTGTCGTCATAGACATACATTCCCCTCCATATGCTCTGCATATCATGGAGCCGTTGGCGACCATCCTGATTGACCGTAGAGACGTATGATCAAGATGGAAAGATCTGTCTCCGTCCGAAGTCTGGCTTCCTGAAGGGTCACCACACCTCATATACGAAAACGCCGGAGGTCACACTAATGATACCCCTATTCTACCATATCTTAACCCTTTTCCAGCAACACAGCGCCAATCGTAATCAGTTTGTAACATAAGGCGCCTGACACTTCCAGGACTCTTCACGTATAATTGCCAGTCGCTGCCACACTGCTAACGCTGTACTCTGCCGTCTAATGCGCTGGGTTCCTGCATAATATTGCCAGGACGCTCAATTCTTATCCTCTAACCGCTCCTACACGCTCAAGAAATGCCTGGCACCACGCAGCGGGCCACCGGGCGAGCAGTTGGTGCGGATGGTGCGAGTCCGACCCGCCGGTTATGAGTAATCGGTGCTGCTGCGCCAGATGATGGTACATCGCTATCTGTTCCGGTCGATGGGCCGGGTAGTAGACTTCGATGCCATCCAGTCCGACCTCCGCCATTATGGCGATATCTTCAGCAGTCGCCGGGATCGCGTAAACGCCCTTTGAGCGACCAGGGTGCGCCAGCACCGCCACACCACCGAATCTCATGGGCAACGACGACGATCTCCTCTACACCTGGGGGTCGATACATACCTGGCAGGCGGGTCAGAATATAGCGCATCCCGGCACTCTCATCGTCATCCTCTGGCGCGCGATCAGGAAGATCGTTCGCACGTCCAAGCGCCGCGCCAATGTCGGCTATATGTGGCGGACGTTCAAGCGCGTCGATGCCGGGCAGTCGAAAACCTGCTGCAATCAGGTATCGCCGCAACACGTCTGCATCTGCCAGGTTGCGCTCATTAACGGAACGACACAACGCCAGAGGGAGGGATGTTCCGGATCAGCACCGTAAATGAGTAGATGCCAGAGTTTGAACGGCAGCCGATCATCACGCCGCCCCGCGGGAAAACCGGCATCGATCTCCACGCCTGAGATGACGCGGATGCCTGTGTGCACACCCGCTTCCTGCACTGCCCGAACGCCTGCCGTGGTGTTCGGTAACAGCGATCGCCTGCAATCCGGCGCGTGCTGCTGCTGCCATCAGTGTGTCTGGCGTCCAGGTCGCATGGTGCGGCGTTGCGCTGGTGTGGATATGCAGGTCGATCACAGCTGGCCAGGCAACCGACTGAGCAAGCGCCTGTCAAGTGCGCGCAGGGCGTCATTCCGCCCCATCTCGAACAATGCCAGATGATTGCGCTCTTCGTAATCGATAATCCATTCCAGCGGCATCAACTGCTGTGGCGCAATGACCAGCGGCTCGGCGATGATGCGGGGAATGCTTCCTTCCAGAGTCAGAGCCGGGTCGCCGGTTTGCTGCGCAGCACGCTCAAGTTTTCGCGCCGCCTCTGCCAGTCGGTTATACGCGCGCAGCATCTTGATCGCCGCGCGATACGATGCCAGCAGCGCCCAATCCAGCGTCAACGATAATGCCTGCACCAGGTCTTCCGGCACGCTTTGCAACTGCTGACGCATCGCCTCCGGCGCGACATCCCATGGCGTCATCATAACGACTACAATCTCGACATCATCGCCTACCGCAAGATCGATCACCGGTCCTAACGGAGTATTCGCCAGCACCGCCCCATCCCAATACTTGCGACCATCGATCTCAGTCCAGGGATAGACGGTTGGAATGCTCGACGACGCCATGAGATGGTCAAGAGTGATCCGGTCAGCCGGGTGGTCGCGCAGCGGTCGATTGCAAAACACCCGGAGATCGCCGGTCTGGAGATCGGTCGCAGTCAGCAGCAGGGCAGGCGCATCCGGCGCGTTGATCCGGTCAAAGTCCATCCAGCGACTCAGGGTGTGACGCCAGGGAGAAGTATCGAGCAGACTGCGAAATGGGCGCGTACGGAACATCTGACCAATGCGCTCAAGGAATCCCTGCGCATCCATGGTACGCTCTTCGGGCGACAGAACGACACTTGCGCCACCGTGCACTTCTGAGGTTAAGACGCTGCGCATCAAAAAACGGACGAGCGGCCGACTGACCGCTGGCAGATCGCCCGATAGTCGATGCACATCCTCGGTGTGCATGTCGAGCCAGCGCGCTTTCAGCTGCGCGACGGTCAAACTAGATGCGAGCGCTGCAGCATTGATCGCGCCGATCGAGGTCCCAGCAATGATGTCCGGTCCGATGCCATCCTGCATCCAGCCTCGTTCGACAAGCGCTTCGATCACACCGACGTGGTAGGCACCACGACCGCCGCCGCCGGAAAGGACAAGCGCCTTTTTCATAACCGGTCCTCCTTTACGGATACGTTAACGTGGTCACCCGGATGGCGCGCATTGCGGTGGACGCCAGATCGAAGTTGCCGCTGACGGGCAACCGTTCGCCGCTATCGGCATCGTACAATCCCAGAATAACCTCGTACTCGCCTGCCGGAAGATCGGGCGGCAGCGACAGCGGCAGTGGCACAGCCGCCTGCTGCCCCGGCAGCCAGGCGCTAGTCGGCATCCCGCCAACGCCAGATGGCGGTACGTCCACACCGGCAACCCGCTGTCCCTGTGCATCGATCACCTGAAGGAATACGACGTAATCGCCCTGCGGAGGCGCCAGCGTCCCCTACGAAGGCGTGACCGTCAAATGGTTCTGATCATATTCGACTGAGACTCCGTGGAGCATGATCGCATCGCCGGAGCGCGCGCCGATCGGCTGCCGGTACGGGCGCGGCAACTGGTAGATCTTTGCATATGCGATGCCATGATATGGTGATTGTATGGATGGGAGTCATCGGCTCGAACTGGCGATAGATATCAGGATGCGCGCCGCGCTGAATCGACTCCAGATAGACAACAGCATAGTTGATCGGTAGTTTCCCCAGATCGGTAATGTCACGAACATCGACCGGAACAAACGGTTGCAACGTCGGTCTGAGCGCTGAGATGACCGGTCCATACCTGATATCAGGGCGTGAACTCAACCATGCATGCGCCGACCTGATCCATGCCCTCCCCCCATCCGATCAGAAACATGCGCTGCGCTGCTGCACCGCTGCCGAACTTGTAGTAACTCAGATAGTATGGTACCAGACGACCTGACCGATCTCTATTGCGCCCATTATTAGCAATCCCGCCAGAGGTGCGCCTTTGAGAACGTCGCTGCCCCGTCGCAATACAATCGCACGCTGGACGCACCACACCCGCGCAGCATTCAACATCCAGGTGGTTACCCCGAACACCACCTGCAGGAAAGTCCCTGGCAGTCGCAGCCAGGCCAGATGCTCGATCATCGAGGAAGCGCCTATCCAGCCCATATCGCGTAAGGTGCGTTCGAGCACCAATCCCGCGCGCCCTAACCAGAACATCGTGATGGCAGGATGCCCAACGAAAATGGTATCAGCCCAGTGACCCTCGGAAATTGCTGCATCGAACCGTTCGGTAAAACGGATCCAGTGGTACGCTCCGTCGGTAGTGAGAAAATCGGCAAGCCCGATGATGCGCGGTGCAAGCGCAAGCATGCCAAGCATCAGCACGATGACTGGCAACTTCAAAGCATCACGAGCAACGCGACGTTCTTAGGATACACGCGCGTTGCTCGCAGTGTTCTGCTTCGCTATCTGCATCCTTCAACAATTCACGCAACCGTCAACGACGATTGTAACAGAGATCAGACTATCTTAACTTGCTATGGACCAGTGCAAGTACTGTTCAACATCAGGACTCATGGCATGTTGCTCAAGCCCTTGATCAAACGATATACTACCTAACTAATGAAAATGACAGAATGTTCATCTTAGAGTGTCCGCACTATGACTGGAGAACATCCGCAACATGATGCTGACAAGACAAGTCCTGTCCCTTACAGTCACGACAGGAGCAGCATTATGATTGAGCCATATCCAGTGCTACCTGTTGTGCCGACCAATCATGCACAGGCGGCGCCCGCAGATCTGCGCACCAATCTCCACATGCGTACAGCACTCCAGGCGATCATGCGCCAGCTCAATAAATCGCTCACCATACTGGCGAGCACAGCCGATATGCTTGCCAAGGGACACAGGGATGGTACCGTATCGCAGTCGCTCTTGATCTGGCTGCAACCGAACGCCCGTCAGGCCGAAGAGGCGCTGCGCCGTTTGCGTGAGTATCAACTCACCAGATCACCGGCGGCGACGGAACTCATTCAGTGCCTCACGGTACTGGTACTGGCAGCGGATATGATCGTCCAGGGACAACTCAGAGACGACACATCGCTCGAAACGTATGAACTGCTGCGTCGCAACGCTGACCGGGCACTGAAGAACCTGGAAGAGTTGAAGAAAGAAGTACTGATGTAAGGCGTGTCATCCTTTGCCAGGACAGGATTTCAGGTGAGTGAAGGCGTTGACTCCGTTCCACCCGGTGGAGTGAATCAAGTTTTCATCTATACCCGGAATAAGGTACGCTGCCAGTCGGCGATAAATATACACTCTCTTCTTCCTCTCCACGCGCAACATCGGCTGTGCCCGTCACATGCAGCTCTCAAGGTTGCCCTTTCGCACTTGATAAGCCATCTTACTGCACGCAACCTCGCAAGTTGTCCCTTTGACCGTCCAGGTAGATAAATCCCCGGCGTCCATCTGAGCAGGCAGCGCCGGTGTGACACCCTCTTTCTTCGATGTTTAGCCTTCCTCGACTATAAGTTCCGGCATCGCGCGGAGCAGTTCGTTGTAGTCGGCAACAACGAGGTCGGGTGCAGCAGCGCGCAGATCGGCAACAGAGTGGGTCGTAGCGAGCGCAATGCAACGCATACCGGCAGCGCGCGCCGCGGCAATTCCTGCAAGCGAATCCTCGAAGACCACACAGCGATCAGGAGGTTGATCGAGGCGACGTGCGGTTTCGAGGAAAATGTCGGGCGCCGGTTTGCCGCGCGGCACCTCATCGCCAAGAGTGATGGCAGCAAACCGTCCGGTGATGCCTAGCGCTGCCAGAGTCGGTGCGACAGTTGCCTGCGGCGCAGAGGTTGCCAGACCGATCTTTGTTCGACGCTGTTCAAGAAGATCGAGAAATCGCATCAGTCCCGGCAATGGGGTAACTCCAGTCAGCATGTCTCGGTAGATCTGCGCTGCTTCTTCACTATAGCGTGCGATTTCTTCCGGAGTCAACGGCCGCCCGAACAGTGCTGGAAAGATATCGCTCTGTCGCCTGCCAATCAACCGTGCCGCTTCGGACGGCGGGGGTGGTTGCAACCCATGTCGCTCAATGAAAACCCGGAACGCCCGAAAATAGAGTGGCATATTGTCGAGCAGAGTGCCGTCCATATCAAAGATTGCAGCTCCAAACGTAATCATCGTGATATACTCCTTATTGATGAATTGCATAGTTCAATAGACTTCATCGTCTCTGACAATTTTCCTTGAACATCTGTCGCGCTCCGTTCATACGACAGTCTATGCCACGCTGTTGATTTCCTGTTTGCCGCGCTCTTCTTTCGGCTCTCGCCAGACGTGTGTTCTTTCGTGTTCAAGGGAGCGCTCCACAAATGTCTGATTTGTGGAGCGCACTCAAGGCACTTTCTCGTGCTGCATCGACCATATCCACTAACACCCGGTCTATCGATGATGCTTGCCCTGTGGTGCGAGAGTCCACTGGCTAAAGATCCAGTATTCGCCCGGTAGCCCGGCGTCTGATCCGAACATCGAACGTTCTGGCTGTGGGGCTGATGAAGATTGAGAATTCAGTTCTCGAATATGTTGATCCTTAGTCCAGGTCTGCCGCGTGGCTCGAGACGTCCGCTTTTGGCAGAGTGTAGAGAGTGTAGACCGACATTCATTTTGGTCGCCGCACGAAGAGCGCGATGGTGATTGCAGCTGTCCGAGGAGCGTTCAACCTTGTCCAACAGGTTCAACCTCTGTAAGAACTACTCAACATCCGGTACCCCTATGGAGCTCATAGAAATTGAGAATGTAATGTCGGTATACATCTCGCGCCGTGGACCAATGAGTATGCGTCTTTTGCCGTTGGGCTTAATGGAGATTGAGAACTCAATCCGGTATACGCCTCAAGCCGTCGGGCTAATATTGAGAGCCGCCATACCGGACTAGCTGTGGGGCTAAAGCCCCGGCGTGCAAGGCGAAGCCCACCTGCACAGGCTATACCGAACAACCATAAGCCCTGACGCCTGTGCAATTGAGCACCTTGGACGGATGCGAATGAGATATTGTTTGTATGCACAATCGGATAGTTGCGAACGTCACCTCTCACCGACCCCTTCTAACCTGAGTGAGAGCACCCGCGATGCACCATCGTCACCCATTGTGATGCCGTAGATGGTATCGGCAACCTCAATTGTTCCCCGATTGTGGGTAACAACGATAAACTGTGTTTTTTCGCTCAGCCCGGCAAGCGCCTCGCGGAAACGCCCGACATTTGTTTCGTCCAGGGCAGCATCGACTTCGTCGAGGACACAGAAGGGGGTCGGGTTGGCTTTCAGAATGGCGAAGAGCAGCGCCGCAGCAGTCAGCGCACGCTCACCGCCCGAAAGTAGCGCCAGATGCTGCTGACGCTTCCCAGGTGGACGGGCGATAATCTCCACGCCGAGCGTGGCGATGCCGGGAGGTTTGCCACCGTTCTGTTCGGCGGCATCGTCACCGTTGTCATTGATCAGTACCAGGCGTGCTTCGCCACCGCCGAACAGATTCGTAAAACTGCGCTCGAACTCTGCAGCGACAATACGAAACGTCGTTTCAAAGCGGGTGCGAATAGCTTTGTCCAGTTCGGCAATCAACTCGTTAAGGGTTGTCGATGCTGCACGGAGATCGTTCATTTGGGCGCTCAGGAACTCATAACGCGCTGCTGCTTCATCATACTCCTCCAGCGCCAGCGGATTGATGATCCCCAGGCGAGCGATACGGCTCTTTAGATCATCAATACGTCGCTGCATGTCCTCAACATTAGCATCTGGCGATGGGGCTGCACAAGATTGAGCAGCGGATTCAACATCGATGGCATCGCCTAAGGCGCGTTCCTGCAGCGTCTCCAGGCGATCACGCGCACGCTGGGCATCGACCATTGCGCGGTTGTATGCCGCTTCGGCGTCGATCAATGCAGCGGTGAGCGTCTGCACGCGCACTTCGTGTGCTTCGCGCTGCCGTTCCAGCGCGCCTAACTCCGCCTCCGATGGCTCAATCTGCGCACGCAGGGCGTCGATCTGCGCCAGCAGTGCCTGATGTTCGGCAGCGATTTGCGTCAGTGTATCGATAAGGGCAGCACGTTCACGGCGCAGGTGCTCGATGCGCTCTGCCAGTGACGCACGCTGCTCGTCAATACGTGCCAGCGCCTGATGAGCCGTGTGCAGGATAGCGCGAGCCATACGCACATCACCCTCGGCATCGGCGAGGCGCGCGCGCAGATGCGCCAGGATCTCGTCGTCGGCAGCATCTGCAGTGCGCTGCGCCGCTTCTTCAGCCTGGAGAAGCTCGACCTGCGTGCGCGCTGCATCTTCCCGCTGCATCAACTCTTCCTGCTCGGCGATTGCCGATTGCAGGCGATCGAGAAGTGTAGCCATCTCGGCATCAATCTGCTCGATACGCTGTTGACACATGAGATATTCCGCTTCGGCACGATCAACGGCGCGCTGCGTCTGCACCGCAGTAACACGCGCCTGGTCGAGTTGTCGCTGGATCTGACGCTGGTGACGTTCGGCATCGCGCGCTGACTGTTCGGCGGCGGCATATGCTTCGTTTGCGGCGATATAGCGCACGTGCGCCTCTTCTGTCTCACGTGAAACGGCTTCCAGGCGTTTGGGGAGTTCGCGTAATTCTCGCTCACGCCGCAGTGTGCCACTCTCCTTCGCTGCTGCCCCTCCTGTGACTGCGCCTCCTGCGCTTACCTGCTCTCCCGCCAGCGTGACAATCGTCCATCCGCTGCCGATGTGCTGCAGCTCGCGCCGGGCGACTGCCAGCGTGCGAACAACTAGCGTGCGACCAAGAAGTAATTCCGCCACTGGTTGGTAGCGTTCGTCAACGTCGATAAGATCGGCAGCAACCCCCAGAACGCCATCGTCCGAACCAGTGAGCGATCGCAGGCGTACCCTGTCAGCACTACATGAGCGGATCGTGTCCAGTGGCAGAAAGGTTGCGCGTCCCTCGCCGCTGCGTTTGAGCGCTTCGATAGCATCTTCCGCATCTTCCCAGCAATTGACGACGATATTGTGCAGGCGTGAACCAAGCGCCACTTCGATGGCCGTTTCGAGTTCTGCTGGCACACGCACTACGGTCGCCACCAGGGCAAATCCGGATCGGTTCTGCAACTCGGCCCACTGCATGGCTGCCCGCACCCCGGCAAACGTTCCGGCATAACTACGGTGAAGACGGCGCAGCGTTTCCAACCGCGCTTCCAGATCTGCCTGCTGCCGACGCAGCGCTTCAAGCGTCTCAGCGGCAGCGGTGCGTTGTCGGCGGCGCTGTTCGACGGCACTCATTGCCAGTTCAACGCGACATGCCGCATCGTTCAGTTCCTGTTCCAGGGCCGTCACGTACGCATCCGCCTGAACGCTAGCAGTGCGGTGCGCCATCAGTTTGTCGCGGGCGGCTGTCAGCGCTTCCCCGGCAATTGCACGTTCGCGGATCAGACGATCGCGCTGGTCATTCATCTGCGCGATCTGACATCGTACCACACCCAGGGCAGCGCTAATCTCTACCAGATTGCGACGAGCAGCATCGAGCGCGTAGTGAAACACAGCGCGATTAGCGATCCGTTCGGTGCGACGCGCTTCATGCGCAGCGTACTCCTGCCGCGCCTGATCCAGGCGTTGCTCAGCGCTGGAAAGTTGGGCAGCGATCGTTTCCTGTTCCGTGCGCCGGTCAGCGCGCTGGTGATCCAAATCACGCAGTGCACTCTCCTGATCCTCAATCTGGCGCGACAACGCTGCGAGTCGTTCCTGACCAACTGCCAGTGCACGTTGCACCGACTCAGCGCGCGCGTGCAGGGCGCTGCTCTCCGCATGGAGCGATTCAATCCGGTCGCGGATGGCGCGGATGTGCTCCCGGAGACGGAGAAGATCGGTTGAGGCAGCGGTCATCTCCGCCTGGCGCACAGCGAGGGTCGCTGCCAGCGTCTGCGCTGTTTGTTCGGCGGCAGCACACTCTGTCTGCGCTGCCAACCAAAGATGGACATAGTACGCTCGCAACAACTCCCTAAGCTCAGCCGTCAGATCACGATGGGATCGGGCAAGCGCCGCCTGACGCTTCAGTGAGCGCAATCGTGGCTCGAGTTCCGCGAGAATATCGGCACAACGCGCAACGTTTGACTGTGTCTCGCGCAGACGACGTTCAGCGTCAGTGCGGCGCTGCTCGTAAACGCTGATCACCG
>Ga0308415_1000486_pt1 | contig 17312 bp, 24 predicted proteins | sample HotsprSampleOS55_FD_203465 | JGI IMG/M metagenome (GOLD analysis project Ga0308415, IMG submission 203465) | Hot spring phototrophic mat microbial communities from Octopus Spring, Yellowstone National Park, Wyoming, United States - 20090730_OS55 ... | reverse complement strand
TTCGATGAGGTATCTGTAATAAACTGTAATCCAGAGACCGTCTCTACCGACTATGATATTAGCGATAGATTATACTTCGAAGAATTGACGCTGGAGCGAGTGTTAGATATATATGAGAAGGAGAGGCCTGATGGTATAGTAACATGTGTAGGAGGACAGACATCAAATAACCTAACTCCAAAGCTCGCTGCAAATGGAGCAAATATACTAGGCATGGAACCATCGGATCTAGATAGAGCAGAGGATAGGGCTAAGTTCAGTGCATTACTAGATAGTCTGGATATAAAACAACCACAGTGGCGGGTATTTGAGAGTATAGAATCTGCGAAGGAGTTCTGTAAGAGCATAGGATACCCTGTACTTGTGAGACCATCATACGTTCTGAGTGGATCTGCTATGAAAGTAACATGGGACGATAAAGATCTAGAGAGATACCTTACTGCTGCTGCAGAGGTGAGCAGAGAGCACCCAGTAGTAATAAGCAAGTTCATAACTGACGCATTAGAGGTAGAGGTTGATGGTGTTGCAGATGGTTATAACGCTATAGTATCTGCTGTTATAGAGCATATTGAGAGTGCAGGCATACACTCAGGGGATGCTATGATGGTTGTACCACCGTTAAGGTTGAGTAGCAAGCATATAGATAAGATTAGAGAGTATACATTAAGTATAGCAAGGGCATTGAGGATAAAAGGTCCATTCAATATACAGTATATAGTCAAGGATGATGATGTATACGTTATAGAATGTAATGTTAGAGCAAGTAGATCTATGCCATACATATCAAAGTTCACGAGAGTAAATGTTATATCGTTAGCGGCTAGTGTTATAGCAGGAAAGGCACTACCAGAGATAGAAGAACCATGGCTGAATACCAGAGGTTACGCTGTAAAGGTACCACAGTTCTCTTTTATGCAGTTGGAGGGAGCAGACACAGTGCTAGGTGTTGAGATGAAGTCTACGGGAGAGGTTGCTTGCTTTGGCGATACATTCTACGATGCCATAGCAAAAGCATTGAGGGCTGCTAACTATAATCTCGATGGTAATAGTAACAATAATGCTGTTCTGATAACTGTAGGGGGCTTGATGAAGAAGAGACTACTACCAATAGTATCATTACTCAGCTCATTAAACTTTAGTATACATGCTACTGAACATACAGCAGAGTTCCTAATAGCTAATGGTTTCAAGGATGTTAATGTAGTATACAAGATAAGTGAGCCTAATAGGAGACCCAATATAATAGATCTTTTATATAACAGATCAGTTAACATGATAATAAACATACCTAATACATTAACATTAGAAAAGTATGTTGATATGTTGGATGATGAATATATGATTAGAAGGAAAGCTGTTGAGATGGGCATACCTGTATTTACTACCATTGAGAATGCTACCATGTTCCTTAAGACTCTAGAATGGTTAACCAGTAATAATCCAAGCATAAGACCTTTAGAGGAATATACCATAGCATAAAATAATGAATATAGTTTCAATTTAATATGGTATCATAGTTTAATTTGGATCAACCATCATAGTTCTATAGTTGATAATCAGGAATAAAACAAGGCAGATATAGTATAAAAGACAATTAATATAATATAATATATGGTTACGATAGCTGTATATTCTATCAGTAATGATAGTAGGAATGTTATAGATAATAGGCATTAATACATATAATGCACATTCTAGGCTAGTTATTAGCATATTGCATACATAGAAAAGATAGATTCTACTGTTATTACCTAGATAACAATAATATATGGATGAGTAATAGTGTAAAGTTTACAAGTGCAGAAGGGAATCCCTTTGTTAAGGCATTCATCTACATACAGGCTAATAGAGACGAATGGGATGCAAAGATCTCTGCCATAGAATACAACAATTCTAAAGCAAAGAGATTTAGAGAACAGAAGAAGGCTTTAAGATGGATGATAAGACACATAAGATAAATCTATATACTATTTATTTAGCTGTCATATATTTAATTATGATTAACAGAAAGTATACTCCATTGGATATCAGAATGGCTATAATCAAACACGACTTAAGAAGACTATATAGGAATATAAACAAACAATATTATGATTATACAGCATTACAATCATTTGATATGTTAGTTAAAGGTATTAACGTTACTAACGAGGTGTAATGATATGCAAAGGTTCGCAGGTTTAGATCTAGCTAGGATAAAGGATCACTCTGCTCTTGTAGTGGTTGAGGTTAGCGATGATAAAATTATAACAGTAACTGACGCAATAGAATATCCTCATATACCTCTAGATAGACTCGCCGAGATGGTTAAGGCAAAGTATGATGAACGTAAGTGGGTTGTATTGCTTATAGATGCTACAGGGTTTGGTGGTGCTGTTGCATATGACATACTTAAAGAACATATGAACTGTAAAGCATTAACATTTACTAACAGATTAAAGAACGAGATGGTATCAAACCTTATTATGCTTGTAACAAGTAGAAGGCTAAGAATACCTAAAGAATATAAGAGACTAGTTGAACAGATGCTAGAGCAGAGAATGATAGCAGAGAGTAGCAGTATCAGATATACTCATCCCAGCAGTAAGAATGATGATCTCTTCTGGGCTTTATGTATGGCATGTTTAGCATGCAAAGATATACTCTCTGACATACATATCAGAGTTGCAAATAAGAAGTTCTATCAAGAAGAGAATCCTTATGGCAAGTATCATGCTATACGTTTCAGGTGGTGATACATGAATGAAGCATGGCTTTAGAGGAATAAAGAGAATACTACAAGGCATAAAAGATGTATATACTAATATAAATCATAACAATAGTAACAATATCGGTAATAGTAATATATTCAGAGTTGCTCATGTAAAGAAACTAAACTATTATTCTGTAATGCCTCCTTATAATGTTGAAGATTATAACGATTTCGAGAAGATATGGGCTACAACACTTGCTGGTGCTGCATTGGATAAGAAGGTCGAGTTCATAGTAGGTGGTGGTATAAGACCAGTATTCGATCTTAAGCGGAATATAAAGAAAGGATTAAGTGAACAAGAGATAAAGAAGAGACTAGCAAGTTACGATGATCTATTACAGATACTTATAGATACAGATGAAAGAGTAGAATTCAATCAGAGACTTAAGGTCTCTATACTACTAAGCAAAGTATTTGGTAGAGTATGCATGCTATTTGATTATACTAATGGTAGTATGATGCCGAGTGTTCTGAAGATAATACATCCTAGATATCTTGGTAGAGTGGTGTTAGATGAGGTCACATGGCAACCTATACAGCTCATGGTGGGAGACGAGTATATAAATATGGATGAGATGATATACTTGGTCAATCTACCATACACACCAATAACTAATAGTGAGTGGTATGGATTCTCTGAGCTACAGCGAGTGGTTGGAGCAGCAAAGGCATTACAAAGATTCATCGAGTATGATGCACCAGAGATAGCAGAGAGTATGTGGGCTGGTTATGGATTATTTATAGTTAATACTGCAAACAAGAGCAGTGAGGAAGCTGATGCGATGCTTAATACGTTGGTAAGCAATCTTAAAGCAGGTGCCTTCAATGCAATAGCAGCAAGGAAAGAAGATATTGAGTTTAGAACGTTGGACCTTGAGCCGAAAGTACAAGAATTGGTACATTTGATAGACGCATATGAAAGATTGATAATAGGCAACTCAACAGTACCATCTGCATTACTTGGAAGAGAAGAAGATCAGAATATGGCCACACTTAAAGGTAAGATAGAGTTCTTTATGAATGGAGTTATAAGGAGTGAGAGAGAAAATATAGTAAGAGAAGTTAGCAAACAGTGGTATGAACGATTGGTTAAGAGGATAGAGCCTAATGCATTAAAAGATCTGAATGTTAGTGCTGAATTTGAACCATTTATAATAAGCAATTGGGTAGATATGGTTGAGGCTGTGAAGAAGTTGAGGGAGTTATTACCTACTCTAAGTGATGATGCAATACTTACAATACTTGGTTTAGAGTATCTGAAGAGTGATATCAATAATAAACTATAATCTCTTTCATTTTTTATATTTTATCCTTATTATTATCTTTATCATTTAGTTCTTGATCTATTATTGATAAAGATCTTTTTAATTATGACATTTTTATCTTAATCGATGGAATCATCTATACCCAGTAAGAGACATGTTAATAGCATCAGTGTTGGTGGAGATGAATGTGAGTCTACTGTTAATGTCATTAAACTTCTACAGAATTACCTGAATACAAGTACAGATATAAATAAATTATTTCATGTAAAAGATAAAGAGATATCCTATATGCTCAATGAAATACTATATAAAGCATTCTATATACAAACCTTCATACAGCGATATATTCATTACCTTATTCTAACTATAACAGAAATTAAATATGCTTTACATGCAGGCTTGAATCATATAAAGATTGCAAATAATGACATTGCTAGTATGTTGCATACTGATATCACGAATTTAAACAGTATACAACGGTTATAATGGTGATTTATATGCAGAGGAATATAGATTACTTTACATCTGATTCACGATTCTTCATAAAATCATTTCTGATAGATGATAGTATAAACGCCAATGGTTGGGGAGTAAGCAGAGATGCAATAAAAGATAGCATACGTAGTGCAATAGGTAAACCATTTGTAATAGACTTTGATACATTCTCACATCCAACAGCAGAGAGTGTAGATATGTTGCTTAGAGAACAAGAAAAGTATAGAGTAGGGACTATAATAGATGTTAGCTACAATGACGGCTATGCATGGTTCATAGCAGAGATAAATGATCCAAGAGCCATTAAGGCTATAAAGGATGGAATAGTCAAGTTTGTCTCACCATCAATAATTGTAGATGAGAGTAATGTAGCTAGAGATTCTAACGGCAATGAGATAATAAACAAGTTTGTTGTTGCACATGTTGCTGGTGTTAAAGAGCCAGCATTTGGAATAATAGCACAGATAAATGCACAGTGCAGTGGTTCTAGGCAGACATGCTTGAATATGCTAAGGGGATTTAGTAATGGTTTTGTAAGAAATAGTAATCATGATGATACAAATGCTGGTAAATATTTACATAGAGAGAGTGTCATGAGTTATGATATAAATAGAGGAGCTGCATTATGCCATAATGAATGCAAAACGATTAAGAATAATAATTCTTTATGTTTGAATCCTATGAATGCTAATATGATGTCTACACAAGAAGATAATACAATAAATAATAGACTAGTAGAGTACGAGAACACTATAGCAGAATTAAAACGTAAACTAAGACTAGCAGAATTAAGTCAGGTCATAGATAGAATAGTTACAGCAAAACTAGCGTTAGGTAAGATAGATCAAGGTAACATGGAAAGTGAGAAAGCAAGATATGCTGAGTCAGATACCGATACTTTACTAGAAGAACTTGCTAGTGTATATGAGGAGATGTTAACAAATAAAAGTGCGAGTCTACATATACGCAGGCCCTACAGCGCAGATAGTACTATTTATGCAGACAAGCTATTCATGAGGTGATGCAAAATGGTTCAAGCTGGTGATATAGCAAACCCAGATTTCATAGTAAGATCATTCCAAGTAAATTCTAATCAGAGTATAGAAAGAGGAGATGTAATAGTTGTAGTTGATGGTAAGGCAAAGAAAGCAACAGAGAACGATAACGGTCCTTTCGCTATAGCAATAGATAGTATAAGTGGAGATAGTGCAAGGCATATAAGAGCATGCATATCAGGTTTAGTATACGTTATAGCAGGTGGCAACATAAAACCATTTAGACCAGTTAAGGTAGGGCTCGATGGAAGAGTAGTTGAAGATCAAGGTTCAGATCTATCCAAGAGAGTAGGCATATACATAGGCAAAGAGAATGAGTACCTAGTGGGGGATGCACAGAATGGAGAAGTCATACTAATAAAACTGGGGTGATATGGAATGGTTATGATAGATAACTCATATAGTAAAGATATAAGTATTAGTAGCAGAATAGCATTAACATACTCACCATACACAAGCAAAATATACATAGGTTCAATATCTGGTTCTGATTTTACTAGAGACAGAGATCTAATACCGTTGATAAAGATAAACAAGAACAAGAAGTTAGGTGACGGAAGGCACGAGATACTCTATGCTGAATATATAAGACAGGCTGAGAGACATCTACAGGCAGGTGTACTTGATACTGTACATGTTCAAACATTAAATGCAGTACAGATACTTGATATGATAATAGGCGAAGAGTATAGACAATACTACCTGCAGGAAGGATGCACTCGTATACCTGTTCCTAAACTTGAGTTAAGGATACCTATAGCAAACAAATATGAGGCTAGTGAGAGAGTACCCCCTATGGTCGAACCCAACATACTTAATACAAGGTTCACTACTGTTGAGTTCAATCTATGGAAGAATGTTGTGGCACTAGCTGTAGAGGATGAGTCAAGGTTAAGACCAGCAGTAGACCCGTTCGCTAGTCAGATAAAGACCGCTGCGTCAGCTCTAGGAAGAGCAGTAGCCAAACAGATAGTTGAGGAACTAAGTAAATTCAGCACAGTAGCAAAAGATTCATGGGGTTCATTAGGAGCTAGTGATAACTTCTCAGCATATAATCCATTGGATCATATAGCAATGGAATATTCAAGCATAGCAGATAATGGATATGAAGCAGATACAATTATCATGCATCCTAGAACATGGGCTGCTTATCAGAGTAATACATTCATTAAAGGTTATACTATACTTACACCAGAACGTTTAGGGATGGGAGTATTCCCATTGCCTGGTTGGCCTGGTATAACTGCAGTGGTAGATAGCCTATTCATGCAAGGACAAGCAGCATTATATGATAGGAAGACTTTTCTGCTTGGTGAAGGCCCGACTGTAATAGAGCAAGGGAGAGATATAGAGAAGGGTATGGATAAATATATCATAAGGCAGTGGGTACAGCCATTGCTAACTACAAATAATTCAGGTACAATAATGACTAACTTACTATAGATACTTTTATTTTTACTTTTTACTTTTTACTTTTTTATTTTTTATCTTTAGTGGTTTCTGATATAGGCGTGCTTATCTTCTTTAATCTTACATAGTTATTATAATGTTATGAATGATGATATTATTAGTATACTACTGCCCCAGGCTACACAGATGGGTTTTGGAGCAATCATGATCTTTGCAGTCATGAAATGGTTAGTTAATATAGAGAGAGAACTGAATGATATAAGTAGGATACTACAAGAGATAAGGAGTGATGCATCTATGCTTAATAAGAGCATGAATAGTCTTACAGATGCTATAAATACACTAAATAAGAGATACAAGTATATGTGAATTAGTTATGATAAACAAGTTTGAGTATTAATTACTATGCCAACAGTATTAGGTGATATAGTAAAGAATAGAGAAGAGGTTAGGAGATTGTTAGGGAATCCACCATTAAGCGAGGTTAGTGATGAAATCATAGACTCTGCATTAGAGAAGGCATGCTCAAGTATAAGTACAGATACTGGTAGAAATTGGAGCAGTAGTGATAGACAATGGCACGATGTAGTATATACACAGAATATAAGAGCCGCATACTATATAATGCAATTCTTTCCTTCTAAGATGATAGAGAATAAGGCAAAGTTATTACTTGAGGAATATTATAATAGAATAAGATCAATAAACAGGGGTCAGAATGACTCTACACCAGTAACATTCACTATAAAGAGCAGTAAATATAAGAGTAGAATGCTCAGGAATGAAGAGAATAGGAATCTATAGAGGTGATGATGATGATGAACTTGCATATAGTTGGCAGAGATAGTGATCTACAAAAGGATCCTAATAGAATACTCCTTGATATGCTCAAGAGCAGATGGAACCAGAACGGTGCAGACGATGATCAAGAGTTGAAAGTTATGGATGAGAACAATAATGGTGTAAGGTTCTCAGACGACTGGTTCAATGGATCATCTTGGTATCAGGTAATAGTAAAACATATTAATACACAAGTGAAGAGTATAACATTAGGCGCAAAGGGTTATATAGAATATAATTCACATCATGCAATACACATATTTGCTAAGGGCAAGAACGCCAGAGACAAGATATGGAAGTTAGAGAAAGAGATTGAGAGAATAGTTGCTACTAACACAACTAATATGTCTGAAGGTGTACAGTTAGTATTGCTACAAGATTTTAAGACAATCCCAGTTGAAGATACATATGAAGATGTGGAACATAGTATAATGACAGTTATGTTAAGATATTATAAGACTATAGTATGATGATTGTATAGGCAATAATTATAATAACTTTAGTTCTTATTGATAGCATAGACAAATCATAAGTGAGGATATATGTCACAAGTACCAACATTTGCTGGTTTGGTTAAAAAACCATTAGAGTATAGAGAAGAGAATGTATTTGGTGAAGGCATAGATATATCATCTGGAACATTAAGAGCTGCTGGGCATATAAAGAGTATAGATCCAAAGATAGAGATAGTGCTAGAGAACTTTAGGAGGCTAGGTTCTGAGGATATATACAAGAGCATAAAGTTAGCAGAGAACTACAGATTCGCAGTAAGTTATGGCATAGAGAATATAGAATTCATAAAGTATGGTATAAATCCTCAGGGATTAAGTAACAGTATAAATAGATCTCTAGGTTTAGGTTTCTCTTATATGCTTAATAATATGGAACATTTTGTAAGAATCAAAGGTGCTAGAATGAATAGTATAGAATTAAAGGCTAGCACAGATACACTCATAGAGGTTACAAGTGAGTTCATATGTAAAGAGATAACTACACCAAACACTACAGACTATGTATCTGGTACAGCTACTCATGCAACTGATCTTACAGACAATCCATGGCATTTTGCTGATGCCACAGACCCTGTCAGACTGGTGGGTTCATCGACTACTATATTACCATGTACATCAATAACTGTCAAGATAGATAGAAATCTAGATCCTATAAGGACACTTGGAAGTAAACATATAACATTCTTGCCGCCAACTAATAGAGATATATCAGGTAGTATAACATTGTTATATCTTACGACTAGTAGAGAGATTGATCTTAAGAATAGCAATGCATACACATTAAGGTGGATATTGAAAGAAGGTAGTGGGGGAGCCATATTAGATCTTGTCAATACAGTATTTACAACATTAGACAAGAGAGAATTCAATGCCAGTGATGGAAAAGCGGTGCTGGAGACCCTAGGCTTTAGAGCATCTTCCGCAACCATCTATACTACATAACCAAATAATTTTATTTTTATTCATAATTGTTCTTTCTTTACCATATTATAATTATTTGTTATGAGCGATGATACCATCAGATTAAATGATAAGGAGTATAGGATAAAGTACTATCTTACGGTAAAGGAGGTTAGGGAGTTGATAAAGAAGGAGCAATATGCTAAAGCAGAAGCAGCAAAAGGCAATTTTGATCCTATATTTGAGTTATGGAGTTATGTGTTGAATAGATGCTTAGGATTAACACTTGAAGATTTAGAGAATATGCATTATAAAGATGCAGAGCTACTATACTTGAAAGTATTAGAGATGAACAGGAGTATCCCTTTACAGTGAGGATGGAGATAATGAAGATATTTCTGACAGATAGTACTCCTACAGATCCATATATCTTGGATATGCTTAGGTTATATTCATTGATTAAGCTCGGTATAGTAAGCATCACGTATAACGATTATGAGAGTATGAATGAGAGAGATATAATACATATAATGGCTATAGCAGAAGCAGATATAACAGCACAAGAAGTAAAGAATAAGAGCAAAGCATTTATGGAAGGTATAAAGATATGATATCGATAAGAGAATTAGGAATAAGACGGGCTATAATAAGAGGCAACACTTTGATAACAAATACAGATAGAATTACTCAAGAGATACTTGATACTCTTGCGAACGAGATAATACAAGAGGTTAAATATCATATGCTTAATGACACATGGGTAAATGCTAAAGGAAAGACAAAACAAGGACATATTGAGAGCGGGGAACTCTTATCAAGCATAATAAAAGAGCAAGGCAATAACTATATCGCGATATGTATCAAAGCAAGACATGCGATATTCCATGAGTTCGGTACGAGTAAACAGAGAGCACACCCCATATTCAGCAGTGTTATAAATAGTAAATTGGATAAGATTAGGGATGTATTAGTTGAGGAATATAGACTGTTATGATAGGCTATCTGATCGATTCATTCTTATTTATTCATTAGTTATATTCTAACAGATTGGTGATAGAGCATGGAATTTCCTTTGGTATGGAGGTTTCAAGCACAAGGAGCTGAGGATGTCAAATCTAAGTTAAAGGAGATAAATGAACAGTTTGCAAGAGGAGAGATAACTACGCATGAATATGCTAGGAAGTTAAGAGAACTTAACAGAGACGCTAATACGTTAAGTGGTTCCATGAGGCTACAGTCTAATCTAATGAGAGCAATGCATCCTAACCTTACTATGCTTGAGCGTTCCTTCTCTAGACTAGGCAGTGTTGCCAGGAGTGTTATGAGTACTCTAGATACTGTTAATATAATACAGTTAGTCATGCTTGGAAGGACTAACTCGTTAGCAGAAGCACAGGACAATCTAGAGAAGGCACAGAGGAACTATAACCTTGCTGTTGAACAGTTTGGTTCGAATAGCCCTCAAGCATTGCAGGCATTAGAAGCGTTAAGTGAGGCACAGAATAAACTTAACAACGCTATCAAGGAATCAGAGCATGATAGACTGAATGCTTTGGTAGGTTCACTCTCAGGCATAGCAAATATAGCAGGCTCCCTAGGCTTTGCTGTTATGGGTCTGAGTAGATTCTCTGGAGCGTTGATAGGATTAAAAGGTGCACTAGTAGCATTATTACCATCATTTGCTTCTGTACTTGGTATGATAGGCATGCTCGGTCCAGCTGGTATTGCTATAGCTGGTGCAATAGCAGCTATAGGATTACTTGCATATGCTTACCAATCGAATCTATTCAATATACAGAACGTGATGAACATTGTAGGATCCAATCTAGTCACCTTCTTCACCAATATAATACCTAGTGCATTACAGATTGCTGCTAATATAATATTAGGGATATTTAATAGAAGTGTACCTGATGCGCTTATGAACTTTGCAGGGTTCATGAATAACCTATTCACAATATTACTCCCTCAAGCAGTAGCATCATTTGTATATTATTTAGCGAATGCTGCCAATAGCATAATAGGTTATGCTACACAGATGATGAATGCAATAAACAATGCTATAAATGCATTACTAGGTCTGATTGGTATTAGATTACCCTCTGTTTCAGTATATTCTTATTCATCTGGTACATCTAGTACACCTAGCACATCATCAAATGCTTCTAAACAATCCTCCTCATCTACAAGTAGTAAGGGTAAGGGCAGTGGACCAACAAAGGGTCCTGCTATACCATTACAGCATGGTTTTGAGGGCATAGTGAATAAACCGACACTCTTCCTAGTTGGCGAGGCTGGTGCTGAGTATATGCATGTACAACCATTGAACAAAGCATTAAATCATAGAACTACACACACAGTAAACAATACATTGACTGTAAATATAAACATAGGCTCGCTTATAGGAAATGATAGACATGCTGTTAAACAATTAGCAGATCTGATAAGCAAGGAGATAGTATCAAGAATAGGTGTATTTCATTTCTGATCATCTTATTCTATCTTTAATATTTTCTTTTATCCTGAATATATTAAGATGATGTATGCAGATAAGACCAATACTACCAAAGGTTACTATAAATAAAGATAATAGTATATTGACATTCGATCCATTCAACAATGTTCATATGTTCAACCTAACATCTCTTGATGTAGATCTTAGTATAGATTCTGCACCAAGCACAGCAAGGTTTAGCATCGAGGGTTCTCATACTATAGATCTAGGATCTAGGATAGATATCATGATAGGGAAGAGACCAGAGACATGCTATAAGATATTCTCTGGCATAATAGAGAGTAGTAAGAGAAGTTACTCAAGTAGTAATTATATAATCACAGAGTTTAGAGCCAAGAGTCTAGGCACTAGATTAACAGAGAGAGTAATCGATCTGGTTGCTAGGCAGAGGATAAAGGAGGATGGATTAACAGACAACAACGATCAGAGTACAGAGGTAAGTAATCTAGTTAAAAGAGTCATTAAAGATATCACAGCGTATCCAAAGGTCAGTGATGCTATAAGCGTAACAACACTACAAGACGAGGGCATAGATGCTGATACGTATGTGCAGAGATGTGGCATAACTCTACCTATATACATAATGCAATATAGACCAGCTATAGACGCATTACAAGAGCTTGCAGAGATATCTGGCTATGCGTTCTTTGTAGATGCAGATGGTATGCTACATTTCCATGCAGCAGGTATTAATTCAAATATAATAACGTTCAAGGACAGTCTGAATCTGAATGAAGATACATCAACAACTGGTATTATAATTGAGTATGAGTTAGAGGATAGCATAGAGCATCTCAAGAACGTAATATATGGATTAGGAGGTAATAGACCCAAGATAAGTAAAGAGGTGATACAGACATCAAGTAACTCATACCAACCACTTACACAGTACAGAGCAGTTAAGATAGATCTAGTGGGTATTGAGAGGGAACTACAGTATATAGCTGTTAGGATAGCAAAGGTTAATAACAGTATTAATATACCTTTAGAAGGAGAGCTAAGACTCGACGATGGCAACAATAGACCCAAAGGCGCTCTGATAAAAGCGTTCAGGAAGGACCATCAATCTATAAGCGCTACACTAGCTACTGGGAATGGACAATGGGTTCTATTTGATGTTGGGGAAGAGAACCTTGATGTTAATACTCCTCATTGGCTTATACTATATAAGAAGGACGATTCAAATTCAACGTATGTATGGTACCACGATAACTCTAACAATGGAATAAATGCTTACTCTAACGACGGTGTAACATGGATAGTTAATAGCAATAGTTACCAATTCAACTATAGACTATACTATGCTCAGAGATTACTTATACCAGTAGCAGATCAAGATAGTATCAATAAATATGGTAGGCGGGAGACAGTAATATCATGGCCAACTGTAATAGAGGATGTTGAATTGATAGCATTGACAAAGAGCCAGTTAGATGTTTCTAAGAAGAGGAAACAGTTCATAACGTTAACTTGTATACCCGCAGACGTAATGCTAAGACTAGGTGATTCAATAAGAGTAATAGATAATGTCAATGGCCTTGATGCAATATTTGATGTCACAAACATAAGTTACTCGTTCGAACAAGGCATTGACGATAGCAACTACAAGTTCACACTCAAGGGAGTAAGATTCGTCTAGTGAATATTAATAATATTCTAGATTTATTCATTCTTATTTATCTACATATACTCTATCAAGATATGAGTTTTAGAGATCTTAGAAGTACATCAGGTATAAGTGATATACTAAAGAGACTGAGCGAAGAGATTGCTAGAGAACGTTATGGTAGAAGGGGCGAGATATTATACATACTCAATATATATTCTAGTAATGAAGATTATATTGATGTAATTGATAATACTTCAACTAATCTACTAGGGAGTGTTTATGGATATGATTCAACATCGCATGACTTTGGATCATACTCTTAATCTTAAAGGTAGTATAACTATAGTACTTTATGAGAATGGTATGATTGTAAAGAGTATTAACGTTGGCAACCTCATAGTCAATCTAGGTAAACAGGTCTTTGCCGATATCATTGGAGGCAAGGATGTGGGTATATCTTACATAGCTGTAGGAAGAGGCGATAGAGAAGTAACCCCTAATGATATATCACTACAACAAGAGATAGGTAGAAAGAACATAACAATGAAGAGCTCTTATGCGAACCAAGTAAGGTTCGACACATTCTTTGATACATATGAGATGAATGGTGTATGGAAGGAGACTGCTCTTATAAGTAGTGATAATAGATTGGTTGCTAGAGCATTATTAAGTAATACAATAAACAAGACATCAAGCAATACTTCTACTATCTCTTGGGTAGTAACCTTCCAATAGGTGATACAATGACCAAATATACAATACCTAAAGTGGGAAGGGCTATATCAAGTAGTGACTGGTATAGGTACATAGGTGCATTTGCTGTAGATTATGTAGACTATGGCTTTCAAGTGACACATGCAGGTAATCTTATAGTGAGTGTAAGTGCTGGGAGAGTATATATACAAGGTATAGCATTAGAGAGTGATTCAACAGAAGAGCTTACTATGCAAGCTAATACCACAAATCATATATTCATTAGATTACTGAAAGACACTCAAGGAAGACCCCTAGACTGGAGTTTTGTAATTAACACAACTGGCTCAAAACCAATCGATTCAATAAAGATCGCAGAGGTTACAACTAATTCATCTACTGTAGTATCCATAATAGATAGGAGGGCATTGGGAGATCTTACATATATGTTCATAGGATCATATGCAACATTAGAGCCTAGGGCAGGATTAGTAGTTAGTGATCCTGAATTAAGGTATCTTATGGTTAGAGATAGCAGCAATACAAGATGGATACCATTGCTAGGCTCTAAGGGTAATGATTACCCTTTCCTATCATTATACGAAGCAAGGGATCATTTCAACAGAGAGAATGTTAATGTTACAGGAGCACCGCAGTTATATGTAACATCATTAGCCTCTATAGAGAACGGCAATAATGATGCTACAGCAAGGCTTCATGCTATAACAATTGGAGGGAATATTGCAAATAACTCATACTCATTCTTCAGAACCAATTACACAGTAAGAGCATCAGTGCAGGATGCGTATAGGAGCATAGACCGTGTGAGTCTTGATATAAGATTCAGATTGATAACTAGAGGCAGTAATATAAGACATGCACTTGGTCTAATAGACGGTTCATCGAATATGGATGCATTCACAGCAAATACAAGGAAGATATGCATAACTGTAAATGGTTTAGATAATTTTGTTGCTAGGGTAAGTAATGGAAGTGAGAGTATAGTTAACACTAATACGGTAAGTGATACTCAATGGCATATATTAAGGATAGAATGGAGTACCAGTAACGTTAGATTCTTCATAGATAACGTGCATGTTGCAAGTATAACAAATAATATACCAGTTAGTGCACTGAATATATTTGCTGCTGTATATAATGCTACTGGTGCAACTACTACAGTATTGAGTACTATAGATTACTGGCATTATAGAATAATATGATGAATATAATCAGGTGATCTATATGATGAAGGTAAAGGTTTACAAGAGCGATGGTGATATTAAGCAAGGGCTACTGAGAGAGTATACGGTAAGGGACAGTAATGAATTATTTGTACTGTTTATGAATCTAATACTGAGTAATTTCAATATGCTTATCGAGGTAGAGAAGAGTCAGAGCAATATAAATGATGATTCAGGTCATGATGAGTATTGGTTCAGCACATGATCGTATATGATAGATGTTGAGGGCTACTATCCATACTTCGATAACTACTACGGTGCTCTAGATCACTTTAATAGAGAGAATATTAATCTGATGAACATATATAGGGTTTATACTACAGACTCTTATGCCGAGGCAAAGGTACATACGGACCAGGATAGGTATAGAATGCATGCATTGTTCTTAGGCAGAACCTCCAGCAATGGAGGTATGTATCCTCTTAGAGTAGCATCTGTAGGGGCCATGCAGTATTATGTATCACCAGCAGCACTTATCGATGTCACTGCTATATTATTTGAGTGTTCGTTTACACAACTGAATAACTTACAGCGAGGTGAGAAGTTGAGTATAGGACTTCTAAGTAATACTCCGACTAGTCACACTGGTAATGATGATGCATTCTCGAGTAATGCGATGATAGCCTTGAGGTACGATGGAGGTGATGATTATTATAATGCTAAGAGTAACTATGAGATAATATATAGCAACGGTAACAATTCTATAGTAGTAGACAGTAATGTGCCAAGGGATAGTAATGAGCATAGGTTCAGGATTATATGGAGTAGCAATAGAATAGAGGCGTACATAGATGGTGTAAGGAGACTTGACGTCAATCATAACATAAATAGGGCATTGCTCCCTGCATTCTCGGTAAGGAATGCTAGGAGTAGTGTAGCACTGGACGTAAGACTTGTAATAGATTATTGGCATATCTCCTATATATAAATAAAAGTATCATTTATTTACTTATCTACTTATTTATTCATCTATACTCTACATTCTAACACATAACTCATCTACTTGGTCTACTCGGCATACTCTTAACTATATCTATCAACTCATTCACTAGAGTGTTAACACTCTCAATGTTAGTCAATGGCCTTACCTCTCTATTCATGAATGGCATTGTAGGTAGTAGGAATAGTATCCTTTGTAGTTCCTCGTTACTCTCAACGTCCCATATACTTATACCTCCTGGGATATCAGCGAATGCATACACAACCTTTAATTTACCTGCCCTCTTGTAATCTTCATACATCTTGAAGGTCTGTGCAAGCATCTTCAACTGAGCCAGCGATGAGTCTGCAGGTTGGAACTCTACCTTAACCTTATCTATCACTAGATATAGCATAACTGATCTAACATACTTTATGATTTAAGTCTTTAGTGTTAAGCTATTCATGATAATAAAAGATATAAAATACGTGTAGAATAGTTAAGTATATGCAGGCACAAGAGCATAAAAGCAGTAATAAACCTATACGTATACTAGTAGCAAAGCTGGGGCTTGATGGTCATGATAGAGGAGCTCTAGTACTGGCTAGAGCGTTCAGAGATGCAGGGATGGAGGTTATATACTCTGGCCTATTCTGTACTCCAGAGCAGGTAGTCAAGATGGCAATAGACGAGGATGTTGATGTCATTGCCATGAGTCTATTGAATGGTGCTCATCTAACACTCTTCCCCAAGGTTGCCAGGCTACTCAAGGAGAAGGATAGGGATGATATACTTGTAGTAGGAGGGGGAGTGATACCAGAACAGGATAAACCATTACTTGAGAATGCTGGGGTCTTGGGCAACTTTGGTCCTGGTACCCCTCTAAATGATATAATAAGGTTCATAACTGAAGAGGTTAAGAAGAGGCAACGCTAAGCAACAGAAGTAATCATGATATAGAATAATAAAATAATAATAACCCTAATTCCCATCAAATCCATTCATCTTCTGATATATGTTGAATGATAGTATTGATAGTAATATCTTTACTGCTAAACCTCTCCTTGATACTGCTCTTATGAACTTTGCACCAAATTCTTCTA
>Ga0308415_1000476_pt1 | contig 17437 bp, 18 predicted proteins | sample HotsprSampleOS55_FD_203465 | JGI IMG/M metagenome (GOLD analysis project Ga0308415, IMG submission 203465) | Hot spring phototrophic mat microbial communities from Octopus Spring, Yellowstone National Park, Wyoming, United States - 20090730_OS55 ... | reverse complement strand
AGCCTCGACCTCGCGGAAGAGGGCTTCGACCTGGGCCTCGTCGGCCACGTCGCAAGGCACACCGTGGATCGCCGGGTTCTCGGCCGTGAACCGGGCGAGGGCTGCGGTGTCGACGTCGCAGACCAGAACGCTCGCCTCGGCTTCGGCGAAGGCGCGGGCGATCACCGCACCGATCCCCGAAGCCCCGGCGGTGACGAGCACCCGCAAGCCGGGCGGTGGGCGCATGCGGTCGAGGAAGGGCATCCGCGTTTCCCCCTGAACGATCGGGATGCGCGGAGGCTAAGAACCGCCCGCCCGTTCGGCAAGCTTCGTGCCGGCGACGCTCTCAGTCGATGATGTGGTAACCGCCGTCGATGTAGAGCGTCGAGCCGGTGATCAGCTTGGCGGCGTCGGTCGCCAGATAGGCGGTGGCGAGGCCCACGTCGTCGATCGAGACGAGACTGCGGACCGGCGCCTTCTCCTGCGCCTTGTGCAAGAGCTCGTCGAACTCCGGGATCCCGGAGGCCGCCCGGGTCTTCAAAGGCCCGGGCGAGATCGCGTGGACGCGGATCCCCTTGGGTCCGAGCTCGGCCGCGAGATAGCGGGTGGCGCTTTCGAGCGCGGCCTTGACCGGGCCCATGATGCCGTAATGCTCGACCACCATCTGCGAGCCGTAATAGGTCATGCAGAACAGCGCCCCGCCGCGGTCCATCAAGGGCTCGGCGAGCTTGGCCATGCGGATGAAGGACCAGCAGGAGATCTCCATGGCGAGGAGGAACCCTGCCTTGGAGCAATCGACCACGCGGCCTTGGAGATCTTCTTTCGGTGCGTAAGCGATCGAATGGAGCACGAAGTCGAGCCGGCCCCACTCCTGCGCGATCCGCGCGAAGACGGCCTCGAGCTGGCCCTCGACGCGCAGATCGAGGGGCATCAGGATCGGCGCCTCGACTTGGCGGGCGAGCGGCTCGACGAAGGGCTTCGCCTTGTCGTTCAAATAGGTGACGGCGAGTTCGGCACCGAGCCCGCGGAAGGCCTTGGCGCAGCCCCAGGCGATCGACTGGTCGTTGGCGATGCCGGTGACGAGGCCCTTGCGGCCCTCGAGGCTGACGCGCGCGCGGTCGATCACGCGGTCTTCTCCGTCTGCGGGCGGCGCAGGAGCGCCAAGGTGTGGCGGGCGATCATGAGCTCTTCGTCGGTCGGGATCACCCAGACGCGCAGGCGAGAGTCGGGGGCCGAGATCAGCGGGCCGCCCGTGGCGTTGGCGCGCGGATCGAGCCGCATGCCGAGCCAGCCGAGGCGATGGGCCACGGCCTCGCGGATCGTGGGGGCGTTTTCGCCGATGCCGGCGGTGAAGACGAAGCCGTCGAGCCCTTCGAGGGCGGCTGTGAGCCAGCCGGTCATCTGGGCGATCTTGTAGACGAAGAAATCCAAGGCGAGTTTCGCCCGCGGGTCGCTCGAGGCCAGGAGAAGGCGCACGTCGTTGGAGATGCCGGAAAGGCCCTTGAGGCCGCACTCGTGGTAGAGGAACCGTTCGAGGGCCCGGGCGTCCATGCCTTTGGCGGTCAACAGATGGAGGACCACGCCGGCGTCGAGCTGGCCCGGCCGGGTGCCCATCGGCAAGCCGTCGAGGGCAGTGAAGCCCATCGTGCTCTCGACGCTCTTGCCGCCACGCAGCGCGCACATCGAGCAGCCCGAACCCAGATGGGCGACGATCACCCGGCCGCGGGCGAGCTCCGGGTCGAGCTCGGCGAGGCGCGAGGCGATGTACTCGTAAGACAGCCCGTGGAAGCCGTAGCGGCGGATGCCTTCCTCCCAGAGCGCCTCGGGGATCGCGAAGCGGTCGGCGAGCTCGCCATGGGTGCGGTGGAAAGCGGTGTCGAAACAGGCGATCTGCGGCAGTTCCGGCCGGCGGCGCAGGAACGCGCGAATGGGCGCCAGATTGTTCGGCTGGTGCAAAGGGGCGAGGGGTACGAACGCTTCGAGCGCGGCCAGCACCCGCTCGTCGACGCGCACCGGGGTGGCGTAGAGCGGCCCGCCGTGGACCACCCGGTGGCCCACGGCCAGAAGCGGTCCGGCGAGCTCGGCTTCGAGCCACCCCTCGACCACGGCGAGCGCCCGCTCGACGTCGGCCGCCTCTTCGAGAGGGACCGGCCGGTCGACGAGCAGCCGGCCCGCGGCATTTTTCGCCACGAGGTGTGGCGCAACGCCGATCCCCTCGATCTGGCCGGCGAAACGGCTCTCGAGACGATCCTCGGCGCCGACCTCGAACAGCTCGAACTTGATCGACGAGCTGCCGGTGTTGAGGACGAGGATGGTCTCGGCCAACCGCCTCACTCCGCGGCCGGCTTGCCCGTCATTCGGGCGTGGGCGTAGAGCGCGGCCACCGCCGCCGAGGCGAGGCGGGTGCGCACATTGTCGGCGCGGCTCGTGAGGATGATCGGCACCCGCGCGCCGAGCACCACGCCCGCGGCATCGGCGCCGGCCAGGAACGAGAGGTTCTTGGCGAGCATGTTGCCGGCCTCGAGGTCGGGCACGACCAGGATCTGCGCCCGGCCCGCCACCGCCGAGCGGATCCCCTTCATCTCGGCGGCTTCGACGCTGATCGCGTTGTCGAGTGCCAAGGGCCCGTCCAAGAGCCCGCCCGTGATCTGGCCGCGTTCGGCCATCTTGCAGAGGGCGGCGGCTTCGATCGTGCCCGGGATCTTGGGGGTGACGGTTTCGACCGCGGAGAGGATCGCGACCCTGGGCTCACCCAGACCGAGGCCGATGTGGAGGTCGATCGCGTTCTGCACGATGTCGCGCTTGGCCTCGAGATCCGGGAAGATGTTGATCGCGGCGTCGGTGATGAACAGCGGGTCGGGATAGGTCGGCACGTCCATGATGAAGACGTGGCTGATCCGCCGTTCGGTCCGAAGCCCGGTCTCGCGCGCCACGACTTCGGCCATGAGCTCGTCGGTGTGGAGCGAGCCCTTCATGAGGAGCTGCGCTTTGCCGGCGCGCACGAGCTCGACCGCCTTGGCGGCGGCGGCGTGGCTGTGCGGCACGTCGACGATCTCGAAGCCCTCGAGCGAGCGTCCGGCCTCCTCCGCGATCCGCCGGAGCTTGGCGATCGGTGCCACGAGGATCGGTACGATGATCCCGCGCTCGGCGGCGAGGAGCGCCCCTTGGAGCGCGCTCTTCTCGCAAGGATGGGCGACCGCGCAGGGGATCGGCGGGATGCCCTCGGTCCGCTCGATCAGCCGCTCGTATTTCTCGTGCCGACGGACCGTCACTTCCGGCAGGGCCGGGGCGGGCCGGCGCACCTTCTCTTTGGGCGCGATCACCTCGGCCGTGCCGGTCAGTACCACCTCGCCGCGCTGGTTGGTGCAACGGCAATCGAAGACGACGATCCGCTTCTCCGGCCGCTTCTCCTTGGCCGTGACCGTGACGGTCACCACGTCACCGGCGCGCACCGGGCGGTGGAAGCGCAGATCCTGGCTGAGATAGATCGTCCCCGCCCCGGGCAGCTTGTTGCCGAGCAGGTTGGAGATCAGCCCGGCGGTCAGCATGCCGTGCGCCACCACGCCCTTGAACGGGCTTTTGGCGGCGAACTCCTCGTCGAGATGCGTGGGGTTGGCATCCCCGGATACGGCGGCGTAGAGCTCGATGTCGTGCCGCGTGATCACCTTTTCGAGGCTCGCGCTCTCGCCGATCGCGATCTCCTCGAAGGTCCGGTTCTCGATCGTGTCCGTCACGCTGCCCGCCCGGTGCCCCGCTGTTCCGACTCCGTGCCGGTAGCACGTGGGTGTGACGAGACCAAGACCTGCTTCGACGGAGGCGCCGCCTCAATGACCGGCGGGGTGCAGGATGGTCTCGGCGATCCCGGTCGGGTAAGCGCGCCCCTCGGCCGTGAGGACCGGCTCGCCCGCCGGCCCGGCGAGGATCAGACCTTTGCGGGCGAGGACGTTGTAGACGTTGGGGTTGGCGAGCCCGGTGGCGTCGCGGGCGAGCACGACGAAGCGGCCGATGTGGAGATGATCGCCGTGGGCTTCCGGGAAAGCCCGTATCCGGACCATTCCTTCTGCGTCGGGCGAGTCGGCGAAGGCGGGCTCGGCAGCGAGGGCTTGCAGGACGGCCAGCGTCTTGAGCTGCAGGGGGTTTAGCTTCAGCGGATTGGCTCGATCGGCGGCGGACGGGGCGGGCATCGGCTCGAGGTCCGGGGCGGGTGCAGCGGCGCGAACCTAGGCCCGCCCGGGCCCGGGCGCCAGGGGGAAGGCCCGGCCCGCCCGGTCCAGAACAGCGCGGCGGACGCGTTTTTCGAACTCGCAGATCACGAACAATGCCACGCCGATCCCCATCACCGCCACAGCTTCGAGCGGACCGACGGGGCGCGTCTCGAACAGCGTCTGCATCCAGGGAAGATAGGTGAACGCCAGCTGGGCGAGCACGGTCAGGCCCACCCCGATCAGCACCGCCGGGGTGCCGACGATCCCTTCGAGGGTGAGCGAGGTGCCGTGCGCGTAGCGCACACTGAACAGATAGAAGATCTCCATGACCACGATCGTGTTGACCACGAGCGTGCGGGCCTCCTCCAGGGACGCGCCGTTGCTCTCGGCCCAGCTGAAGATCCCGAAGGCACCGCAGACGAACAGCGCCGAAACGAACGCGATCCGCCAGGCGAGCTCGCCCGTCAGGATCGGCTGATCGGGCCGCCGCGGCGGGCGGTGCATGGTGCCCGGCTCGGTCGGCTCGAAAGCGAGGGTGAGGCCCAAGGCCACCGCCGTGATCATGTTGATCCAGAGGATCTGCACCGGGGAGACCGGCAAAGCCAGGCCGAAGGCGAGGGCGGCAAGGATCGTGAACGCCTCGCCGCCATTGGTCGGCAAGGTCCAGCCGATGACCTTCATGAGATTGTCGTAGACCGTGCGGCCCTCGCGGACGGCTGCGACGATCGAGGCGAAATTGTCGTCGACCAAGACCATCTGCGCCGCTTCCTTGGCCGCCTCGGTCCCTTTGAGGCCCATCGCCACGCCGACGTCGGCGCGCTTCAAGGCCGGGGCGTCGTTGACCCCGTCGCCGGTCATGGCGACGATCCGCCCGTCCGCCTGCAACGCCTCGACGAGGCGGAGCTTGTGCTCCGGGGTGGTCCGGGCGAAGACGTGGACCTCGCGGGCGACGCGGCGGAACTCCTCGGCGTCGAGGGCGTCGAGCTCGGTGCCGGTCGCGACCGTCGGCTCGCGGGCGATGCCGAGCTGGCGGGCGATCTCCTTGGCGGTCGTGGCGTGGTCGCCCGTGATCATGACGACCCGGATGCCGGCCGTGTGGCATTCGGCGACCGCCGCCACCGCCTCCTCGCGCGGCGGGTCGATCAGGCCCACGAGGCCCACGAGCACGCACGCGCCCTCGAGGGTCGCGGGCTCGAGTGGCCGGTCGCCGAATGGTGCCGGCGCGCGGGCAAGCGCCAGGACGCGCTGACCGTGGGCGGCGAGCTCCTCGGCCGCCGCCCGCCAGAAGGCGGCATCCACGGGCCGCTCGCCTTCGTCCGTCCGCACGGCCCGACACATCTCGAGCAGTCGTTCGGGCGCCCCCTTGACGATCACGAAGCGCTCGCCGTCCGGGCTCCGGTGCAGCGTCGCCATGAACCGGTGGCGGCTGTCGAACGGGATCTCGTCGAGCCGGGTGAGATCCTTGCGCAAGGTCGCCGGGTCGAGCCCGGCCTTCATCGCGAGCGTGACGAGCGCGCCTTCCATCGGATCGCCGTCGACGACCCGGCCTTTCTCGCCGTGCCGGACTTCGGCATCGTTGCAGAGCAGGCCGCCCTCGATCAGCTCCGCGAGCACCGGGTCGGCGAGCGGGTCGATCCGCGTGCCGTCGGAGGAGAACTCGCCTTCGGGGGCGTAACCGCTGCCGGAGACGCGCACGAGCGCCGACGCGGTGCGGATCGTCTGCACGGTCATCTCGTTGCGGGTGAGCGTGCCGGTTTTGTCCGAGCAGATGACCGAAACCGACCCCAAGGTCTCGACCGCCGGCAGGCGGCGGATGATGGCGTTGCGCCGGGCCATCCGCTGCACGCCGATGGCGAGCGTGATCGTCATGACCGCGGGGAGGCCCTCGGGGATGGCGGCCACCGCGAGCCCGACGACCGCCATGAAGGAAAGGTCGAGCGGATAGCCCTGGACCAGCCAGGCGAAGAAGAAAGCGACCGCGGAGACCGAAAGGATCACTGCCGTGAGGGTCCGGGCGAAGCCCGCCATCTGGCGCAAGAGCGGGGTCTCGAGCCGCTCGACCCGGCCCAAGAGCGTGCCGATCTTGCCGAGCTCGGTCTCGGCACCGGTCGCAACGACCACGCCCGTACCCTGCCCGGCGACCACCAACGTGCCGGAGAACGCCATGCAGGGACGATCGCCGAGCGCCGCCTCGCGCGGCGCAGGGTCCGTCGTTTTGTCGGCCGGCACCGACTCGCCGGTCAGGATCGCCTCGTCGATCTTGAGGTTCCGCGCGCGCAGCAGGCGCAGATCGGCCGGTACCCGATCGCCCGCCTCCAAGAGCACGATGTCGCCCGGCACCACCCGTTCGGCCGGAACGGTGAGCCGCCGGCCCTCGCGCAGCACCGAGGCCTTGGGATCGACCATGGCACGGATCGCCTCGAGCGCGGCCTCGGCTTTGCCTTCTTGGATGAACCCGACGATCGCGTTGATCAGCACCACGCCCAGGATCACCGCGGCGTCGACCGGGTGCTCGAAGAGCAGCGAGAGGACGGCCGCCACCAGGAGCACGTAGATCAGAAGGTTGTGGAACTGGAGCAAGAACCGCGCCACGGGTCCCTTACGCGGCGGCTCGGGCAGCCGGTTGAGGCCGAAGCGGGCGAGCCGGCCCTCGGCCTCGCCACTCGTCAGGCCCTCGGGGCGCGTCTCGAGCTCGTCCAGCACCGCCTCGACGGTGCGGGCATGCCAGGGGCGATCGTCCGGCGTCGGCGTCCGCGGCTCGTCCACGCGGGCTCTCCTGCTGCGGGCGGTTCTCCTCGGGCCTATAAGGGGTCCTGCCGGAGGTGACCATGACCGAACACGCCGTGCTCCCGGACCGTTCCGACTCGCAGGCCTGGCTGCTCGCGCAGGCGGCCGCCCTGCGCCGTGCCGCGGCGCTGCGGCCGAACCTGCCGATCGCGATCGACTGGGAGGGTATCGCCGAGAAGCTCGAAGCCGAGGCGGCAGCGGAACGCAACGAGTTGAAGTCGCGCTTGCTCGTCCTTTGCGAGCACCTCGCGAAATTGGCCTACGTGCCGATGGTCGACCGGAGGAACGGCTGGCAGCGAACCGTGCGCGAGCAACGCGACCGGATAGGGTTCCTATTCGAGGAAAGTCCCAGCCTTCGACGCCGGGTCGAAGAGCAACTCGATCGGCTCTGGAGCAAGGCCCGACGGGAGGTTCTGGCGCAGTACAAAGTGCGCGACCTGCCGAAGCGCTGTCCCTGGACGGTGGAGCAGATCCTGGCCGAGGACTGGTGGCCGCCGGTCCCCGAAGGTCTCGAGGAGGAGGTCGCCGCGCCGGCCTGAGCGCCGGGCCGGTTCACCTGGCTTACCGGGGCTCCCCCGAAAGGAGCCCGCCGCCCGGCGCGGACCCGTGCCGCGAACCGGGTCGGCTCAGCCCTCCGCGGCCGGGAAATCGGCCCCGCGGTAGAGTTCCGCGAGCGGGATCTCGGCGCCCAGGACCTCGCTCGGGAAGCTGCCCTCGGTGATCGGCAGGGTCACGGTCCAGAGCTCGCCGGCCCGTCGCCAGAGCCGCATCCAGGGTCGCGTACTGTCCACGAGCCAAATCTCCCGGCAGGAGGGCAGCTGGCTGTAGCGGTCGGCCTTCTCGCCGAGGTCGAAGCTCCGCGTGGAGTCCGAAAGCACTTCGACGATCAAGACCGGATCGCGGACCAGGCCGTTCGGGTCGAGCGGGGCGCAGCTCACTGCCAAGTCCGCCTGGAACAGCGTGTGCGCATCGAGCCGGATCCCGGCCTCGACCAAGCCGCGGCAACCTCGCGGCAGGCGCCGATCGATCGCAACGGCGACGGCAAAAGCCACCACGCTGTGCCGCTCGAGCGGTGGGGCCATCGCCACGAGCTCGCCGCCCACGAGCTCGTAGCGGGTGTCGGTCCCGTCCGTGAAGGCCAGGAACTCCTCGACGGTCATCGCGCGACGGGCAGGCTCGGCCATGGTCTGTTCCTCCTGCAGGCATCGTAGCAGGACCGAGCCCGGCCGTCGTGCCCCCGGGGCCGACCACGGGTCCACCGGGGGTCGTCGAGCGGAGGGTTCAGCTGCCGGCCAGGAGCCGCCGCATCTCGCGGGCGAACTCGGCGAGCGCCGCCTCGGCCGTCTACTTGCCGAGCACGATCGCTTGCCAGACCTGCTCCTCCTTGGCGCGAATCGCCGGCATCGCCGGCGGGCGGGCGCGCACGAAGGCGACGTCGAGCTGGCGGATCGCCACCGACCAGGGGGGATCGCTGTCGAGCCGAGCCTTGGCCTCCGGCATGTTCGGGGTGTCGACCAGCACCGGGAGATAGCCCGTGAGCGCGAACACCGTGGCGTTCTGCTCCGGCCGGTTGATGAAGGCGAGGAACCGCCAGGCGGCTTCGGTTTCGGCCGCCGAGTGGCCGGCCATGATGCCGATCACCGCCCCGCCGATCGGCGCGGCGCAGCGCAGCTTGCACGGCAGCGGCGCGACACCGACGGAGAACTTGGCGTCCCGCACGAGATTGCCGAGCGAGCCGGTCGAGTCGAAGTGGATCGCCGCCTGGCCCGAGAGGAAATATTGAACGGCCACCTTCTCGTCGAGCGCGGCGTCTTTCGAGGCGACGCCGTGTTCCAGCACCCAGGACGCGGCCGTGCGGTACGCTTCGATCGACTCGGGTCGGTCGATCAGGACCTCGTCGGTGTCCGGCACGACCCAGCCGCCGCCCGCCTGATGGGTCATCGCCCAGCGGACCCATTGCGGCGGCGGGTTGATGCCCCAGACCGAGGTTCGGCCGTTTTCGCTGCGGTGCAGCTTGCGGGCGGCGGCCAGGAGCTCGTCCCAAGTGGCGGGGGGCTTGTTCGGGTCGAGCCCGGCCGCGGCGAACAGGTCGCGGTTGTAGTAGAGAAGCGGGGTCGAAACGTTGAACGGGATGACATAGGAACGGCCCTTGTAGAGGGCGGCTTCGCGGGCGAAGGGGCGGATCCGGGCGACGAAATCCGCGCCCTCGCGCTCGAAAAAGGGCTCGAGCGGCACGAGCGCCCCACGTTCGGCGAAGAGCCCGTAACGGGTGATCTCCAGCATGACGAGATGCGGCTGGCGCTTGGCCGGGATCGCCGCCTGCAGCTTGGTGACGAGATCGCCGTAATTGCCGGCGAATTCCGCCTTCACCCGGACCTCCGGCTGGGCGGCGTGGAACCGCTCGACCAGCGTGGCGATCGCCTTCGCCCCTTCACCCGAAGCGAAGGAATGCCAGAAGGTGACCTCCGTGGCCGCACGGGCCGGGAGCGGGCCGAAGGCGAAGCTCAGGGCAACGGTCGAGGCGGCGAGAACCCGGAACAACGAGCGTCGGCGGTGCACGGTCGCTACCTCCAGCGGAAAGACGAAGGTTCCCGACCGATGCTGAACCCGTCCACGGTGACGCCGCGGTGAACGCCGCGTCACGGTTTTGTAGCCGTCACCCGGGCAGGAAGGGGGGCGGAGGCATCCCGTGGCCACCCTCGTCCTCGAACGTCCGGCGCTCGTCGCCACCACCCGCTCGCGGATCGTCCGCGAGCTCGTGCCGTGGCTCTACCTCGCCCCGGCGCTCCCCTGCCTCGGGCTTTTCGTCTATTGGCCCGTCCTCTGGTCGCTCTGGCTCTCCTTTCACCGCTGGGACTTCTTGGCCGCGAGCCAGCCCTTCGTCGGGCTCGCCAACTACCGCGAGCTCGTGGGCAGCGGCGAGTTCCACAACGCCCTCGAGCGTACCTTCCTCTTCACGCTGTTCACCGTGCCGCTCCGCCTGGGCCTCGCCCTCCTCTTGGCCCAGCTCTTGGTCGAGGCGACGCCGCTTCGCCGGCTCGCCCGGGCGGTCGTCTTCGCACCCTACGTGACGAGCAGTGTGGCCGTGGCCCTCGTCTGGAGTTGGATCTTCAACACCGACGTGGCCCTTGCCAATGCAGCGTTGCGGGCCCTCGGCTGGGCCGCGCTTCCCTGGCTCGCCTCGACCGACCTCGCGCTCCTCTCGCTCGCCCTCGTCGCCGTGTGGAAGAACCTCGGCTACGACGTGGTGGTGTTCACCGCCGGCCTCGCCGCGATCCCGCGCGAGGTCCACGAGGCGGCGGCCCTGGACGGGGCCGGCCGGCTCGCTCGGCTGCGCTGGGTCACCTTGCCGCTGCTGATGCCGACCACGTTCTTTCTCTTGTGCGTCATGGTGATCGACAGCTTCCAGACCTTCACGCTGGTCGCAGTCATGACGCGCGGCGGCCCGGCCTGGAGCACCGATCTCCTCGTCCATCTCTTGTACCGCACGAGCTTCGTCTATTTCGAGATCGGTCGTGGTTCGGCCTTGGCGGTGCTCTTGTTCCTGGGCCTGCTCGCGATCACCTGGCTGCAGTTCCGCACGCTCGGCCGCCGCATCCACTACGGGGGCGACCGGTGAGTCGGCCGGCCGTCCGCGCGGGAGACCTCGCGGCGCTCGCCGCGGCCGCGCTTTTGGGCGTGCCGTTCTTTTGTGCCCTCGTCGTGTCGCTCATGCCGCCCGAAGCGTTCCTCGCGCGCGAGCCGGTGTTCTGGCCGCTGCGCTTCGACAATTACGGCCGCGCGCTCGAGGCGGCTCCCTTCGGGCGTTATCCGCTGAACACGTCCCTGGTCGCCGGGGCTGTCACCTTGGGCTCGCTCGTGACCGCGATCCTCGCCGCCAACGCCTGTGCCCGCCTCGACTTCAAGGGACGGGACGCGGCCTTCCTCGCGATCGTCGCCACCCTCCTGATCCCCGGGCACGTGACCCTCATCCCGAATTATTTGACGATGGCGAGCCTCGATCTGGTCGATACCTACCCTGCGTTGATCATGCCCTCGCTCGCCTCGGGCTTCGTCTGCTTCTTCTTGCGCCAGCAGTTCCGCAACATCCCGCGCGCCTACGACGAGGCGGCCCTGGTCGACGGGGCGAGCCGGCTGCAGATCCTCCGTCTCGTCGTGGTGCCCCTCGCCCGTCCGGCGATCGCCGCCATGGCGATCTTCCAGTTCCTCGCCGAATGGACGAGCTTTCTCTGGCCGCTCGTGGTCACGACCTCGCCCGAAATGCGTACCCTCGAGGTCGGCCTCGCGGCCCTCTACGACGTGGCGATCGACGACGGCATCGTGAACTGGCCCGTGGTGATGGCCGGGGCGGTGCTGGTCATGGCGCCCACGCTCCTGCTCTTCGCGCTCGCCGAGCGCCAGCTCGTGCGCGGCTTCACCCCGGAGGTCGGTCGATGAGCGGCCTTCGCCCGGCGATCGCCGCCCATCGCGGCGGGGCCCGGGAAGCGGTCGAGAACAGCCTGGCCGCGTTCCGCTACGCCGCCGGCCTCGGCGTCGAGCAGGTGGAGTTCGACGTCCACCGCACGGCCGACGGGGCTCTCGTCGTCCTGCACGACGCCACCCTCGAGCGCACGACCACCGGCAGGGGACCGGTCGGCGCCCTCCGCCTCGACGAGCTCCGCTCGCTGCGGCTGCGGGATGCGCCGGCCGAAACCGTGCCGACGCTCGAGGAGGTGCTCGAGCTCTTGGCGCCCACGCCGATCGGTCTTCGCATCGAGATCAAGCCCGGGCCCGGCCTCGCCCGCTACGCCGGGATCGAGGCGCAGCTCGTGGAGGCGCTGCGTCGCTTCGGCCTGCTCGAGCGGACGGTGGTCACGAGCTTCTTGTTGCCGGTCCTCGTGGACGCCGCCCGGGCCGGCGCCCCCTCCCGGCTCTGGCTCGTGGCACCTCTGGTCCAGGCGAGCCTGGGGACGGCCGAAGCCCTGGCCCGGCACGCCCGCGAGGCCGAGGTCGGCGAGCTGGGCCTGCACATCGACCATCTCGACACCGCGTGGGTCTTGGCGCTGCGCACCGCCGGGCTCGAGGTCGGGGCCTGGGCGGCGCACGAAGACGAGCAGATCGACAAGGCCCTCGCCCTCGATCTCACGGTCTTCACCACCGACCGGCCGCGGGCGGCGCTCGCCCGACGCGCGGCCCGGCTTGCCGGGGCCCCCGCCGACCGCTAACCCGGTGCGGCGCGCGAGGGAACCGGAAATGGTCGAGCGGATCGCGGAATACGAGATCCACGATTGGCGCTTCAAGCGCCTGGCCTCGATGAACGCGCGCGTCGTCGAGCTCTGGAAAGGGGCGGCCTGGGCGGAAGGACCCGTTTATTTCCGCGACGGTGATTTTCTCTTGTTCTCCGACATCCCGAACGACCGGATCCTCCGCTTCGTCCCGGACCTCACGGGCCTCGGCGGGACGGTCTCGGTCTTCCGCCAGCCGGCCGGCTACACCAACGGCCACACCCGCGACCGGGAAGGACGGCTCGTTTCCTGCAGCCACGGCCACCGGCGGATCGAGCGGACCGAGTACGACGGCACGATCACGGTCCTCGCCGATCGCTGGCAGGGCAAACGGCTCAACTCGCCCAACGACGTCGTGGTCAAGTCCGACGGCACGATCTGGTTCACCGATCCGGCCTACGGGATCGACAGCGACCTCGAGGGCTTTCGCGCGCCCATGAATATGGTGGCTGCTGGGTCTTCCGCTTCGATCCGCGCGACGGCCGGCTCGCGCCCGTGATCCAGGAGATGAAGCGGCCCAACGGCCTCGCCTTCTCGCCGGACGAGCGGTTCCTCTACGTGGCGGATACGGGTGTGAGCCACGATCCCGAGGGCCCGCGGCACATCCGCCGCTTCGCGGTCGACGAAGCGGGACGGCTCTCGGGTGGCGAGGTCTTCGTCACCTGCGACGTGGGCGTCTTCGACGGCTTCCGGGTCGACACCGAAGGCCGCATCTGGACGAGCGCCGGGGACGGTGTCCATTGCTACGACCCGTCCGGGGCACTCCTCGGCAAGATCCTCTTATCGCAGCGGGCGGCCAATCTCTGCTTCGGCGGCAAGAAGCGCAACCGGCTCTTCATCTGTGCGACGACCGCCCTCTACGCGGTCTGGACCCACGTCAACGGCGCCCAGGTGCCGTAAAAGGGTGCTTCGCTCACCCCCTGGCCTCGATCGTGCCGCGGCCGCCGTCGAGAGCGATCACTTGGCCGGTGATCCAAGCGGAATCGGACGAGAGGAGGAAGGCCGCGAGCGCCGCCGCGTCCTCGGGCTCGCCCAGCCGGCGCAAGGGGTGCTGGCGGGCGATCGCCTCGGCCATGGCGGCGCTCTTCGTGAGGCCTTCGGCGAGCGGGGTCCGGATGAGCGAGGGGGCGATCGCATTCACCCGGATCTCCGGGGCGAGTTCGGCGGCGAGGGACCGGGTCAGCCCCTCGACGGCGCCCTTGGCCATGGCGATCGAGGCGTGGAGCGGGAAACCGCGCTGCACCGCCACGGTCGAGAACAGCACGATAGAGGCCCCGGGGCCGTGGGCGCGTAAGCCCGGCAGTGCCGCCTGGACCGCAACGAGTGCGCCGAGTGCGTTCACCCGGAAATCCCGCTCGGCATCCGTCGACGTCACCCGGGACACGGGCTTCAAGGTGATCGTGCCGACCGCGTAAACGAGCCCGGAAAGCGGGCTGCCGGTGGCTTCGATCGCGCTTCGGAGCGAAGCCGGATCCTCGATGTCCGCGCTCGCGAAGCTCGCGCCGAGCTCGCTCGCGAGAGCGGAAAGCCGGGCCGCGTCGCGTGCTACGAGATGCAGCTTGTGCCCGCTCGCCGCGAGTTTCCGGGCGAGCGCCGAACCGACCCCGCCGGTGCCACCGACGATCACGACCTTGCCCTGCATGCTCCGCCCTCCGCCTCGGACCCTTGCGCTCTACGCGGCCCGGACGGCGGCGGTTCAGGGGATGCCTTCAGCGGCGGCGACGCATCAAGAACTCGCGGATCGATTCCATGGCCGCCCAGCCGTGCCGGCTCACCACTTCCTCGGCCTCGATCTCGGGGGTGAGCACGGGTGCGGCCCCGTCCTCGGGCACGTAGCCGATCGCCTCTCGGGTGGGCTCGAGGTCCCAGCGCATGCCCGGATTGGCGCTCATGAGGTTCAGAACGGCGAAGCGGAGCGTATCGGGGGCGAGGACCGCCTTCTCGAAGCCCTGGCAGAGGTCGCGGTCGGAGAGCCACATCCCCTGACCCCAGAGCCCCCAGGCCATGTGCGGGCCGGGCCGGTTCCCCGGCTCGCGCTGGGCGTAGCCGATCCGGAAGCAGATCACCGAGAGCCCGTGCCGTTCGGCGAAGGACTTGCCGAGCCGCTCGCCGACGAGCTTGGCCATGCCGTAGGCGTTGACGGGATGCGGCGGGGTGTCGGGCCGCAGCGGTCCCTCCTCGAAGCGGCGGCCGCCCAGGACCCAGTTCGAGGAGGCGAAGACCACCCGCTTCACCTTGGCGCGCACTGCCGCCTCGTAGCAATTGAGGACGAGGTCGAGATTGTCGCGGGTGACCTCGGTCCAACTCGCGTGCGGGTAGGCCATCCCGGCCAACAAGAGGAGCGCATCGGCCCCCTCGAGGCGGCGCACCCAAGCCTCGTCCCAGACCGACAGGTCGGCTTCCGCGATCGCCGGGTCGCCCCGGCTGTCGCGGTCCAACAAGACGAGCGGCCAGCCCAGGGCCTCGAAATGGCGCCGCAGTTTCGAGCCGATCGAGCCGGCGGCTCCGGTGATCACGACCTTCGGCAAGGCTGGCTCCTCCCTCACATCGCCACGGGGGGGTGACCGCCCGCCCCTCGGCGAACCAGGTGGTGAGATTGGCGATCAGGCATTCGCCCATTCGCCGCATGCATTCCTGCGTCGAGCTCGCGATGTGCGGGGTCAAGACCACGTTGTCGAGGCGCGTGAGACGCTCGGGCACGTTCGGCTCGTCGGCGAAGACGTCGAGACCCGCGGCACCGAGCCCGCCGTTCGCCAACAGCTCGACGAGCGCCGGCTCGTCGACCAGCCAGCCGCGGGCGATGTTGACGAACACGCCCTGCGGTCCGAGCGCCTCGAGCACCTCGCGGCCGACGATCACCCCGCCCCCGGGCGAACCCGCGGCACAGAGGAACAAGATGTCGCTCGCCCGAGCGAGCTCGACGGCACTCGCCACGGGCTTCCAGGGTACCCCGCTTTTGGGTTGCGGATCGTAATAGGAAACTGTCCCGCCGAAGCCAGCGAGCCGGCGGGCGAGCGCCTGGCCGATCCGACCCAGGCCCAAGATGCCGTAGCGCTTGCCCCAGAAGCTCTTGCCGAGCGGCATGCGGCCCAGGAGCCATTTGCCGGCGCGCACGTAGCGGTCGGCCTCGGCGATCCGTCGGCAGGCGGCCATGCCGAGTGCGATCGCGAGATCGGCCACGTCGTCGAACAGGACGGGCGTGGTCGTGACGACGATCCCGCGCGCCTTGGCCGCGGGAAGGTCGGTCGTCTCGAGGCCGACCCCGTTGATGGCGCAGATCTCGAGCTTCGGCAGGGCGTCGATCAGGCCCTTGGGCAGGCCGGTCATGCCGCCCGAGAGGAGCCCGCGGATTTCGTGCGCGTGCGGTGCCAGGTCGCGCGCCCAGTCTTGCCAGCTCTTGCCCTGGAAGACCTTGTGGACGACGAAGCCCCGCCGCTCGAGCTCCTCGAAGACGAAGGGCTGCTGGTTGCTGATCGCGCCCAGGTGGATCGCCATGACGCCTCCGCTCGTGCGGGCCTGCCCGCGGCTGTAGGCATAGAGTAAGCTCGCGCTCACGGCCACGGGCGCCGTTCGCATGCGTCTCCGCCAGGCGGCGCGGAACTTCGGGGGCGCGCTTGTGGGAGCCTGATCTTCTCGAACGACGGATCTCCGCCGAACCCGGGGCCCGGGGCTTCCTCCTGGTCTTGCCCTGCCCCGCCGGGCCCCTGCCCGCGCACGCCGCGCAGCTCGCGGACGCCCGGGTGGCGGCTCTGGTCTCGCTCGTCCCGCTCGAGGAGGCGCGGATGCTGGGCCTCGACCTCGAGGCGCTGGAGCGCGCTTGCAGCGAGCGGGGGATCCGCTGGGCGCACGCCCCGCTGGTCGATTTCGGTGTGCCGGATGCCGCATTCGAGCGGGCCTGGGAGCGGCTCGGCGCGGAGCTTCGCGACCTACTCGACGAGGCCCGTGGGGTCGCTCTGCATTGCCGCGCCGGGCTCGGCCGGTCGGGCACGATCGCCGCTCGGCTGCTCATCGAGCTCGGGCTCGACCCGGTCGAGGCCGTGGCGAGGGTCCGAGCCGCCCGCCCGGGCGCGATCGAGACCGTGGCGCAAGAGCGCCACCTGAGGGCGCTCGTCCAACGCCGCGCCCACGGCTGACCGACGAGCCCGGGCGGCCTGCTCAGTTCGCTGCGAACGGGTTCTTGCGCGGCGGCGGCGTGGCGAACGGCCGGCTGCGGTGCGCAGCGGCGGCCTTCTCGCCGAAGGCTGCTGCCAGGTAATCGAGGAACATTTCTCGATACTCGCCCTCGAGTGGCGGCATGCCGTGCCGCTCGGTCATCCAGGTGAGGGCGGAATCCCAGCGCTCCCGGCTCATTCGCTGATTCGCGACCAGCCGCCCGGAATGGCAGGCCGAGCAGAAATGGGCGACGAGCTCGCGGTTCGGCCCCTCCGGGAAATGCTCGAGCGGGTCGCCCGCCTCGTCCGCCGCCCGAGCCGGGGCGGCGAGGGCGAGCGCGAGTGCTGCGGCGATGCCGACCCGTCGCATCAGGCGGCCGCGACCAGGAGTGCCACCCGGTGGTAGGCGTTGCCGCCGTAGCCTTGCGGGTTCCAGTTGCCGGCCATGAAGGGCTGACTCACGCCGTTGGCGTCCACGGCCCGCACCCAGAGCTCGTAATAGCCGTGGGTCGGCAGCTTCACCGTCTGCCGCCAATGTTGCCAGGCGTGCCGGTTGACCGGCCGGTCGAGCTCGGCCTTCTGCCAAGTCGCGCCGAAGTCGATCGAGGTCCAAACCTCCTTGACCTCGAGGTCGCCGGCCCAGGCGTGGCCGCGGGCGGCGATCTCGCGGGTGCCCGCGGGCAGGCGCGTACCGTCGGCCGGGCTCGTGACAATCGAGCGCACCGGCATCGATTCGAGGACGCGGAAGCCCTCTCCCTTGCTGTCGCTGCCGGGGACGATCGGTGCGGTCGGCACCCGATAGGAGGTCCCCGTCATGCCCGGCCCGTCGTGCTCCTTGTCGCGGATCCAGATCCGGGTGAGCCATTTGTGGCTGGCGGAGGCCGCCCAGCCCGGGAACACGAGCCGCACCGGCCCGCCGTGGATCAGCGGCAGCGGCTCGCCGTTCATCTCGAAGGCGAGGATGCTGTTCTCGTCCATCGCCTTTTCGAGCCGGACGCCGCGCGAGAGCGTGACCTTGGTCGGATCGCCCGAAAGATGCGGATCGGCGCCG
>Ga0308415_1000474_pt1 | contig 17501 bp, 10 predicted proteins | sample HotsprSampleOS55_FD_203465 | JGI IMG/M metagenome (GOLD analysis project Ga0308415, IMG submission 203465) | Hot spring phototrophic mat microbial communities from Octopus Spring, Yellowstone National Park, Wyoming, United States - 20090730_OS55 ... | reverse complement strand
TGGAAAACATTCAGTCTTTCGGTGGTCGCCCGCCCGTGGTGGAGAACCGTTCCCAAAACCGAACTCTTGTCCTTGAAAGTTGCGATTTGAAGGTGCTGGGCACGGGCAAGGGCGATATCTTCATCACCAATTGCCCATCCCATGTGGAAATTCGCAGCAAGGGACAAAACCTTTGGGCCAGGCAACTGAACCCGGAAGGCACCAGCGATGTCGGCTTAGTCGTTAATTCTGGGGGCAGCTTGTGGATTTTGGGGATGAAAAATGAAGGCAGAGGCGTCCGCATTCGCACCGAAGATGGGGGACGTACCGAGGTTTTTGGTGTTTTCGTATATGGCCCCGGAATATCCCCGGAGGATAATCGCCCGCTTTTTGACATCGACGGCGGGCAAACGTGCGTGATAGGCATCAGAGAAATCGCTTTCAATGCCCCTACCTACAACGTTAAGGTACGCGAGCGACGAGGTGACGACACACGACTATTCAGACTCAAACCCGGTGAGCACGGCTGGATCGGTTGGGCTCTTTATAGCGGATGGTAACGCACAAATGCAGTGCAGCAGGGAAATGGGTGTTCGATGGAAATAAGAAGGGGCAGGAAAATCGGGAGTTTGGCACGGATAAGCCGAGCGGGGAGACGGTGCAGCCCTGGGGGCTGGCGGCGAAGAGGAGGCACGAAAAACATTGTCGAAAATTCGGCGGCATCCCCTTGTGTTGGTGAAGGACGAGACAGTGGTGTAAAAAAATCCTATCACAGCACGTTTAAGGATTCTTAGGCCCCCCTAGGGTTTGCCCCCGAGCTGCAGAAACCACGGTCACGCCTACTATAAAACCGCAAAATGATGTCTTGTTAGGATTCGGCCCTGCTAGGCCTCCGTTTATTAGGAAGCGGACTTTTCAAAGTTCTTATCTTTTTCCAACTCACGACCGCCTGATTTTCCCATAAAAACCTCTCCCAGCTTTTGAGTACCTTCCTCGCAGGAGTAAGCGGAAAGTTTGAACGGTGTGATGTGGGGTGTGCTTCGGTGTTTTGCCCCAATAATTTGTGAGGGGAAAGAATTGAGATTGCCCATGAAACAATTCTGTTTAACGGGGCAGAAAAGCCACGTGCATGAAAACCCCTAATATCCGATACTACCTTAGTCCGTAGTGCGAGAACCATGAGTCGCCCTGGTGCATTAGTCCCACGGAAAGGCCGAAACACTGAATTTGCCTAAAGAACGGGTTCTTGAGAGGCTCGCTTGAATTGGAAATTCTCGCCAACACGCGCAAACGCCAGTAAGAAACCCACAACCCCGTACTATTTCAAAATTGATCAGTCGGGATCGGGAAACTTTTCATCTTCTGTGAATGCTTCCATAGGTGATGGCGTGAGCCGGGGTCCCGCTGTATAGTTGAACGAAGGTAGGCGAAGCAGTGGCAGGAATTCCGTTTGGTTTGGGGAAGCGGCTGGAGCATTGTCGGCAGCGTCCTGGTTTCTGAGGAGCTACATCATGAGTAGAACCGATCATTCCGCACATCCAGGAGTTCATCGGCGGGGGTTCTTGGAAGTGATGACGGCGGGGTTGGGGATGGCGGGCACTTGGGTGGGCACGAGTGGGTTATCGGCAGCACAGCAGGTCCCAGAACAGCTAGCAGGGCCTGTTGGGGGGCGGAAGATCAAACTCGGTCTTGTCGGTCAAGGCGGTCGGGGGCGGTGGATCGCCCAGTTGTTCCAAAAGCATGGCGGTTACCAGATCACCGCGTTGGCGGATTATTTTCCTGAAGTAGCTGAGGCTGCCGGCCGCGAGCTCGGGGTGGAAAAGAAATATTGTTTTTCCGGTCTAAAGGGCTACCAAAAGGTGCTCGACAGCGGTGTGGAGGCCATCGTGCTGAAAACCCCGCCCTGTTTCTTCCCGGAGCACGCTAGGGCCGCGGTGGAGGCTGGAGTACACGTGTATATGGCAAAGCCCGTGGCTGTGGACGTGGCCGGCTGTTTGGCTATTCAAGAGGCCGGACGACAGGCCACACGCAAGAATCGCGTCTTCTTGGTGGATTACCAGATGCCGACCGATCCGGTCAATCAGGACGTGGCAGAGTTTATCCGCAGCGGGCAACTGGGACCGCTGGCTCGGGTTACCACAGTGGGAATTAGCGGGGGGCACCCCGACCCACCTAAGACCGAGACCATCGCCAGTCGATTACGGGGGCTCATCTGGGACAACGACATTCCTCTAGGCGGCGGGTTCATCGTATCATTCGATATTCATGCGATTGATGCGGCTGTGTGGGTATTAGGTCGAATACCTACGGCTGCACAGGGGGCCTGCCGGACGGTCCGACCGGAACCTCGCGGTGGCGATAGTCCTGATGTGTTCTCGGTGATTTTCGAATATGAGGACGGGCTGCTGCACGATCATTGGAGCCAGCACCTGCCTAACCGCACACCTGGGGAGCTGAGTTTCAAGGTTTACAGCTACACCGGCCATGCGGTGATCAGCTACTCGGGAAACTCGGCCTACGAAATTCGGGGGCAAAAGCGGGTAGAAGCTGCCGTGGAAAACCTCTACGAAGCCGGGGCCACACGCAACATCGCTGCCTTTTATAAAGCAATCCTAGAAGGGCCTTATAATAACTTGACTGTCGAGCGGGCGGTATCCGGCTGCCTGACTTGCATTCTCGGCCGGGAAGCGTGCCTGCGGGCTCGGCGCGTGACCATGGCAGAACTGTTTGCCGAAAGACAAAAACTGCCGCTCGACCTAAGGGGCTTGGTGGATTAAGCTTTCTGGGTTCGTGCCTCGCGGCCATCCGGCGCAAATCATCTTTTGGGGCTAACCAAAAGATGGGTTTCGCTCCACAGGCGGAAAGTTCGATGCTGTGCTCGCGTCCGCGGGCGCGTGGAAGAATTGATCGATAACTCAGCATCGTATTTGTCGCTCGGTGATTGTGAACAAATGATCCGCTACTGGGCAGACCTTTGGGGGCAAATGGGGACTCCTTTGGCCGAATGGGGCAAGTTGGGCGTGACGTGGCTGTCCAGAATCTGACCGGTCTTTGACCCAAGGGGGGAGTCTCAGCGGCTCGATGGGTTTCGTACCTCGGCGCTTGAGGCCGAAACGTTTGCTTTCGGATGCTTCCAGGACCGCGGCACGCCGAATTTTTCGATCCGGTGAATAGTCTGCTGGAAACTCCTAAGAGGGCGTGAATAATTCTTTAACACCTAGAAAGAATGTGCCAACACCACCATATGCAGGCATATAGACGGCAAAGTAATCAACATATTGGGCTTTAGCCTTTCGGAGTTCCAGTCATCGAGCGGTTTTTCCTGCTTCGGCAACAATTCGGTTGGCTTTGCTCCTGGGAAGGAAGGACACCGCGAGGGAACTGTCCCCGGGGAAGAAGCCTCTTGACCCCTTGCTTTCATCCGGTCGAGCGAATTCCGAGCGGGTGAGCTCTCCGGCAGGAAAAGGTCCCTGCAGGATTCCTGCCCACCGGGAACAACGGATTGCCCGGCCGTTGGTAAGTGCCTTGCAAGGAACTGGGTTTTTGCACCTTGTTTGCAACAGCTGTTTTATTCGAGGGAGAAAGCGTTATGCACATATGGGTCTTTGTTCAGGTAGTATCTTGGGCTTTAGCTTCGGTAGTTACTTGGGGCCTTGCCATTTCGGCTACTGCGGCCGAGCCTGCTCCAAAGGAGCTCAAGGAGGTGGGACTGTGGGAGCTTGACCTAACAAATATGAGCCAGATGTGGGGACCGCCGAGAATTGATCCTAAGGTTCTTGCTCATCCCCGGATATGGGGGCAGCCGCAGGCGAATCGAAATGTTGAGAGACAACCCTTAAAAATAGGCAGACGAACGTTCACCTACGGGATAGGGACTTACGCCCCTTCGGCTCTTTACATCAAGCTCGACGGACAAGGTGAGCGTCTGACAGGATATGTTGGTGTCGACGATGCCGCCCAAGAAAGGGGAAGTGTTCAATTTCGTGTTTACGCTGACGGGAAGCTCGTCTTCGATAGCGGCCTGATGCGCGGGGGTCAGCCTGCCCAACCAGTGGATGTTCCCTTGGCAGGTGTCCGGTTGTTACTTTTGCAGGCTTCTTCGGGCGGCGACGGTTGGGAGAACGATTATGCGAACTGGGTCGATACCCGGATTACTTATCGTGGTGCATCGCCGCAATCGGTCACAGGCCCCGAAGAGCCACGTGTCCGGTTAACGCCTTATCCCAGCCAAGAACCTGTCTTAAATCATCCTGCAGTGTATGGCTGCCGACCCGGCCGCCCGGTGATCTTTCGTATCCCTTGCACCGGTAGGCGCCCGATTCGCTTCGGAGCGGAAAATCTACCCGAGTCCTTGGAGCTAGACGCGGAAAACGGGATTATTCGTGGCCGAGCCCCGCAAAAGCCGGGCTTGTATCCAGTCAAACTGACGGCGGAAAACGGCTTTGGGAAAACAACTGGGCAATGGGCCCTTGTGGTGGGAGACACATTGGCTCTTACACCTCCTATGGGCTGGAATAACTGGTATATCCACTACAACCGTGTTACGGATGCCGATATTCGGGAAGCAGCCGATGCTTTGGTGGATTCAGGCATGGCCGATTTTGGATACAGCTACGTCATCATCGACGACTGTTGGATGGTCAAGCCCGATTCCGATGATCCCATCCTCGGTGGGCCTGCTCGCGATGAGCAGGGTGCAATCAGGCCCAACAAAAATTTCCCCGATCTTAAGGGACTTACCGACTACATTCATGCCAAGGGGTTAAAGGCGGGAATTTACACCTCGCCAGGACCTCGGACTTGCGCGGGATATGTGGGCAGCTATCAACATGAAGAGATCGACGCTCGAAAATTCGCCGATTGGGGATTCGATTTCTTGAAATACGACTGGTGCACCTATCGAGAAGTTGTGGAAGCAAAAACTCGGGAAGATTTTGTTCGCCCGTACAAATTGATGGGCGAGATTTTGAAGAGGTTAGATCGGGATATCGTGTACAACCTGTGTCAGTATGGGATGGATTCGGTCTGGGAGTGGGGGCCGTCGGTCGGTGGGAACTCCTGGCGGACGACAAATGACCTGGGTTGGGTGGGTGGTACGCTCCAGCGCGGCCTGTACCAGGTGGGCCTCTTCAACGCACAATTGTGGGAATATGCCCGCCCAGGGCACTGGAATGATCCAGATTATTTACTAATCGGATGGGTGGGTGACGCGAAAGTGCAGGGCCTGGGACGTCCCACCCCGCTGACGCCGAATGAACAGTACACCCACATGTCGATGTGGTGCCTGATGGCAGCTCCGCTTATCTTCTCCGGAGATCTGACTAAGTTGGACGACTTTACTCTTGGCATCCTGTGTAATCGGGAGGTAATTGCAGTCAATCAAGATCCTCTCGGTCAGCAAGCGAGAATTGTGCGGCAAAACCCGGAAGAGCTTGTGTTGGCCAAACCGTTGGCCGACGGAACAGTGGCCGTGGGACTCTTTAATCTGGACGAATTTCCACGTACTATCTCGATTTCGTGGGAGGAGGTCGGACGCACCGGGGCTCAGGCTGTTCGAGACCTGTGGCGTCAAAAGGACTTAGGTGTGTTTGCCCGTGCCTATTCCGCGGAGGTCGGCCGGCACGGCGTCGTCATGGTCCGCTTGTCTTCGGCCCAAGTGGTCCAGTGATTTGGAAAGTCCTGATCGGGGCCCTTTCCTTCGCAGGCAGTGTGGGTTTCACTTTTCCGGGAAACGTGCAGTTGCACTCACTTCTTTTTTTGCCGCACAGGAGTAATACCCTCGCCCGTTGAAAGTTGCTACGGGGTGGAAGACACTACGAAGAGGTGGTCCTAAGGATCGGTCGCCGTAGCTCCGATCGCTTTGCAACCCGGTTTGTGTCGTAAAAATGTCGTTTCCTTAAAAGTTTTGGCGGTCGCGGGGGCGGGGCCTCGATGTGCATTCGGTGAAACACGTAATTCCGGGGCAGCTCGAACGGTAAGGAAATCCTCCTTGTGGTTTGAGAGCCCGGTCATGGAGCGGGTCGCGATATTGTGGGATGGGGACGATCCTCCGGGCGGGGCGAGAACCGCGGGTCGCGGCATGTGCCGAACGGCGACGGGGTTGAGCTCCGGATTAATTGGCAGTACCTTTGGGCGATTTTATTTTGGCTTGCAATTGCCTTGGGGTACCTTTGGAACCTCTATATAATCGGGGTCTCAAAAAGTTGGGGGGAACTTGTTGCTTATTTTCCTTCCTGTCTGCCCGGACATCGTGGACTTGGCATATTCCTCGCAGTCCCGGGGAATTATTCAGAGGGTCCTTTTCTCTAAGCGGAACAATCGTTAGTATGTCTAAACTCATGGTTATTCTGGGGGTTTGATCATCGGGGTGCGATTTGCCGCGAGAACGTTCGACTTCGTTTTGAAGTCATTTTTTCCTTACCTTATAAAATGATGTCCTTTTGTTGTTGGGGGCCCTCTGTTATTTAGGTGTTCTTCGGGTTTTAGGGAACCGGAGCGGTGATTGCTTGCCGGAGGGTGGGAAAGGTTCCCGAAGCTTGAGAGTGGTAGTAGCTCCTTGTGTTTGTGGGTAAGCATCGGGCGTGTTAGTTGCAATGGGTCGGTTTCCGAAAGGTTGAGTGCATTATCGGTCATCTGAGGGCTGCAAGGTGGCCGTCCGAAATGCCGTGTAGTCAGCCAAGCCTAAAAAGCGTTGGGTCCTCCGCGAGTGGAGGTTCTCTTCGGTAGGAGTAAGATTAAGGGGATCCGGTGAGGTTTTAGCGAGTTGAGCGGAGAGATGTAACGCCGGTTGTTAGCTGACTGGGAGGTTAGCGGTGCACCTAGATCCACGCGTTGTCCCCGATTGGCAAATCGCGGCGGCAGCGGAACGGCACATGAAGACGTGTTTTCAGCTGGCCGAGGAGCTCGGGCTCCAGAAAGAGGAGTTGATTCCCTTTGGCCACTATATTGCCAAGGTGGACTATCGTCGGGTGCTGGAACGGCTAGCCGATCGTCCGGACGGGAAATTCATCGAAATCACGGCGATTACTCCCACCCCGCTGGGGGAGGGGAAATCCACCACGACCATTGGGCTCCTCCAAGGATTGGGCAAACGAGGCAAACAAGTGGTGGCCTGTATCCGCCAGCCATCTGGGGGCCCGACGATGAACATCAAAGGCTCGGCAGGCGGCGGCGGGCGGTCGCAGATCATTCCTTTGGCGGACTTCTCCCTGGGGCTGACCGGCGACATTAATGCCGTGATAAATGCTCACAACTTGGCCATGGTGGCCTTGACGGCTCGACTTCAGCACGAGCGAAACTATGGCGATGCTTTTCTCCAAAAGGTGGGTCTGCGACGGCTAGATGTCGATCCCACAAATGTCCAGTTAGGTTGGGTAATCGATTTCTGCGCGCAAGCCTTGCGAAATATCATCATCGGCTTGGGTGGGAAGATGGACGGGTACTTGATGCAAAGCAAGTTTCACATTGCTCCCGCCTCGGAGGTGATGGCCATCCTGTCCATCTTTCGAGATCTTCGCGACCTTCGGGAACGGATCGGACAAATCATCGTAGCTTACGACAAACGGGGTAACCCGGTGACCACCGAGGACCTGGAAGTTGCCGGAGCGATGACGGCTTGGCTGCGGCATGCGATCTTTCCGAATATGTTGCAGTCGGTGGAAGGCCAGCCTTGTTTTGTTCATGCAGGACCATTTGCCAATATTGCATTGGGGCAATCCTCGATTGTGGCGGACTTGATGTGCCTAAAGCTTGCCGACTACCACATCACCGAATCCGGATTTGGTGCCGATATTGGTTTCGAGAAGTTCTGGAATGTGAAGTGTCGGCTCATGAACAAAGTCCCGCAGGTCTCGGTGATTACATGTACAATAAGAGGGCTAAAACACCACGGAGTGCAAGCGGGGGCCCCCTTATGCTTGCCCGGCAGACCGATCCCCAAAGAATACTATGAGGAGAATCTGGCTTGGCTTGAGACTGGGTTGGAGAACTTGATTCACCATATTGGGATTGTGAAAAAATCCGGGGTTCCCCCTGTTGTGTGTATCAATCGTTTCCACACGGATACCGATCGCGAGATAGCGATGGTCCGTCGGGCGGCGGAGGCGGCCGGGGCCCGATGTGCTGTCTCCGAACATTGGCTGAAAGGGGGTGAGGGGGCTCTGGAACTGGCGGATGCCGTGTTAGATGCCTGCCAGGAGCCGGTCCGGTTCCGCTATCTTTATGAGGATCACATGCCATTGCGAGAACGGATCGAGCGAATTGCTCGGGAAGTCTATGGGGCCGATGGAGTTTCCTATTCTCCAGAGGCAGAGGAAAAGCTCCGGCAGATTGAGGCGGATCCTCGATTCCGCGATTTTGCCACCGTTATGGTCAAGACCCAGCATAGCCTTAGTCATGATCCCTCCCGGAAGGGGGTACCTAAGGACTGGGTTTTACCGATTCAAGACTTTCTCATCTACGGCGGCGCGCGGTTCATCTGCCCTCTGGCTGGCAGCCTGTCTTTGATGCCGGGAACAGGATCTGATCCTGCGTTTCGGCGAATCGACGTGGACGTGGAAACCGGCGAGGTTCGCGGGTTGTTTTGAGGGTTCTGAGTGGGCAACTTTCGCCTCGAGAGGTGTTCAGTCTGCTCAGACTTTCCGTGAACTTTCAGGGGCCTCCGAATCGTTTCCCATGAACGCAGAATTTTTCTTAGAGCGGACCCGGCCGTGGTGCTCGACGGACAAGGCGGGGAAGAAATGGATTAAAGGGTTTGAGACCTTAAACGGCGGAGATGCGTCTGCCTTACAGGCTTGGTTGGAGGTTTGAACTCGATGCCTGCAGAGATCATCGACGGGAAAAAGATTTCCGAAGATATTCGCAACGAATTGCGGCAGGAGATTGCCCGACTGAAGGAGGAACGCGGAATTGTCCCCGGGCTTTGCACGGTTTTGGTGGGGGATAACCCGGCCTCGGTTTCTTACGTGACCGCGAAGAATCGGGCGTGCGAAGAGCTAGGCATGCGGTCTTTCCATCATCATTTGGGAAGGGACATCAGCCAGGAGTATTTGCTGGGTCTTTTGGCGGAGCTGAACCGAACGCCGGAAGTTCATGGAATTTTGGTCCAGCTTCCCTTACCTGACCACATCGATGAGAAGAGAGTTCTTATGTCCATTGACCCCAATAAGGATGTGGATGGTTTTCATCCGCTTAATGTGGGGCGGTTGATGATCGGAGAAGAGATTTTTCCTCCATGCACGCCTGCAGGTATTCGTGAATTAATCCTCCGGTCGGGCACACCGATCGAAGGAGCGGAAGTGGTGGTCGTCGGGCGGAGCAATATCGTGGGAAAACCGATAGCCGTGATGCTCGTGCAAAAACGGCGGGATGGTAATGCCACGGTTACTATCTGCCATACCAAGACCCGGGACTTGTCATATCACACGCGGCGGGCAGATATCCTGATCGTTGCTGCAGGACATCCTCAGGCTGTGACGGGGGAAATGATCAAGCCTGGTGCCACGGTTATCGACGTCGGAGTCAACAGGGTTGGCACCACGGCGGGGGGGAAACCCAAACTGGCGGGAGACGTGGATTTCGAATCGGCTCGACAAGTGGCAGGGAAGATCACTCCCGTCCCTGGCGGGGTAGGGCCCATGACGATCGCCATGCTCATGGCCAACACTGTAAAAGCGGCCAAATTGGCCATAGAATTGCACTGAGGGGTCCATCCAGGAATTTTTTTCTGGAAACCCTTCGGGGGTAGCTCCCTACCAGATAGGTGGGTGTTGATGGGATTCCTTGGGGGACCCGGACGGACAGGTGATTGGAAGCGATCGCGAAAGTTGAGGATTATTGGGGTTGTTCCAAATGAGCGATCCGCCAGATACAAGAGGTCCCGCAAGCCTGGCAGCTGCAATTGCGGCCTCTTGTGGTGAAAATGTTTTCCTATGTTATCAGTGTGCCCGATGCTCTGCAGGCTGTCCTGCCGCCGGGGCGATGGATCTTCTACCTCATCAGGTCATCCAACTTGTCAAATTGGGGTGTGTAGAAGAACTATTCCGGATCCGCGGTCCCTGGCTATGTGCGGGCTGCCAAACTTGCAGCTCCCGATGCCCAAACGGGATCGATGTAGCCGGGGTGATGGATGCCGTTCGCCAGGTATGGCCCCGCGAGCGGCTTGAAGGGCCTCCGAAGAGGATAGCCCTCTTCCACCGAATGTTCGTTTCTCAAGTAGCACGGTGGGGAAGGGTCTTTGAATTAGGTTTAGTGGCCTGGTACCAACTTGTCCGAAGGCCAAGCTTGCCCGAGGTGTCCCTCGGTTTACAAATGATTCGGAAGGGAAAATTTCGCTGGTTCCCTCGGAGGGTATCTCGGATTAAGCCCGATGGCAACATTCTGCGAAAGCGCCCCGGAGAATTGGGCAATTGGGAGTGGAAACCCGGTTTGGCCCAGGTATTGGAAGAATTAGTGGAAAGCTCGGGGGGTGGAGGTGTAGACGGGGGTCGGCAGGAAACTGCTCCTTGATCTTGCGGGGAAGGCAGTGGGACAGTCCCGAAATGTAGTTCTTCATCGAATCGATGCTCCATAAATTCTGGACTCTAGAGTTTGCTTACTATCCCGGATGCTCGTTGGAGGGGATGGCCCGCGAGTACGACGAGAGTCTCCGGGCTGTGTGTGCTGCCTTGGGCATTCATCTTGTGGAACTTGCCGATTGGAATTGTTGCGGGGGATCGTCGGCTCATTTCTTGAACCGGAAGTTTTCCGAGCAATTGGCGTGGAGAAACCTCCAATTGGCAGAAGAGGTAGGTAGGGATCTTTTGGTTCCGTGTGCTGCTTGTTTCCATCGCTTGAGGGCAACCCAGGCAAGTGAGCAAGCAACCGTGAAAGGGCGGGGGGAAGAAAGGTTGCGGGAGTTGTTGGGGCTGGTTCCCCTTCCTTCTTCTGATGCTGGGGTTCCATCCCGAGGGGTTTTGAACCAAGACGGTCGCCCGGAGGCACAGCTCTCGAAAGGCCGTAGTAAGGGGGGCGAAGGGCGGGCGACGGAGCAGTACCCGACCAGACGATGGCCGGTTCGGATACTTCATGTGAACGACTTCTTCACGCAGCCTGAGGTTTTTAAGCGGATTAGAGGAGCGTTAGGAAGACCGCTTGCTGGGCTGCAGCCGGTAGCTTATTACGGCTGTCTTACCCAGCGACCTCTTTATCTTGTTGAAGGCGGCAACCCGGAAAATCCGACAACCATGGATCGGATTTTGGAAATCTTGGGAACTTCGGTGCGACCTTGGGCTTACAAGACGGAGTGTTGCGGAGGGAGCCTGGGAATTACCCAGCCGGAAGTGACGGTCCGGCTTGTTGCCACGCTCGTGAAAGCAGCAATCGAAGCCGAAGCTAATTGCATCGTGACAGATTGCCCCATGTGCCAGGCAAATCTCGAACTTCGGCAGGTGGAGGCAGTTTCCGGTTCCGGGGAGTTGACCCCTCTACCCGTTTTTTACATCACAGAGCTATTGGCCTTGGCGATCGGGGTAGGACGGAGTGAAGATTGGTGGGCGCGGCATCTAGTGGACCCGCGGCCGCTTTTACGGTCGCTGGGACTTTGCTCTGCCAAGTCCGGGCCTTAAGCCGCAATAAGGTAGTCAGGCAACAGAGATCAATGGGGCACGGAGATCAAAATAGAGGAGGCAAATTTGGAGGGGTGAAGCGGGTAGGAAGTACCGGTATAGTGAAGAGGGCTGGAAATCGGCTCATCTTCGCTAAACCCCAAGACGTTCAGGGGGTACAACCGCGGATTGTGAGGTTTCTGGAATTGGCGAAGATCGATAGGCCAGAGTGTAAGGCCTCGGGCCTGAGGACATCGCTTTGCCATCAGTTACTTTGCCTAATCTTATTTCGGGTTTAGGCCGCGTTTTGAGTTTCGATAACTGCAGGGTGCCCATTCCCACGGGCAAATTGCCCATCTCGGGACAAATTTCCTGAATTACGAGGGGCCCCCGCCGAAAGAAATTTGAAAGCTGAGATCTTTACTGTGACGTGGGCTCTTTGGTCAGGTCAGGCAGAAACAAGGGTCGCCACAGACCGTGACTGAACATTTACTCCCGGAGCGACAACCCGCCGGCAATTTCTCGTCAGTCGAAACTGCCCCTCCGCCAAGCATCGCTAGGGTGGCGGTTGTCGGTGGTGGTATTGCTGGGATGCAGGCAGCTCTGGACCTTGCCCGGGCTGGCTTTCAGGTGGTCCTTATCGAGGAAGGACCGGCACTCGGGGGGCGAATGGTTCAGCTGGACAAAACCTTCCCCACCAACGACTGCTCGATGTGCACGATTTCTCCTCGGTTGGTGGAGCTGGAACGGCATCCGAATATCGAAATTCACCCCGATTCGGAAGTTTTGGGTTTGGAGGGGGAGCCAGGAGCTTTTCGCCTCCGGTGGCGGCGGAAACCACGTTTTGTAGATTTGAATCGATGCAATGGCTGTGGCGACTGTCTCGATGCTTGTCCAGTAATCCTTCCTAGTGAATTCGAAGGATCGGTGGGTGTTCGTAAGGCTATTTGGAAGCCTTACCCACAGGCGGTTCCCAGGGCCATGGTGATTTCCAAAAGGGGCGAAGCTCCTTGTGCTCAGGCATGTCCTGCTGGTGTACAGGTGCAAGGATATGTGGCCCTTGCAGCCGTGGGCCGGTGGGCCGAGGCCTATGCTCTTGTTCGAAAGCGGAATCCATTTGTGTCCACGTGCGGACGAATTTGTCACCATCCGTGTGAGCTTGCCTGCAATCGGGCTCAGATAGATGATCCGGTGGCTATCCGAGCGATCAAACGCTCGGCGGCAGATTGGTGTGGGGATCGTCTTTCTGGGGGAGTTCATCCGGCTTCGCCCCCCGAAGCTGTGCCAGACCCGAAGAAGCCAAAGATTGCAATCGTCGGCGGTGGACCCGCAGGTTTGACAGCCGCCCGGGACTTGGCTCTCATGGGTTATCCCGTCACGGTGTTCGAAGCGAGCGATCGATTGGGCGGAGTTCTTGCCCAGGCGATTCCCGAATTCCGGTTACCGCGGATAAGGCTAGAACAGGATCTGTCCGACATTCTTGCTGCCGGGTTCGAGGTTCGACTGGGTAGGGAATGGGGGAGGGATTTTACCCTGGACGATCTCCGCCGCGAGGGCTTCTATTCTGTATTTTTGGCCACAGGATGTCCTGATCCCGTTCGGCTCACGACAGATCCGGAAGGAGGGCCGGTTCCGGGTCTGCATTTGGGAGGAATCACCTTCGGGCTCACTTTTCTCCGGGAGGTGAAAGCAGGGCGTTTGAGGAAAATCCCGAGCAAGGTGGTGGTCATCGGAGGGGGGAACGTTGCCATCGATGCTGCCCGGACTGCCCTCCGGTTAGGGGCTCGGGAGGTGGAGCTGGTTTGCTTAGAGGCCCGGGAGGAGATGCCTGCTTACCCGTGGGAAATAGAAGCCGCGGTTGAAGAAGGTATTCGGCTTTCGTGTGGGTGGGGACCAGCTAATTTTTGGGGTCGAGACGGGGTTGTGGAAGTTGCGGAATTTCGCCGCTGTGTCCGCGTGTGGGACGATGGAGGACGATTCTCCCCAAGCTTTGCCGGAGAAGGTTACCGGACCGCGGCAGAGTATGTGATTGTGGCCATTGGTCAAAGATCTCGGCAGGGCATTTTTGCGGCTGAGCCGGTCTTCGCAAACGGGGGTGAATCCCTCAGCGTGGATCCGGAAACTCTCCAAACCCAGGTCCCATGGATCTTTGCCGGTGGAGATTTGGTGACTGGTCCGCGTTCGGTGGTCGAAGCGGTAGCCCAGGGACACCAGGCTGCGGAGTCGATCGACCGATTTTGCCGCGGTGCTGATCTCCGCGAGGGACGAACAAACGCCAAGAAGCCTGCGGCAGGATTGCCGGATCGACCCGTGGTGCGGAAGAGGCGGGTTCCGATTTCCGTGCGGAAATATTGCGGAACGGGGGATTTTGGCGAAGCCGAACAGACGTTGCCAGCTCCGCTGGCTGAGGCGGAGGCCAGCCGCTGCCTGGCTTGCGGTGATTGTAGTGGTTGCCTGGCCTGTGTCGAGGCATGCCAGGCCCAGGCGGTCATCCACGAGATGACCCCGGAGGAGGTTGAGGTAGAAGTAGGAGCTGTGATTCTGGCCCCCGGGGTGGAGGCTGTTGATCCGACAAGTCGGCCTGAATTTGGCTTTGGCCAGTTTGCCAACGTTCTTACCAGCATCCAAGTCGAAAGGATGCTTAGTGCCTCGGGGCCGACGGGAGGACATCTGCGTCGGCCAAGCGATGGGGCTTCACCTCGGCGGGTGGCTTGGATCCAATGTGTGGGGTCGCGGGATCTGGCAAATGGCGAGCCTTACTGCAGCTCCGTTTGCTGCATGTATGCGGTGAAGCAGGCGTTGGTGGCTGTCGAGCACGATCCGACCCTCCAGGCGACCATCTTTTTCAATGATCTTCGAGCTGTGGGTAAAGGCTTCGAGGCATTTGTGCGCCGGGCTCAAGCAACTGGCCGGATTACCTTCCGATTAGCACCCGTAGCTGCTGTGAAAGAGAAGCCTCGGACAAGAGAGCTTGTCCTTCGGGTATTGAGGGAGGATGGCAGGCCCGAAGAGGAGGTTTTTGATTTGGTGGTGCTTAGTTTGGGGCTTCGGGCTTCGGCAAGGGGAGTGCGGTTAGCAGAGAGGTTGGGCCTCCGGATGAAGCCGACGGGTTTTCTTTGGACAAGTCCCGAAGACCCGGTGGCAACTTCGCGGGTGGGGGTTTTCGTGGCTGGTGCCTTCCGAGAGGTGGTAGATATTTCGGAAGCGGTGACGAGTGCCTCGGCCGCTACTGCCAGGGTGATGGCCCTATTGCGGGATGCGGAGAGACGGCCGGTTTTATCTGCCTCGCCGGTGCCGCAGATCTCGGCGGGGCTGGAGAGCCCTCGGATCGGAGTGTTCGTCTGCCGGTGTGGGGCCAATATTGCCCGAGTTGTCTCGGTAGACGAATTGGTGAAACATGCAGCCGGCCTTCCTGCGGTCGTTTATGTGGAGGATAATCTGTACACTTGCTCCAGCGAAACTCAGGAGCGCATAAAGAAAATCATTGCAGATTACGGTCTTAACCGGATTGTGGTGGCAAGTTGTAGCCCGCGGACACATGAACCGCTTTTCCGCCAAACACTTCGGGAAGCAGGGCTAAATCCGTATCTTTTTGAGATGGCCAATATTCGCGACCAATGTTCTTGGGTTCACTATGATTGCCCGAAGGCAGCCACCGAGAAGGCAAAGTCGTTGGTGCGGGCGGCTGTGCTGAAGGCAGCCCGGCTTCGGCCGGTCCGCGAATGGGTTGTGCCCCTAACGAAGTCGGTTCTCGTCGTCGGCGGTGGAATTGCCGGGTTGGTCGCGGCCGATGCCTTGGCTGGGCAAGGATTCCAGGTAGTACTGGTGGAAAAAACCGAGAAGCTTGGCGGTCTCCTCCGCAAAAAACGGTTCTTGCCCGGCGGGGTAGATGTTCAAGTGTTATTGGGCAAGTTCATGGACCGGGTGGGTGCCACCGATAAGGTGGAGGTTCTGGCAGGCTGCGTCGTGGAGGGCGTCTCCGGGCATGTGGGCAAGTTCCGTGTGCTCCTCAATTGTGGCGGCAGACGGTTGGAGCGAGTAGTGGGGGCTATTGTGGTGGCCACAGGGGCCCAGCCCTATGTTCCCACCGAATATGGTTATGGAGCCATTCCTCGGGTAATCACCCAGCACGAGCTGGAGGCCATGCTGGATAACGGCGATTTGCCTCCAGAGTTGAAAAAGGTGGTGATGATTCAGTGTGTGGGCTCTCGAAACGAAAGCCGGCCTTATTGCTCGCGGGTCTGCTGTGTTCAGGCGGTCACAAATGCCATCTTGTTGAAAGAGCGATGGCCTGATGTGGAGGTCATCGTTCTATACCGCCACATCCGAACCTACGGGAGCCATGAGCTGGCTTACGCTCGAGCACGGCAGCTTGGGGTAGTTTTTCTGCGGCTGGAAGATGGAGCGGAGCCAGAAGTGATCCCGGGAGTACCCCTTCGTGTGCGGTTCCGCGAAGTGAACATCCGTAGATCAGTGGAAATTCATGCCGATTTGGTGGTGCTGTCGGTAGGTGTTGAAGGCAATCCCGCCGGTGCGGCTCTTGCCCAAATTCTGAAGGTCCCGCTTGACGGGGAAGGCTTTTTCTTAGAAGCCCATATGAAACTTCGACCTGTGGATTTTGCTTCCGAAGGAATTTTCGTGGCCGGTTTGGCCCACGGTCCGAAGCTTGTCGAGGAAACCCTCATTCAGGCTTTGGCTGCAGCCGGCCGAGTAGGGGCCCTGTTGGGTCAAGAGGTGCTTGTTCGGCCGGGCACCGTCGCAGTGGTCGAGAAGTCTCGATGTGCCGCCTGTCTGACCTGTGTGCGGGTCTGTCCATTTGGGGCGGTAGGACCTTCGGTGGAAGGTGTGGTTCAGGTCGAACCGCTCAGTTGTCAGGGGTGTGGTGCTTGTGTGGCGAAGTGCCCTCGAAGGGCCCTTTCCCTAGAGCCCTTTACCGAGGAAGAACTGTTTGCCAAGGTCAGGGCCTTGGTCCAACCGGAGTGGGTGAGTTTCGTCGGCGGAGGATGAGGCCGGGCCGGCTTGCACTTTCTGTTGGGCACCATGGGGAGTCGGGACCGGACTAAAAACTTGGGAAAGCAATGGCAAGCCTGAAACTTCTCGGGTTAAAAGTAGGAAGTTCTGGGACTAGGAGGGCTTCCTCCTAAGGTCGGCCTTTTGGCTACACTTGCCTGGAGTCCGCCAGACGGCTTTCCAGGGGCAGACTTAAGCCGATTTCGGGGTACATTCTGGAGGCATTTCTTCCGGGTTTCAACTTCGAAATCCGACCCCGAAACATTTTTTTGGATCATTTGAGGGGCCTTTGGTTTGGGATCAAAGGTGTCAACCGTGCAAGAGAGTGCTCACTCGGATTTGCTACGAGCAGGCTCGGTTGAAGGCGGGGAGTCGTCAAATCGGGCCGAGAAGCTCCCGGTCCTCCCGGAGCGAAAGCAGGAGGATTGTGGGGGGGAAACGCCGTTGGTGGTTGTGGGGTTTGCTTGTACATACTGTGCCTATACCGCGGCCGATCTGGCGGGGGCCCTGAGGCTCCGCTATCCGCCGGAGGTGAGAATTGTTCAGGTACCCTGCACCGGCAGAGTGGATGCAGGGTTGCTGCTGCGAACATTTGCCGAGGGAGCAGATGCTGTATTTGTGGCGGGGTGTAACCTCGGGGACTGTCACTTTGTGGACGGGAATCGCCGGGGGAAAGAGGAGGTGGCCCGCTGCCGAAACTTACTGGCCGAGGTGGGACTAGAGCCTGACCGCTTAGAGTTCTTCCATATTCCCGCTTCGGCGGGAATGCTCTTTGCCCGGCGGGCTCACGAAATGGTGGAGCGAGTCAGGATCTTGGGGCCCAATCCTTTACGAAAAACCGCTCTCCAAAGCTACGGGGAGAAGATTTCCCTTCCCGAATTTGCGGGAGATGCTGTGCAACCTCGGCAATTCGGCCGACTCGTTACCCAA
>Ga0308415_1000472_pt1 | contig 17555 bp, 21 predicted proteins | sample HotsprSampleOS55_FD_203465 | JGI IMG/M metagenome (GOLD analysis project Ga0308415, IMG submission 203465) | Hot spring phototrophic mat microbial communities from Octopus Spring, Yellowstone National Park, Wyoming, United States - 20090730_OS55 ... | reverse complement strand
TCGCTGCCCTCGGCGTCCAGCCCGCAGCCATCCCCGCGTCCCCCGCGGCCCTGGGCGCCCTCCTCAGCGCCCTCCGCGCCGCCTTCCCCGCGCTCGCCGCCGACGATGCCGCCGCAGCATCTCTCGCCGCCTGGCTGCTCGCCGGCCGCGCCGGCCCAGGGTTCGAACTGCCGCCCGCCCTGCTTTCGCTCCTCGTCCCGCCCGAACAGCGCCGCCGTTCGCGCCCGGCTGCACGCCGCGAACCGCGCCGTCCGGGTCGACAGCGCTAGTCAAAAATTTGTACAGTCCGCGCGGACATCCCCCACCGGAGGCCGCGCATGGACGTGACCTGGGCCCAGCTGCAGCCCGAATTCGACGCCATTACCCGCCGCATCGTCTGGGCGGTCGTCACCACCGTCGACACGCGCGGGCGGCCGCGCTCCCGCATCCTCCACCCCATCTGGGATGGGCACGTGGGCTGGATCGCCACTTCGCCCCTCTCCCTCAAGGCGAAGCACATCGCCGCCAACCCGTGGGTCGCCGTCGCCTACTGGGACCAGCAGCACGAGCAGGTGTACGCCGAGTGCCGCGCCTCCTGGGATACCTCCCTCGAGCGCCGCCAGTGGCTCTGGGAGCTCTTCAAAACGACCCCGCCCCCGCTCGGCTACGACCCCGGCACCCTCTGGCGGAACGGCCCCTCCGACCCCACGTTCGGCGCGCTCCGGCTCGACCCCATCCGCATCGAAGTCTCCCGCCTCAGCGAGATGATGACCGGGAAGCCGCCCCGCATCTGGCGCCCGGCAAACGGCTAGGCCCCCGGCCGCTCACGGCCCTGCTGGGCTTCGAACGCCGCCAGCATCTGCGCCCCCATCCGGGGCAGGTCGGGCTGCTGCTCGCCCCGGTACACGCCCGCCGCCACCTGGCTCCACAGGTCGAGCACGGCCGTCAGCTGCTCCCGGAAGTAGATGCCGTACGCCGCAGCGAGCTGTTCCACCCGCTCGCCGAGCTGCGCCGCCTCCACCGTCCCCGCCCGCGTCGCCTGCCACGCCACGCTCGTCCCGATATGCTCCCACGGCCACGCCAGCACTGTGTTCTCCCGGTCGGCCAGGGCTGCCCGGAACCCGTCCGCCGTCCGCCGCGAGACGACGGCGGCCTCCTCCCGCATCGCCGGCCGCAGCACCTCCGGCCGCTCGAACGTCTCCGGCCGGGCGAACGCCGCCCCGCACACCAGCGACGCCGCATTGCTGCATACCCGCTCCAGCCGCGCGAACGGCATCCCCGCCAGCGGCTCCTCCCCGGCGAACTGCAGCACGAGCCACGCCCCGAACCCCGGCTTCGGCTCCGGCGCGGCTGCCGGCTTCTCCTTCCGACGCAGCCACCTCACGCTCCCATTGTCGGCCGTTCGCCGGCCCGCCAGCATCCCGGGAGCCCGGCTATGCACGCCCGCGATATCGCCGATGTTTTCTGGTCCGGGGGAGGGCCAACCGGTCACCAGATGGGTACCCGGCTGGCCGTACCGCCTCCCCGCCGCCCCTTCCTAGCATGAACCTGCCGCGGCGAACGGAATGGGGGAGTCCGCCGCCCTCCGTCGCCTTCATCCTCGCATGGAGCGCTGCCCTTGCACGGGAAACACCTCATCAGCGTCGCCCTCCTCTGGGCCGGCCTCACCGCCATCGGCGAGCTCCTCGTCTTCGCCGACCTCTTCCCGGCGGTCGGCTCCCACGAAGCCGAGGACTTCGACAGCATCTTCCGCTTCCTCCTCATCCTCGGCATTCCCGTCTTCACCTTTGTCATCGCCGTCGTCGCCTACGCCGCGCTGACCTGGCGCATCCGGGGCGAACGGCCCGCGGAGGACGGCCCGCCCATCCGTGGCTCCGGCTGGGTCCCGCGCATCTGGCTCGCAGTCACTGGCGCCCTCGCCGTCTTCGTCATGATCCACCCCGGCCTTACCGGCCTCGCCAAGCTCCAGTCCAGTTATACCGCCTACGGCTGGGGCAAGGAGGAGGCCGACCTCGAGATCAACGCCACCGCCTTCATGTGGCAGTGGACCTTCGACTACCCGGATGGCACCCAGGTCTCCATCACGAAGGGCAAAGAAGTCGTCATCCCGGTCAACAAGCATGTTCGCTTCAACGTCAACTCGATCGACGTCGTCCATTCGCTCTGGATCCCCGCCTTCCGCATGAAGATCGACGCCATCCCCGGGCGGACCACGTACATGACCGTCTTCCCCACGGAGCTCGGCGCCTACGACGAGGACCAGTCCTACCGCGTCCAGTGCGCCGAACTCTGCGGGCTCGACCACTCGAAGATGTGGCTGCCGATCCGCGTCGTCTCCGAATCCGAATTCGAGGCCTGGCTCGCCAGCCTCAAGAGCGAGGGGAAATAGCCCATGTATGCAGTAAAGTCCGTCTTCGGTGCACTCGGTCTCGGCCTCATCGGGTTCTACCTGGGCCTCGGCATCGTCGCCATCCTCCGCTGGCTCTTCGGCTATCCCGACGCCTGGGGCGGCGAAATCAACATCATCGGCGGCTGGGTCCTCGGCGTCTTCATGTGGCTCATGGGCATCGGCATGTGGGGCCAGTGGGGCCGCGAATGGTTCGGCCTCAAAACCTACAACCGGCAGCCCCCCGGCTGGCAGCGCTACTTCACCTTCAACACCGACCACAAGGTCATCGGCATCCAGTACCTCGTGACCTTCATGGTCGTCTTCTTCCTCGCCGGCGCCCTCGCCATGCTCATGCGCCTCGAGCTCGCCCAAAGCGGCAACCAGTTCATCAGCAACGGCCAGTACAACGGCGCCATGGGCCTCCACGGCATCCTGATGGTGGCCGTGGCCGTCGCCGCGGTCATCGGCGGCATCGGGAACTACGCCGTCCCGCTCATGATCGGCGCCCAGGACATGGCCTTCCCCCGCCTGAACGCCATGACCTTCTGGCTCGTCCCGCCGGTCGCCGTCGGCCTCCTCGCCACCCCCTTCCTCGGCGGCATCGAACACGGCTGGACGGCCTACCCGCCCCTGGCCATCCGCGCGAACAGCGCCCAGATCCTCTTCGACCTCTCCATCATCACCTTCGGCCTCACCTCCATCCTCGGCGCGCTCAACTTCATCATCACCATCATCTACATGCGAGCGCCCGGCCTCTCCTGGGGGCGGCTTCCCATCTTCGTCTGGGCGATGTTCGCTACCTCCTGGATCGCCCTCCTCTACACCCAGGGCTTCGCCGCCGCCCTTCTCCTCGTCCTCCTCGACCGCCTCGGCTTCTCCTTCTTCGACGTTGCCGGGGGTGGCGACCCCCTCCTCTACCAGCACGTCTTCTGGTTCTATTCACACCCCGCCGTGTACATCATGATCCTCCCCGGCTTCGGCCTCGCGCTTGAGCTCATCGCGCACTTCTCCCGCAAGCCGCTCTTCGCCTACCGCTACGCCGTCGCCGCCTTCCTCGGCATCCTCGGCCTCAGCGGCGTCGTCTGGGCCCATCACATGTTCACCTCGGGCATGCCCAACTACCTCCACGGGCCCTTCCTCGTCGCCACCGAGCTCATCTCCATCCCCACCGGCCTCATCTTCCTCTCCGCGCTCGGCACCATCTGGCTCGGCCGCCTCTGGCTGAAGCCCCCGATGCTCTTCGCCCTCGCGGTCATCTTCAACTTCGCCTGCGGCGGCGTCACCGGCATCTTCCTCGCCGACGTCCCCACCGACATCCACCTCCAGGACACCTACTTCGTCGTCGCCCACTTCCACTACACCATCGTGGGCGGCGAAATCTTCGCCCTCTTCGCGGCCATCTACTACTACTTCCCCAAGATGACCGGCCGCATGTACAACGAGCGCCTCGCCAAACTCCACTTCTGGTGGATGTTCATCGGCTTCAACGCCACCTTCTTCCTCATGCACCTCCCCGGCATCAAGGGCATGAACCGGCGCATCGCCGACTTCCCCTCCGAGCTGGACCCGGTCAACATGGCGATCAGCCTCGCCGGCTTCTTCCTCGGTGCCTCGTTCCTCGTCTTCATCTGGAACATGGTCTACAGCTGGGTCCGCGGTCCCGTGGCCGAGGCCAACCCCTGGCAGGCCCGTACCCTCGAATGGCAGACCAGCTCCCCGCCGCCCCTCGAGAACTTCCCGGTCCCGCCCGTCGTCAGCGGCGGCCCCTACGACTACGGCGTGCCCGGCTCAAAGCACGCAACCTTCCCCGCAGCACCGTCCGCCGGCTTCGCCGGCGCCCCGGCGGGCGGCGGCGGTCAGTAACGAGGAGTCACCACCATGCGCAAACCGATGCAAACCGGCCTCATCGTCGCGGCAATCCTCGCCGTCCTCACCGTCACCGAATACCTCTTCGCCACCCACGTCGACGACGACCTCGTCCGCGTCCTCGGCATCACCGCCTCGGCCGTCGGCAAGGCCGGGCTCATCGTCTACTACTTCATGCACATCTACCGCCTCTGGCGGCCCCAGGAGGCCCACTAAATGGCGCTCGCAACCGCACACCAGCCCGCCGCGCACGCCCCGGCCCATAACCACCTCGCCATCAACCGCGCCGGGCTCTGGCTCTTCTTCTTCTCCGAGACCATCCTCTTCGGCCTCCTCCTCAGCGCCCGCTTCTACCTCGAAGGCATCCACCGCGAAGAGCTGGACCAGCTCCTCGGACTCGGCATCACCATCGTCCTTCTCCTCTCGTCCGTCACCGCCTACACCGCCGAAACCGCCATCGAACACGACAACAAGAAGGTCGGGAGCTGGTACCTCTTCTTCACCATCGTGCTCGGCCTCCTCTTCGCTGCCGGTGTCGGCTACGAGTGGTCGATCGCCCACTTCCACCGAAACGAATCCTTCGGCTCTGTTTTCTTCACCATGACCGGCATCCACGCCACCCACGTCGTCACCGGCGTGTTCATGCTCATCCTCGTCTGGATCCAGGCCCTCCGCGGGCGCTATAGCTCGAAGAACCCGTGGGCCGTCAGCGCCGTCGTCATGTACTGGCACTTCGTCGATGTCGTCTGGGTCTTCTACTACCCGGCCCTCTACCTCACCCAGTAGCCTCCGAACGACATGCGCAACCACCTCACCGGCCCGGTCGCCCGCCAGCTCCTCCTCTGGACCCTCGGCGGGTTTGTCGTCGGCTGGCTGGTGAGCGTCTTCTGGTGGGCCCTGCTCGAACCCACGACCGCCGAGGCGCCCGACGAAATCGTCATCCCGCCGGGCGCCTCCGAACTCATCGCCCAGGGCCGCCGCGTCCCCGGCGTCCCCTCCGTCATCCGCGGCGGCCGCACCGGCACCGTCCGCATCACCAACAACGACTCCGTCGAGCACTACCTCGCCGGCGCCCTCATCCGCCCCGGCGCCACCGCCGAAGTTCACCCCGCCGACAAAGACGGCCAAATCGCCTGCACCTTCCACGTCGGCGGCGTCATCGGCTACCAGCTCGACCGTCGCCCGCCGATAACCGTCACCGTCATCCCTGCGGCCCTGCTCGGCGTGCCGTTCGGCATCGCCTTCGGCGTCGCCGCCATCGTGGCCCGCCGCCTCGGCGACGAACCTGCCGAACCCTCCCCCGCCTGACCCCGCACGCCCCGGGCGCGGCCGCCGAAGGAGCTTCCTGTGCCAGTCCCGCCTGCGCCGTTAGCTCCTCCCCGGCTCGAGGGCCGGCAGGTTCTTTTCGAACCGGTCGTCCCGGGCGCCCTCGACCCCGCCGCGCGCGGCCTCTTCGTGGCCGCCAGCGAGCGTATCGCCCGCGGCGCCGACCCCGAAGCTGCTCTGGCGGCGTCCCTCGCCGCCCTCGGCGCCGGCGCCTGCACGGCCTGGACTGTCGCTCCGCGCGGCGGGCCGCCGGTCGGACTCGCCTGGCTGACCGCCGCAGTCCGCGCTGCCGGCGACGCCAGTCAGGGTTTGCCGGTCGCGGTCGCCGGCCTTTCTTGGCCCTCCCGCCCCGCAGCACACGAGGCCGCGCTCAGCGAAGCCCTCCTGCTCCTCCTCGGCGACGCCTTCGAAACGCGCGCCTGCCACGCCGTCACGGTCCGTGCCGCACCGTGGACCCGGCGCAGCTCCCGGCCCGTGCCCATCCTCGCGAGCGAGTGGCCCTTCCTCCGGGCCTCCCTCTCCGCCCGCGCCGCCCGCTGAGCCCCGGCCGACCTGTCACCCGGCTCACATGGCCGGCCGGCCGCGCCTCGGCATGCACAAGACCGGCCCTACTGCCAGCCGCCTCGACGTCCTACACTCAGAACCACATCCCGTCCCGGAGGGTCACCATGTCCCAGGCACAGACCGGCACGTGGGCAGTCAAAGTCGGCCTCGCCCAGATGCTCAAGGGCGGCGTCATCATGGATGTCGTCACCCCCGAACAGGCCAAAATCGCCGAAGAAGCCGGCGCCTGCGCCGTCATGGCCCTCGAACGCGTCCCCGCCGACATCCGCCGCGACGGCGGCGTCGCCCGCATGAGCGACCCCGAAATCATCTACCGCATCATGGAGGCCGTCACCATCCCCGTCATGGCGAAGGCCCGCATCGGCCACTTCGTCGAAGCCGAAGTCCTCCAGGCCATCGGCGTCGACTATATCGACGAGTCCGAGGTCCTCACCCCCGCCGACGAAGCCCACCACATCGATAAGCACCAGTTCAAGGTCCCCTTCGTCTGCGGCGCCCGCAACCTTGGCGAAGCCCTCCGCCGCATCGGCGAAGGCGCCGCCATGATCCGCACCAAGGGCGAAGCCGGCACCGGCGACATCGTCGAGGCCGTCCGCCACATGCGCGCCGTCCAGGACGAAATCCGCCGGCTCACCACCCTCGCCGACGAAGAGATTTACACCGTCGCCAAGGAACTCGGTGCCCCGCTCGAACTCGTCCAGCAGGTCAAGCGCGAAGGCCGCCTCCCGGTCGTCAACTTCGCCGCCGGCGGCGTCGCCACGCCCGCCGACGCCGCGCTCATGATGCGCCTCGGCGCCGACGGCGTCTTCGTCGGCTCCGGCATCTTCAAGTCCGAAAACCCGCCTGCCGTCGCCCGCGCCATCGTCGAGGCCACCACCCACTACCAGGACCCCGAGGTCATCGCCCGGGTCAGCCGCGGCCTCGGCAAAGCGATGCCCGGCATCTCCGTCGCCTCCCTCGGCGAAAAAGAGCTGCTCGCCACCCGCGGCTGGTAGCCCCCGGTCCGTCCGAATTCCCCCGCCCGCCCGTCTGCGATGCCCGCCCCCCGGCGGGCATCGCCCGTTTGCGCCCCGGTACGCCCGCGGTTTCCGCTCCGGCCGCCCGGGGCCCGCGCCTCCCCGCCGGCGCGGCCCCGTCAGTGTCGCCGTGTCCTCCGCATGCACCCGCCGGCGGATACACGAATGCAACCCCTTGCAATGGGTTCTCGAAGTTTCTATAGTGCATTGCATCTTGCAACGGACCGGCCGCGCCGCTCCCCGGGAGGTACCATGTTCACCCGCTCCAGCCCGCCGTCGAAGTGGCTTACCCTCTTCGCAACCTGCGTCGGCCTCGGCATGCTGATGGTCGACACCTTCATCGTGAACGTGGCCTTCCCGGCCATCGGCCGCGACCTCGGCGCCTCCCTCAGCGCCACCGAATGGACCGTCTCCGGCTACGTCCTCATGACGGGCGTCTTCCCCATCGCCATGGGTCGCCTCGGCGACATCTACGGCCGCGACCGCGTCTAACTCGCCGGCCTCGTCGGCTTCGTCATCACCTCCGGGCTCTGCGGCCTCGCCCGCGGCATCGAAGAGCTCATCGCCTTCCGCATCCTCCAGGGCATCGCCGCCGCCACGATGATGCCCCTCACCCTCTCCATCATCACCGTCGCCTTCCCGCCCCAGCAGCGCGGCCTCGCCATCGGCATCTGGGGCGGCGTCTCCGGCCTCGGCCTCATCGCCGGGCCCATCCTCGGCGGCCTCCTTGTCGTCGGCGACCAGTGGCGCTGGATCTTCCTCATCAACCTGCCCCTCGGGCTCGTTGCCATCCTCCTCGCCGTCCTCTGGGTGCCCTCCTCGCGCGACCCCTCCGTCCCCCGCTCCGTCGACTGGCGCGGCCTTGCGGTCCTCTCGGCCGCGCTGCTCCTCATCCTTATCGCCGTCAACCGCGGCAACGAAGTCGGCTGGACCTCCCCGGTCATCCTCGGCAGCCTCCTCGCCGGGGCCGCGCTCCTTGCCCTCTTCCCCTTCGTCGAACGCGCAGTTACGCACCCCCTCGTCGACCTCTCCCTCTTCCGCAGCGGGCCCTTTGTCATGGCCTCCGTCTCGGCCTTCCTCTTTTCGGCGGCAGTGTTCGGTTCGCAGCCGTACGCCAGCCTCTTCATGCAGAACTACCTCGGCTTCACGCCGCTCCAGGGCGGGCTCGCCTTCCTCCCCGCCACCACGCTCGTCGCCGCGCTCATGCCGGTCTCCGGCATCATCGGCCAGAAGCTCGGCCACCGGATCCGGCTCATCATCATCGCCGGCTCCTTCGCCGTCGGGTGCTCGTTCCTCTACCTCCTCCAGCTCGATACCTCCAGCCGCTACGTCGATGGCCTCCTCCCCTCGTTCATCCTCCGCGGCCTCGGCATCGGCCTCGTCATCTCCGCCACCTCCTACGCCGCAGTCAGCTCGCTGCCGCTGGCGAAGTCGGGTCTCGCCTCCGGCACCCTCACCATGGCCCGCAACATCGGAACCTCTGCCGGCGTGGCCATCTTCGGCGCTGTCTATCTGCGCACCATCGAAACCCGCCTGCCGGACCGCCTCTCCGAAGCCGGCGTCGAACCGTCGGCCGTGCCGGGGCTTGTCGACCGCGCAACCCGGTTTCTCCCTGCGGCAGCCGAGCCCGCCGGGTCCGCAACCGCCGCCGGCATCGTCGATGCGTACGTCATCCTCGCCATCGCCGGCCTCGCCGTCTCGGCGCTCGCCATCGCAGCCGCCGCCATGATCCGCCCCCGCCGGGCCCCGGCCCCGGTCGCGCCTGCTGCTGCGCCCGCGCCGGGCCCCGCCGGCAACGCCTGACCGCCGCCTGGCAGGGGGCGCTGCGCGCTCCCGGCGTTCCCCTCCGCCTCTCGAAGATGCCCGCCCCGCCCGGCGGGCATCTTCGCCCCTCGCTGCCGCGCTGCCCGGCGTCCATTCCGCTCCTCGCGTACACTGAAATCATGGCTGCGCGCCTCGCCGCCGTGACGCCGCGCCGGTTCGCCCTTGCCTGGCTCGCCGGCCTGGCCGCCGCCCTCCTCCTCACCTGGTGGCTCCGCGCCGGTAACTCCGCCAGCGTCGCCTTTGTCTTCGTCTGCGCTGTCGATAACGTCCCGCCGCCCGAGTTCCCCGACGTCCTCTTCACCGCCGCCCTCGAGCCGCTTCCCGTCTATCTCCTGCTCTCTGCCGCCGCGGCCTACCTCGTCCTGTGGTCCCACGTTCGCGCTACCGGCCGCGGCCGGCTCTTCCCCGCTTGGCGGCTCGCCGCCTTCCTCGTCGGCATCGGGCTCGTCATCCTCACCGTGTTCGGGCCGCTCGCCGGCTACGACCGCGTCTTCCTCTTCGTCCACATGATCCAGCACTTCATCCTCATCACCATCGCGCCGCCGCTGATCCTCCTCGGCTCGCCGATGACCCTCCTCCTCGTCGCTGCCGGCCCCCGGCGCCGCGAGCGCTGGGTCTACCCCATCACCCACGCCCGCTGGTTCGAACTTTTCACCAACCCGGTCGTCGGGCTCGTCCTCTTCGCTGCCGTGCCGGTGCTCTGGTACATCACCCCGCTCTTCGAACGCTCGTTCACGAACGACTGGCTCCACTTCGGCGGCTACGCCCTCTTCCTCTTCGCCGGCATCCACTACTGGTGGCCCGTCATCGGCGGCAATCCCACCCGCTGGAACCTCCCCCACCCGGTCCGCATCTTCTACCTCTTCGCCCTCGTCCCCATCCACGCCTTCCTCGGCTCCCTCTTCTACGAACCCTCCCGCGTCCTCTACGAAGAGCTCGCCGCGCAGCCCCGCCTCTGGGGTCCGAGCCCGCTCCTCGACCAGCAGATCGGCGGCGCCATCATGTTCCTCGCCGGGGAGGCCATCGGCCTGGTCGCGGTTATCGCCGCCGCAGCCGCATGGGCCCGCGCGGATGAGCGCGAAGCCAGGCGCGCCGACGCCCGCCTCGCCCGCGACAAGGCCCGCGCCTCCGCTCCTTAAACGCCCCGCCGGTCGCCCCAGAGCAGAATGTGGAGCCGCGTGCTGAAGCGGTACCCCTCCCGCGCGCAGGCCTCGGCCAGCCACCGCCCCCGCGCGGTCAGCACCTCCGCCGCGGTGCCCTCCGGCATCAGCACCACCCGCTCCGGCGGAATGCCGCCCGCCGCACAGACCGCCCGCACCTCCTCGAGGTCCCCCGGCTCAGCCACCACGAACTTGAACCAGGCCCGCCCGGTCGCCCCGAACTCCCGCAGCACCCCCGGCACAATCCGCCGCAGCCCCGCGTTCCCCGCATGCGCCAGCTTCGGCGAAACATTGAACTGGTCGATCAGCTCCGCCAGCGGCCCCGGGCCCACGGTCCCGTTCGTCTCGACCTCAAACCGGTACCCCTCGTCCCGCAGCGCCTCGACCAGCGGCACCAGCTGGCGCCGCTGCAGGAGCGGCTCCCCGCCGGTGATGACCACGTTCCGCGGCGGCAGCGCCTGCACCGCCGCCGCAGCCTCCTCCGCCGTCATCGCCATCGTCGAAGCGGCCCGGTCGAACCGCTCCCAGTCCCACGTGTAGGCCGTATCGCACCAGCGGCAGCGGAGGTTGCACATCGCCAGCCGCACGAACGTGCTCGGCACGCCCATCGAAAACCCTTCGCCCTGGACGGAAGCGAAGATTTCGGGCCGCCCGTCCGCCATCCGCGCAACAATCAGCTGCTCCATCAGCCCGCCTCGAGCGCAGGGTCCCGGGCGTCGGCGGCCGCGAACCCCGCGGCCCGCAGCCGGCAGGCATCGCAGCTCCCGCACGGCCGCTCACCGCCCGCGTAGCAGCTCCACGTCAGGCCGAGCGGCGCGCCCAGCTCCAGCCCGTACCGCACAATCTCCGCCTTCGACATCCGGATGATCGGCGCCTCGATCCGCACCGGCACGCCGTAGGCCGACCCTACCTTGCTCCCCAGCCGGATCACCTCCTCCATCGCCCGGTAGAACTCCGGCCGGCAATCCGGGTAGCCCGAGTAGTCGATCGCATTTGCCCCGACGTAGATCACGCCCTCGAGGGCCGCCGGGTCGGCGCCGCCGCCTTCGATTCGGTCGAGCAGCCAGCTCTCCAGCGCAGCCGCCGCCAGTGTCACGAAGAACGTGTTCCGCAGCGGCACGTACGTTATCGGCACCTCGGCCGCCATCACCTCCTCCGGGCGGTCCGCCGGGACCGCGAAGGCGCTGCTGGTAAGGGCCGAATGGGCCGCCAGCCGCGCATAGAATGCGGCGTCCGCCTCCACGAGCGTGATGCCGAGGGCCGCCGCGACCGCCCGCGCCGCCGCCAGCTCCCGCACGTGCCGCTGCCCGTAGCCGATGCTCAGCGCCCGCACCTCGCCCCCCGCCCGGACCGCATGCGCCGCCACGGTCGTCGAGTCCAGCCCGCCCGAGAGCAGCACCACCCCGAGCCGCGCCCGTTCGTTCGCCATATATCCCGAGCCTACCACCGCCGCGCCAGATGAGGGACGCGCTCCCCGCTCCCCGCTCCCTCCTCCCTTGCACTCCGTGCCCTCACCCCGTACCATTGTTGAGCGATTCACTCGACTTTTGACGAGAGGAAGCCCACCCTCCCCATGCGCGTCTCCACCCGCGGCGATTACGGCCTCCGCGCCCTTATTGAACTCGCCGCCAACTACGGCGGCGGCCCCCTCCAGTCCTCCGAAATCGCCCTCCGCCGCCACATCCCCGAGCAGTACCTCGACCAGCTCCTCGCCACGCTCCGCAAGGCCGGCTTCATCCGCAGCGTCCGCGGGCCATCCGGCGGCCACGAACTCGTCCGCCCGCCCGACCAGATCACCGTCAAAGAGGTCATCGAGGCCCTCGAAGGCTCCCTCTCCCCCGTCGCATGGCTCGATGAACCCCCCGAAATGACCGACCACCCCCACCAGTGCGGCCAGCGCGAAATCTGGGAGCGCATCCGCAAAGCCACTGAGGAGATCCTCGTCTCCTACACCGTCGCCGACCTGCTCGAACGCGAGCCCACAGCTGTCGCCGGGAGATGGGTGATATGACCGTGCACACCGGGCGACCCCTCGTCGCCGATTCCGTCCTCGACCTCATCGGGGCAACCCCCCTCGTCCGCCTCAAGCGGGTCATTCCCCAGGACGCCGCCACCGTCCTCGGCAAAATGGAAAGCCTCAACCCCGGCGGCAGCGTCAAAGACCGCATCGCCCTCGCCATGATCGAGGAAGCGGAGCGCTCCGGCCGCCTCGCCCCCGGCTCCACCATCGTCGAGCCGACCTCCGGCAACACCGGCATCGGCCTCGCCCTCGTCGCCGCGGTCAAAGGCTACCGGCTCATCCTCACCATGCCCGAGGACATGTCCGTCGAGCGCCGCCGCCTCCTCGAACGGTACGGCGCTGAGCTCGTCCTCACCCCCGCCATCGAAGGCATGACCGGCGCCGTCTTCGCCGCCCAGGAACTCTGCCGCGAGCACCCCGACTACTTCATGCCGCAGCAGTTCGAAAACCCCGCCAACCCGGCCATCCACGAGCAGACCACCGCCCGCGAAATCCTCGAAGCCACCGGCGGCCGCGTCGACGCCTTCGTCGCCGGCGTCGGCACCGGCGGCACCATCACCGGCGTCGGCCACGTCCTCCGCGCCGAACTCGGCGACCGCGTCCACATTGTCGCCGTTGAACCCGCCCGCTCGCCCGTCCTCTCCGGCGGACGCGCCGGCATGCACGCCATCCAGGGCATCGGCGCCAGCTTCATCCCCGGCGTCCTCGACCGCCAGGTCTACAACGAAATCATCCGCGTCGAAGACCGCGATGCCATTCAGTGGTCGAAGAAGCTCGCCCGCGAGGAAGGCATCCTCGCCGGCATTTCCGCCGGCGCCAACGTCTTCGCCGCCCGCAAGATTGCCGAGCGCCTCGGCGCCGGCAAGACGGTCGTCACCGTCATCTGCGACACTGGAGAGCGCTACCTCAGCGTCAACATGTAACCCCCAGCCGCCGCCCGCGCCCACGCGCAGGGAGAGTTGCAATGTGCAACGATAATCCAGCCGACCGCAGCCGAAGGAGGACCCCCGTGTCAGTCAACGTCTACATCCCCACGCCGTTCCGCCACCTCGTCGGCAACCGCGCGAACGTGCGTGCCGCCGGCGTCACCGTCCGCGACATCATCGACGACCTCGACCGCCAGTATCCCGGCTTCCGCGCCCAGCTCGTCGATAGCTCCGGCAGGCGCGCCCGCCACATCAACATCTACGTCAACCAGGTCGAAATCGAAAACCTCGCCGACGAAGCCACCGAACTCCACGAAGGCGATGAGGTCGCCGTCATCCCCGCCCTCGCCGGCGGCGCCCCCACGGTCCTCACTCCCGAGATGGTCGAACGGTACAGCCGCCACATCATCATGCCCCAGGTCGGCAGCGCCGGTCAGCGCAAAATCATCGAGTCCCGGGTCCTTATCATCGGCGCCGGCGGCCTCGGCTCCCCCGTCGCCCTCTACCTCGCCCTCGCCGGCGTCGGCACCATCGGCATCGTCGACTTCGACGTCGTCGACCGCTCCAATCTCCAGCGCCAGATCCTCCACCAGACCGACGACATCGGGAAGCCGAAGGTCCAGTCGGCCCGCGAAACGCTCCTCGCCCACAACCCGAACATCGAGGTCGTCACCCACGAAACGCCGATCACCAGCGACAACGCCATGGAGATCATCAGCCAGTACGACATCGTGGTGAACGGCGCCGACAACTTCGCCACCCGCTACCTCGTCAACGATGCCTGCTACCTGCTGAAGAAGCCGCTCGTCGACGGCTCCATCCTCATGTTCGACGGGCAGGCCACCACCTACCTGCCCGGCAAAGGCTGCTACCGCTGCCTCTACCCCGCGCCGCCGCCGCCCGGTATGGTCCCCAGCTGCGCCGAAGCCGGCGTCCTCGGCGCCATGTGCGCCACCATCGGCAGCATCCAGGCCACTGAGGTGCTCAAGCTCATCCTCGAAATCGGCGAACCCCTCGTGAACCGCCTCCTCCTCTACGATGCCCTCACCCTCGAGTTCCGCATCGTCAAAATCCGCCGCGACCCCAACTGCCCGCTCTGCGGCGACAACCCCACCATCCACGAGCTGATCGACTACGAAGCCTTCTGCGGTGCGCCCACCCCCCACGCCGCCGCGCCGTTCGGCGGCTAGCCCCGCAGCCCATCCCACCTCGCGGAGAACCACCCGACATGACCAGCACGGCCACGCCTACCGTCAGCGTCCGCCTCACCGCCGTCCTCCAGAAGCTCACCGGCGGCCAGAAAACCATCGAAGCCTCCGGCCGCACCGTCGCCGAAGTCTTCGACGACATCGAAGCCCGCTACCCCGGCTTCAAGGCGCAGGTGTACGGACCCGACGGCAAGCCCCACCGCTTCGTCAACATCTACCTCAACGACGAAGACATCCGCTACACCGGCGGCATCGATACCGCCCTCAAGGCCGGCGACGTCCTCGATATCCTCCCCGCGCTCGCCGGCGGGCAGTAATCCCAGCCCCGATGGCCCTCTACCGCTCCGTCCTCGACCTCATCGGCAACACCCCGCTCGTCGAGATGCAGAAGCTCTCGCCGCGGCCGGGCATCCACCTCTATGCCAAGCTCGAGGGCCAGAATCCCACCGGCTCCGTCAAGGACCGCATCGCCAAGTACATGATCGAAGCCGCCGAAGCGCGCGGCGAACTCAAGCCCGGCGATACCATCCTCGAGCCCACCTCCGGCAACACCGGCATCGGCCTCGCCATGATCGGCCGCGTCAAGGGCTACCGCGTCGTCTGCGTCATGCCCGAAAGCGTCAGCGAGGAGCGCACCTTCCTCCTCCGTGCCTACGGCGCAGAGATTATCTATACCCCCGGCGAACTCGGCTCCAACGGCGCCATCGCAAAGGCGAAAGAGATCGTCGAGGCGAACCCCGGCAAGTACTACTTCCCCTACCAGTACGGCAACGAAGCCAACCCCCGCGCCCACTACGAAACCACCGGGCCCGAAATCCTGCGCGACCTCCCCGAGGTCACCGTCTTCGTCGCCGGACTCGGCACCGGCGGCACCCTCACCGGCACCGGCCGCTTCCTCAAAGAGCACAAGCCCGGCGTCAAGGTCATCGCTGCCGCGCCCCACCCCGGTGACCTCGTCCAGGGCCTCCGCGCCCTCGAAGAGGGCTTCATTCCGCCCGTCTTCGACGAAACCGTCCTCGACGGCAAAATCGTCGTCGACAGCCGCTCCAGCTTCGCGATGGCCAAAGAGATCACCCAGAAAGAGGGCCTCTTCGTCGGCATCAGCTGCGGGGCCGTCGTGAAGGCCGCGCTCAAGGCGGCGGAGCGGCTCGAAGGCGAGCAGCACATCGTCTGCCTCCTCGCCGACGGCGGCTGGAAGTACCTCTCCTCCAACCTCTGGACCACCGACTGGGAAGACCTGCCCGAGGACATCGAGAGCAAAATCTGGTGGTGACACCTGCGGCCGCCCGCCGCGACATCCGGTGACGCGCCCCCCTGCGACACTCCTCACCCGACTTCGGCACTTCACGTGCTCCCGGTGGTGGGCCCTCCCGCTGCTTCCTGATGCCGGCAGCCGCCCCCGCCGGGTACATTTGCCCCGAAAGGAGGAGTGCGCCCATGTACTGCCCCCGCTGCGGCTCCTGGTCGGCCCAGGGCGCCGCATTCTGCTGGAAGTGCGGCGGAGCACTGGCCCAGCAGCCCCCCGCTCCCGCGCCCGGCCCCGCTCCAGCTGGGCCCGCCCCTGCGACCCCAGGTGCGGCGCCCGGCGCTGGCCCGTGGCCGCAGCAGCCCCCGGCCTGGCCGCAAACCCCCTACGCCTCCTACCCGCCCCCCGCCGGGGCCCTGCCCGGGAACTGGTTCTACCTCTCCGCTTCCGGGCTTGCCACCGCCATCACCGTCTTTGCCGCAATCACCGCCGTGCTCTACGGCATCGGCGCTGCGCTCGGCCTCGCCGGGGCCCTCGCCGACGACTGGGACACCCTCGACGTCTCCGGCGGCTTCATCGGCTTCGGCCTCCTCGCGCTCATCGTGCTCTTCATCCTGCTCATCGTCTGGACCCGCCGGATCACCGGGAACCTCCTCCCCTTCCAGCCAGTTCTCGAACTCGGCACCGGCTGGGCCGTCGGCAGCTGGTTCGTGCCGATCATCAGCTACTGGTTCCCGCTCCGCATTTGGAACCAGGCCTGGCGCGCCACCACCCCCACCATCGCCCCGCCCATCGGCTGGCAGTGGAAAGGCCTCCCCGTCCCCGTCACCCACCTCCTCGCCTGGGTCGCCTTCCACGTCGGCGTCGTCGTCGCCTCCATCGGCGTCCCCACCGAGGACGATACCTCCACCGCCATCGGCTATGCCGGGTTTATCGGCGGCACGCTCGCTTCCGTCAGCCAGGTGCTGCTCATCGTCGTCGTGCGGAACCTCACCGCCCGGCAGGATGCCTACGCCCGCCAGTACCTCCCGGCCGTTGCCCCCGCCATTCGGCCCGCCGCCCCGCCCTACGGCGCCGGCGGCTGACCGGACTGTTCGCTTCCCAGCCGGTCGGGGCCGGCAGCGCTGCCGGCCCCGGTGTGCCCCGCGACCCCGGCCCGGCGGTTACCCGGCGCCGTCCTCCGTTGTCGCCGGGGCCTGCGCCCCGGCAGCCGCGCCCGCCGCGCGCTGCCCGAGCTCCCGGTCCATGAACAGGATGCCCGTCCGGTCATCGCCGACCATCCGCAGCCGCTCGAGGATCGTGCTCACCGTCGCCTCCTCCTCCGTCTGCTCGTTCACGAACCACTGCAGCAGCGGCAGCGACGCATAATCCCGCTCCTCCAGCGCCTGCGCATACAGGTCGTGAATCGCCTTCGTCACCCGCTGCTCATGCCGGAGCGCCGCCTCGAACGCCTCCACCACTGTCCCCGGCGTCGGCGCCGGCTTGTCCAGCGCCAGCAGCTCCAGCTTCCCCCCGCGCTCCAGCACGAAGTTGATGAACTTCATCGCGTGCGTGTACTCCTCCGACGACTGCAGCCGCATCCAGTGGCTGAACCCCGGCAGGCTTCGCAGCTCGAAGTCCGCACCCATCTGCAGGTACACGAACGACGATTCGAATTCCAGCTTGATCTGCGCGTTGTACGCGCGCGTCAGCGATTCCGAGAGCTGCACAACAACCTCCTGCGCCCGAAGCACGGGCACCTCCCAGTCTACCCCGAACCCGGCCCCCGCCCCACGTAAGCCCTCAGGCCTGCAACCGCAATGTGCAGCACCAACCCTGCACGCTCCCAGCCCCAAGCTCCAAGCCCCCTCCTCCCTCCTCCCTCCTCCCTCGGCGGGGCGAGGGCGCTTGCGGGGGGCTCCCTCCTCCCTCGGCGGGGCCGGGCTGCCGGGGCGGGGTCTCCCTCCTCCCTCCTCCCTCCCCTACACTCTCCCCATGCCGCATATCGCCCGGCTCCCCGTCCCCCCGACCGGCTCCCCGCCCGGCTGGCTT